>Ga0164292_10000392_pt1 | contig 33800 bp, 31 predicted proteins | sample GEODES117metaG_FD_111486 | JGI IMG/M metagenome (GOLD analysis project Ga0164292, IMG submission 111486) | Eutrophic lake water microbial communities from Lake Mendota, Wisconsin, USA - GEODES117 metaG | ecosystem: Environmental > Aquatic > Freshwater > Lake | place: USA: Lake Mendota...
CGCCGCCGAAATGCTCGGCGTGTCGGGCACCAGCTTCACCATGACCGTGGATTATCTCAAGCAGCGCGAGCAGTTCGGGCAGAAGATCGGCAGTTTCCAGGCCCTGCAGCACCGCGCCGCGCACCTGTTCTGCGAAGTGGAACTGGCCCGTTCGGCCACGCTGAAGGCGTTGCAGGCGCTGGACGAATGCAGCGACCGTGCGCCGATGTATGTGAGCCTCGCCAAGGCCAAGGCCGGCGAAGTCGTGATCCTGGCCAGCAACGAAGGCGTGCAGATGCACGGCGGCATCGGCATGACTGACGAATATGACATCGGCTTCTTCATGAAGCGCGCCCGCGCCGCGCAGGAGACGTTTGGCGACGCGGCCTTTCACAGCGATCGGATTGCACGAACGCTGGGCTATTGATTGCTTGCGCTTGCAAGCATCGCCCGGCGTGGCATGAAGGAGACGTAACATAGCTGCGACCAGCAGCAGCGACCCCTTGGGAGAATCACGCATGCAATCCGCCCTCGATGCCGCCCTCGATCAGGTAGTTGCCGGCATCACGGCCCCAGGCGGTGCGCTGGGTGTGGGCACTGCCAGCGTCCACGGCGTCACCCTGCCGGTGTTTTCCGCCGCGCCGCCGACGATGCGCGAATATATGGCCTTCTTCTTCGCCGGCCAGGCCGAAAAGGAATTCCTGGTGTTCGGCGAGGAGCGGCTGACCTTTGCCGGCGTTTACGCCAAAGCCATGAAGTTCGCCGCCATGCTGCAGCACCGCCACGGCATCGCCAAAGGTGACCGGGTTGGGGTCGCCATGCGCAACTATCCCGAATGGGTGATCGCCTATATCGCCATCGTCCACATGGGCGCGGTGTGCATCCCGATGAACGCGTGGTGGACGGCCGAGGAAATGGGCTACGGCATCGCTGACAGCGGCGCCCGCCTGGTGATCGCCGATGAAGAACGCGCCCGCCGGCTGGCCACGCTTTCGTGCAGCGCCAGCGTCATCACCGTGCGCACCTCGAACGAAGTCGCCAGCCAGTTGGGCTTTGCACGCGCCGAGGATGAGCTGGCCGCCAGCCCCGACTCCATGTGGTATCTGCCGGAACTGCTGCCGGAAGATGATTGCGCGATCATGTATACCTCCGGCTCCACCGGGTCGCCAAAGGGGGCGGTTTCGACGCACCGAGCCCAGGTGTCTTCAGCCATGAACTATCTCGTCACCGGCCTGGCGCTGCTCGAACTGTCGGCAAAGGCTGGCGCGGCACCGGCCGATCAGCAGGTGATGCTACTGAACGTGCCGCTGTTCCACATCACGGGGCTGGTGCCGGTGCTGCTGGTTTCCATGGCCATCGGCCGCAAGATGATCATCATGCACAAATGGGATGCAGGTGAAGCGCTGCGGCTGATCGAGAAGGAACGCTGCACCTATTTCGTTGGCGTGCCGACCATGAGCCTGGAGCTGATGCAGCATCCGGACCGGCACAAATATGACCTGTCGACGTTGGTTGATATCGCCTCTGGCGGCGCTCCGCGCCCGCCCGAACATGTCGAGCGGCTGGCACATGAATTTGAAGGCAAGCACCCGGTGCAGGGTTATGGCCTCACCGAAACCAACGGCGTAGGCGCCGGCAATATCCGCGAGAATTACCGCAACAAACCGGCCAGCACCGGCCGCGCCGCGCCGCCGCTGATGGAAATCCGCATCGCCGCCGGCGATGGCCCCGTGGGCGATGCGCTGCCGGCCGGAGCGGTGGGTGAAGTCTGCCTGCGTTCGGTGTGCAACTGCCGGGGTTACTGGAATAAGCCCGAAGCCACTGCCGCAGCATTCGTTGGCGATGGCTGGTTCCGCAGCGGCGACCTCGGCTATCTGGATGACGAAGGCTATCTGTTCATCGTCGATCGCAAGAAGGACATCATCATCCGCGGCGGCGAGAATATCAGCTGCCAGGAAGTGGAATCGGCGATCTATGCCCACCCGGCGGTGGCCGAAGTGAGCGTGTTTGGCCTGCCCGATGAACGGCTGGGCGAGATTGTTGGCGCCGTTGTCTATGCCAAGCCGGGCGAGCATCTCGATCCCGATGCGCTGATCGATTTCCTGAAATCAGGCATGGCCGCCTACAAGATCCCGGCCAAGCTGTGGATGAGCGCCGATCAGCTGCCCAAGCTGGCATCGGCCAAGATCGACAAGGTGACGCTGAGGAAGCAATATCGCGCAGTGTGGGCTGCAAACGCAGCCTGAGTCGGGAGACGACCAATGTTCACCACAATGCTGGAAGGCACCAAGGACGACTGGATGCATATTGCGTCCGAGCACATGAAGCATCAGCAATCCGCCGCCGCCGAACAGATCATCGACTCCCTGAAGCGCCTCGAAGCCATCGAGGTCGGCTTCGGCGCCAATCAATTGGTCCATAGCCTGATGACCGCCACCCTGGCCCGCCGCGACGGTGCCAACGACGAGGAAGTCGTTGCCGCGCTTTGCCACGACATCGGCAAATTGTTCAGCATCCCCAACCACGGCGCCATCGCCGGTGAAATGCTGAAGCCCTATGTGGCCGACGACATCTATCACGCCATCGTTCATCATCAGGATTTCCAGGGCCTCTATTACTACGAGCACCTGGGCAAGGACCCGAACGCCCGCGAGAAATATCGCGGCGAACCCTGGTTCGACATGGCTGAAAAGATCGTCGACCGCTGGGACGCACCGGCGTTTGATCCGGACTATGACGTGGACAGCCTGGAAAGTTTTGAACCCGAAATCCGCCGGGTGTTCGCCGCGCCGAAGCGGGGAATCTAGGCCGCCGACCCGGCGTCTTCGCCATCGTCATCCTCGTCGGCCGTGCCGATCAGCGCACGCACCTGCACTTCATCCAGTTCGCCGGCGATTTTCTGGAACTGCGGATCGCGCCAGGCCGCTTGCAGCGTTTCGGGCCCCTGGCCTTCGGCATCGATCAAACCGGGATCGGCCGTGATCGCAGCGGCGGCGCGCGGCCAGCGCAGTTCCAGGATGGTCCACAGCACCATCGCATCGAAATCGACCATGCGCCCTTCCAGCAGGCTGCGCGCCTGAGTCATGCCGATGGCATTGACCAGCCGCTTCATGCCGCGCGGATTGGGCTCGATATAGGAAACCTAGCGCAGCAGGCGATGCTCCACCACCTTGTCCGCCGCCGCGGTGGACAGGCGCGCCACGGCCTGGGCACGCAGGGCCGGCCGCTGCTCCTCCGGTGCGGCGGCGATGGCGGCCTGGATCTCCTCGTGGCGCACCGCCGTTTCAGGCAGACGCGCCTCTTCCGGCAGATCGGTTTCGGCGGCCCCCAGCAGCCGGCCAAGATAGGCGCGCTTCACCGCCACCGGCAGCGCCGGGATGGTGACAGAGACCTGGAACATCTTGTCCAGAAACAGATCGCCCACCGGCCGCGCCTTGTCGCCGCCGTCTTCAAACAGGCTGAAGCGCTGGGCAAAGCTGGCGGTGATCCAGTACCGATCGGCCACCGCCAGGAACACCACGGGCTGGCCGCGAAAGAGGGTCTGGATGCCTTCAAGCAGGTCGGTTACGGTGCCGGCATCGCAGCGATCCAAATCGTCGAGCACGATCAGCACCGGGCACGGGCATTCCGTCACCAGCATGTCGAACAGGGTGATGAACGGCCGGAAACTGTCGGTGCGCAGCGCATCAAAGCTTTCGGCGGCGCGCCGGCCACCCAGCATCGGCGCGCGCAGGAAGCTGATCGCCACACCGGTGGCGGTGATGATGCCGCCCAATGTGCCCTGCCACTTTTCGATGACGCCGGTGATGGTACTGCCGGCAAAGGCCGCCGCTGCCAGTGCCAACAGGCCGCCGGCCACCATGTAGACATTCTCCACCGATGGCGACACCCAGGCCCAGCGCAGATCAAGCCAGCGCCGCCGCCACCACGGCAACCGCCGATCAAGCGCGCGCTTGAACTCGGTCAGCATGTTCCACCACGGCGGCTTCACCCTGGCATTGCGCCAGGCGTTGAACTCCACCACCAGCCACGGCGGGTCCTGCGCCTTCAGCGTGTCTTCCAAAAAGCGCACCAGGCTGGATTTGCCCGATCCCCACGGCCCGTGCAGATGCACCATCACCGCCTTGGGCTGTGCACTTGCCGCTTCGTCCCGCTGCAATCGCACCAACCGCGCCGCCAACGCATCGGCCAGCGGCTTACGGCCGAGTTCATCCACCGTGGCCGGGCTGTCGGAAAGCAGCGGTGTGCGTTCGGCCGGGGAAGGCGGTGGCGTGGTAGGCCCAGCCAACAGCGCCTGCCACGCTGCCATGTCCTCACTTTTCAGTGGCGCATAACCGGTACGCGCCACCACCAGGGCGCGCAGTTCGGCGAGCAGTTCGGCGCTGATGCGGCCACCTCCGCTGAGCAGTGGCCATTCTTCCGGCGACTGTTCGGCCAGCGCAAATAGCAGGTGGCGCGCGCCCACCGGTTCAGGTTTGCCGGTCATGGTGGCATCGCGCACTTCAACGGCACGCTTCAGCCCAAAATACGCCAACAATATGCTCAGCTGCGGACGAGCGTCGGTTGGATCGGCTGTCGGCCGCAGGGCAAATGCAAGCCCTTGTTGCTTTGCCCACTGCTGCAGCCATATTGAGGCCGTTGGCAGTCCGCCATGCTGCTCTGCTGCCAACATGGCCGCTACTACGGCTTCGAGATCAATAACTCGGCCTTCCGAGCCGGCTGTTGCAAACCGCGCAGAGCCCGCAGCCAATGCAGCCATATTGTCAGTCAAATCGCCCAAATGGCGGGCAAACAGAGCGACAGCATCCGCTTCAACAGACGAAGGGTCTGCCGATCTCGGCCGGGCAGCCTTGCTGGCCTGTTTGCGTGGGCCGCGCACGGCTTTGGTGCCGTGCGACGATTCGGGTGGCTCAGACAGTGGTTCGCTCATCGCCTTGCCCCTAGGCTGGCTGATCGACCCGAAGCCACGCTAGCGCGCGCGGCCGCCCAAGTCCACACTAGCGCCCGAAACGCACCTGCACGCTCACCGGCCCGGCCGGCACGTCGGTCAGACTGGATGCGAAGATCAGCGTCTTGCCGGGGCCCACAGTGTTGGCGGGCGGTGGGATGGTCCAGTCGCGCACGCGCACACCGTTCACCAACAGGCGAGCATTGAGCGGCGGCACGGCAACACGGGCAGTACCGGGGTTGTGGATGGTGCCGGTCACTTCCAGCAGCGCGTTGCCGCCGGGCAAACGCGTCACCCGGCCTTCCAGTTTCACATCCAGCGGCGTCGCGGGCGGCGCAACCTGGGCCAGGGCATCGGTCACGCCGGGCAAGGCTTCGGGATCGATGCGGCCCACCCACAAGCCAACCGACGCCGTGGTGAAAGCGGCGCCCAGCACGATCGCCACCAGCCATTTCAGCCACAAGGCCGGCGGCTGGCGCGGTGGGGGCGGTTCCGGCTCTGGTTCTGGTTCCGGTTCGGGTTCGGGCGGCGGGGGTGGCGGCAGGCTGGCGGCGCGCGCCTCTTCCTGCACGGCGGCCACGGCTTCATCTTCGTCAATCTCTTCGGCGGGCACCCAGCGGTGCGAGCAGGCGGCGCACTTCAACCGTGGCCGGCGCATCACCACGCCCACCGCCACCCGATATTGTGCACTGCATTTTGGGCAGGAAACGATCACGGGCCCACCATAGGCAGGCGCGCGCGCGCATGGAAGGGGCAGCTTGCGCGCTTCGCCCAGCCAAGGCAAAGGCAGTCGCATTATGCACGATCTCAAAGCTCTTCGCGCTGACCTGGACGCCTTTGCCGCAGGCCTTGCTCGCCGTGGTATCAGTGACGCGGCCGATGCGCTGCTGGCCGCCGATGCCGAGCGGCGCGCCGCCGAGACGAAGACGCAAGAAGCGCTTGCCCGCCGCAATGCCGCGTCGAAGGAAATCGGCGCCGCGATGGCCGCGAAAGACGGCGCGAAGGCCGAGACCTTGAAGGCTGAAGTCGCCGGCCTGAAGGACGAGATCGCCGCGCTGGAAGAGGCTGCCCGCACGGCCAGCGACAAGGCCGAAGCCCTGCTGGTCAGCCTGCCCAACCTACCTGCCGCCGATGTGCCGGATGGCGTTGACGAACATGGCAATGTCGAGGTGATGCGCTGGGGCAGCCCCCGCGCGTTCGATTTCGCGCCGCTTGAGCATGACATTGTCGCGGCGAAGCTGGGGTATGATCCGGAGGCCGCTGCCCGTGTCGCCGGTGCGCGATTTGCAGTACTGAAGGGGCCGCTTGCCCGGCTGCAACGCGCGCTGGGCCAGTACATGATCGACACACAGACAGGCGTGCGCGGCTTCACCGAAGTGGCAACGCCCTATTTGGTGAAACCGGAAGCAGCCTTCGGCACTGGCAACCTGCCCAAGTTCGCCGAAGATCTGTTTCAGACCACCGACGGCCGTTACCTGATCCCCACTGCCGAGATGAGTCTGACCAACCTGGTCGCCGGCGAGATCGTCGATGCCGCGGCCCTGCCGATCCGCATGACAGCACTCACCCCCTGTTTCCGCAGCGAAGCCGGCAGCGCCGGACGTGACACGCGCGGGCTGATCCGCCAGCACCAGTTCGAAAAATGCGAGCTGGTGACGATCTGCGCCCCGGAGCAGGCCGAGGCTGAGCACAAGCACATGCTGGAATCGGCCGAAGCCATCTTGCAGGCGCTGGGCCTGCCTTATCGCCGGATGCTGCTGTGCGCCGGCGACATGAGCTTTTCGGCGCGGAAGACCTTCGATCTGGAAGTGTGGCTGCCCGGCCAGGGCGCCTATCGCGAGATCAGCTCGATTTCCGATTGCGGCGAGTTCCAGGGCCGCCGCATGAACGCGCGCTGGAAGGTGGCGGGCGAGAAAGGCAGCCGTGGGCCGGTGAACACATTGAATGGCTCCGGCTTGGCCGTGGGCCGCACGCTGGTGGCGGTGATCGAAAATTATCAGCAAGCCGATGGCAGTGTCATCATCCCCGACGTGTTGAAGCCTTACATGGCCGGCATCGACCGGCTGGAGCCCTGAACCCATGCGCATTCTCGTCACCAATGATGATGGCATCAACGCCCCCGGCCTAGTGGCGCTGGAAGCGATTGCCGCCGAACTGTCGGACGATGTGTGGGTGGTTGCGCCTGCCGAGGAGCAATCGGGCGCCGGCCACAGCCTGACGCTTAGCCAGCCCGTGCGCCTGCGCGAAATCAGCCCGCGCCGCTTTGCCGTGCGCGGCACGCCCACCGATTGCGTTATGCTGGCGCTGGGCGCGGTGCTGGAAGATCACAAGCCCGATCTGATCCTGTCCGGCGTCAACCGCGGCGGCAATCTGGCCGAGGATGTGACGTACAGCGGCACCGTTTCGGCCGCGATGGAAGGCTGCCTCGCCGGCATCCGCTCCATCGCATTGAGCCAGGTGATGATGGATTACACGGCCGGGATGGAAGACTTCCGCTGCGCCACGGCCCATGGTGCGGCCATCATCAGCCGGGTGATCGGCACCGAATGGCCCGATGGTGTTCTGATCAACATCAACTTCCCGCCAGTGCTCGCCGCCGACGTGAAGGGGGTGCGCGTCACCGAGCAGGGCTTCCGCGATTACGGCAATATCCACCTGGTGAAGCGCATCGATCCGCGCGGCTTTCCCTATTATTGGCACGGTTTCGGCAAGGAAAAGCCAGCGCCCGGCCATGAGACCGATCTGAAGGCCATGCACGAAGCGGCGATTTCGGTAACGCCGCTGCATCTGCACATGACGCACTACCAATCGATCAGCCGGCTGAAGACGGCATTGGCCGATCTGGCCGAGCGCTGAGAAACGAAAAGCGGCGACGGGTTGCCCCGTCGCCGCTCCTCGTGCTTCGTTTCTGGTTCAGGCCGCGACGCTGGTGCAACGGCGGCGCTGGGATGCGCCCACCAGGCCAAAGCCGGCGATCAGCATCGCCCAACTGGCCGGTTCCGGAACCTCGCCAATGCTGCCCGGCAGCACCTGGATGAAATCGACGTCAAAGCCAGGCGAACCGCCGAAATTGTCCAGCCCAACGATCTTCACGGCCACCACGGCCCCGGTCCAGCCGATGCTGGCCAGATCGAAGGCGGTCACACTGTCGTCGGCGGCCGTGCCGAGGAAAACGAAATTGATGTTGTTGCGTGACACGAAAATGTCGGCCCGTTCACCGCTGGCGCCCACTTCGCTGATGAAGATGTCGTTGCCAGCCCCGTCGATCACGGTTTAATCGGTAAAGCCGACCGTGACGAAGCTGCCCCGTGGCAGCGACAAGAAATCGGCGGGACTCATTGGCCCGTTCAGCACCACACTGGTCGACACCGGCACCGGGAAGCTGCCCGGGAAGGTGCCGCCATAGGGGCCAGGGAACGGCCCCGCGCCACTGTTGAAATAATCGAGCACTGTATCGGCATAGCCGATGGCGGCCTGAGCCGGAGCGGCAGCAACGCCAGCGAGCATTGTCGCAGCGGCCAGAGCAAGGCGAATCTGCATTTTCATTTCCCCCACACATGCCGAACGAAGGTTCGGCAACGAGCGGAATGTCTCACATTCTGTTCATAATAGCAAATATTTGGTTAATATTTATGCCGTGACGCCTCCACTCGCCTGCCGCGTCACGCTTTCCATGCTGTGCTGTCGCCGCTATCAGCTTGGTATGGTTAGGCGTTCACTTCGGGCAATTGCCGGCATAGCGGCCGCGGCGGCGCTGCTGTCGGGCTGTATGATTGGCCGTCCGGAGCCGACGACTCGCCCGCCGCCACGCACGGTGGCGAGGCCAACGCAGCCCAAGCCGGTCACACCGCCGCCGCGCCTGGCGGCGCCGCCGGCCCGCACCGATTGGGTGGCCCGCCGCGTGATGCCGGCGGCGATCGTTTCGCCGGAAGGCCGCTTTCATGTCGTCAAGGCCGGCGAGACCGGCATCGCCATCGCGCGGGCCTATGGCTTGGCCTGGCGCGACCTGATCGCGCTCAACAAATTGCAGGAGCCGTTCGTGCTGCGCGTTGGCCAGCGCTTGCGGCTGACGCCGGTGCTGACGCCAACCCCGCGCCCGGCGCCGCAAACACTGGAACAGCGCGCCCGCGCCTTTGAAATCACCATTGACGACGTGATGACCGGCGGCCAGCCCGCCGCGAATGGCCCGGTGCCGCGTGCGACCGGCGAGCCGCGGCCGGCCCCACTGCCCGCCGTTACGGGCACGGCGCCGGCCTTCCGCTGGCCGCTGCCAGGCCGCATCATTTCCGGGTTCGGCCCGAAACCGGGCGGCCGCTTCAACGATGGCGTCAATCTGAAGGCCAGCGCGGGCGAGGCGGTGCGCGCGGCCGGCGATGGCGTGGTGGCCTATGCCGGCGATGCGATCCCCGGCTTTGGCAATCTGCTGCTGGTGAAGCACGCCGGCGGCTGGGTTTCCGCCTATGCCCACAATGAAGCGCTGCTGGTGACGCGCGGCGCGCGGGTGAAGGCGGGCGAAGCGATTGCGCGGGCTGGCCAGTCAGGCGCCGTGGCGGAACCGCAGCTGCATTTCGAACTGCGGCGCGGGCGCACGCCGGTGGATCCGGCCAGAGTCATTGGCGGGCGCTAGTTGGAGACGCCCGTCGGCGGGCGGTAGCGCCTGCTGCCCACTTGCACTTTTTGGCCAAACAGCGCACGGCGCGCGCGATGACATTGAACCTTGATACTGCTCCCCGCGTTGGCATGGTGTCCCTGGGTTGCCCCAAGGCGCTGGTCGATTCCGAACGCATCCTCACCCAGCTGCGCGCCGATGGCTATGCGCTGTCGGGCGATTATGCCGGCGCCGACGTGGTGATCGTCAACACCTGCGGGTTTCTGGATTCCGCCAAGGCCGAAAGCCTGGAAGCGATCGGCGAGGCCATTGCCGAAAACGGCAAGGTGATCGTCACCGGCTGCATGGGCCACGAGGCCGACGCCATCCGCGCCCGCTTCCCCGCTGTGCTCGCCGTGACCGGGCCGCAGCAATATGAAGCCGTGGTGAGCGCCGTGCATGATGCCGCGCCGCCCGGGCGTTCAGCCTTCGTTGATCTGGTGCCCGATGCCGGGCTGAAGCTGACGCCGCGCCATTATGCCTATGTGAAGATTTCCGAAGGCTGCAATCACACATGCGCCTTCTGCATCATCCCGTCCCTGCGCGGCCGTCTCGCCAGCCGGCCGCCCGCCGCGATCCTGCGCGAAGCCGAAGCGCTGGTGAAGGCCGGCGCCAAGGAATTGCTGGTGATCAGCCAGGACACGTCTGCCTATGGTGTGGACCTTCGCCACGCCACCTCAAGCCTGGGCGGGGTCGAGCGGCGCGCCCATATCCAGGATCTGGCCCGCGCGCTGGGCGAGACCGGCGCCTGGGTGCGGCTGCACTATGTCTATCCCTATCCGCACGTGGATGATCTGATCCCGCTGATGGCGGAAGGTTTGGTGCTGCCCTATCTCGACATCCCGTTCCAGCACGCCAGCCCAAGCGTACTGAAAGCCATGAAGCGTCCGGCCAACGAGGCCAAAGTGCTGGAACGCATCCAGAAATGGCGCAGCATCGTGCCCGATCTGGCCATCCGGTCGACCTTCATCGTCGGCTTCCCCGGCGAGACGGAGGAGGATTTCCAGTATCTGCTTGATTGGCTGGAACAGGCGCAGATCGATCGCGCCGGCTGCTTCAAATATGAAGCGGTCGACGGCGCGCAAGCCAACGCGCTGCCCGGCGCGGTGCCGGAGGATGTGAAGGAAGAACGCTGGCACCGATTCATGGCGCTGCAATCGCAAATCTCGCAGCGGCGGCTGGAAGCCAAGATCGGTCGCACCATCGAGGTGCTGATCGACGAGGTGGACGATGAAGGCGGCGCTTCGGGTCGCAGCAAATATGACGCGCCGGAAATCGACGGCATGGTGCACCTGCGCGATTGCACCGGCGTGCAGCCCGGCGACATCATCACCGCGCTGATCGAGGATGCCGACGAGGCCGACCTGTTCGGAGTGAAGATTTGACCGATTTTGCCGCGCTGCTTGCCCCCACCGATGGACAGCCATCGGTGCCGCTGATCCCGGTGACGAAGGCCGGGCTGGATGGCTGGCTGGCCACGCAGAGTGAGCGGGCGCGGGTGGCCGTGGCGGCGCAGGATTTCAAGGCCGCACCCGACAGCATTGCCATTCTACCCGGCGATGGCCCGGCCGATTGGTTCGTTGTGGCAGGCGTGGCGGAAGGTCCGTTAGGGTCATGGGCGCTGGCAACCCCCGCAGAGAAATTGCCGGCCGGACGTTTTGCACTCGCCGGTGAACTTGGCCAGGCAGGGCTGGGCTGGTGCCTCGCCCAACATCGCTTTGGCCGTTACAGCCGCCTGGAAACCAAGGGTGCGCGCGTGCTGACCACCACCAGCCTGGGCGCGATTTCGGCGGCGGCCAGTGAGGCCGAAGCCGTGGCGCTGGTGCGCGATCTGGTCGACACGCCGGCCAGCGATCTGGGCCCGGCCGAACTGGCCAAGGCGGTGATCGACGCGCTGGGCAGCCAGGCCGAGGTACGGGTGACCACCGGCGAAGCGTTGATCGATCAGAATTTCCCCGCCGTCCACGCCGTTGGCCGCGCCGCCGCCCAAGCACCGCGCCTGATCGAAGCCGTGTGGGGCGATGCCGCGCATCCGGTTGTTGCCATCATCGGCAAGGGCATCACCTTCGATAGCGGCGGGCTGAACATCAAGCCGGGCGGCGGCATGGCGCTGATGAAGAAAGATATGGGCGGCGCAGCGCATGCGCTGGCGCTGGCCAAGCTGGTGATTCAGGCCAATCTGCGTGTCCGGCTGCACCTGATCATCCCGGCGGCGGAGAATGCCATTGCCGGCAATGCAATGCGCCCCGGCGACATCATCGGCACCCGCGCCGGCAAGACAGTGGAGATCACCAACACCGATGCCGAAGGCCGGCTGGTGCTGTGCGACGCCATTGCGCTGGCGGCCGAGAAGAACCCGGCGCTGATTATCGATTTCGCGACGCTCACCGGTGCCGCACGGGTGGCGCTTGGGCCGCAATTGCCCGCCCTGTTTGCCAATGATGACGCATTGGCCAGCGAGTTGGTTGCCGCCGGTGCACAGGTGGGCGATCCCGTGTGGCGGCTGCCTTTGTGGGCGCCTTATCACGACATGCTGAAATCCAGCCTGGCCGACATGGTCAACAGCGCCGATGGCGGCTTTGCCGGCGCCATCACCGCGGCGCTGTTCCTCGAAAAATTCGTGCCCACCGGCGTGCCGTGGGCGCATTTCGATACCTTTGCCTGGAACAACGCCAGCCGCCCCGGCCGCCCCAAGGGCGGCGAAGCTCTGGCACTGCGGGCGAGCTGGGCAATGCTGCGGAGTCGTTTCGGATGAGTTGGGTTTTGCGGGGCCCGGCCCAGCGTTTCGAACCGCGCGAGTGGTTTGCCGGGCCAGAGGTGGTGGAACTGGCGCTCGCCGGTGACATTGGCGCGATACGCTATGTCGAGCCGCGACCGCTGGTGTGCACGGCGCCGCGCGTGACGGTGCGCAGCGGGCCGGACGCGGCTGCCGAAGCGGTCAGCGAGCTGCTGTTTGGTGAAACCTTCGAGATTGTCGAGGTAAAGGCCGGCTTCGCACTCGGGCGTTCGTTGCATGATCGCTACATTGGTTGGGCGCCCTTCGAGGCGCTTGCCCTGCCCGTTACCGATCCGACCCACCGCATCAGCGCCCGGCGCGCGCCGGTGTTTGCCGCGGCCAGCATCAAGGCGGCGGTGCTGCATGAACTGCCTTTCGCCGCGCGTGTGGCCGGCGTGATGGAGGGCGATTTCCTGGCGCTGGCCGGCAGTGGATTCGTGCATCGCCACCATATCGAAGGCGCGCCCGTCGGTCGTTTCGCCGTCGCTGCGCTGTTCGCCGATGCGCCCTATTTGTGGGGCGGCCGCAGCCCCGATGGCGTTGATTGTTCCGGGCTGGTGCAGCAGGCGCTGGCCGCCGAAGGCATCGCCCTGCGCCGCGACACCGATCTGCAGGTGGCGATGGGCGAGCCGGTGAAATTCGCTGCGCGTGAAGCCGGTGATCTTGTGTTCTGGCCCGGCCATGTCGGGCTGCTGATGGAGGGCGACCGCCTCTGCCACGCCAACGCGCACTGGATGCGGGTGGTGACGGAGCCGCTGGCCGACGTGATCGGGCGGTTGCCGGGTGCTGAGCCGGCGGTGCGACGTTTCAGCTGAGTCTTGGCCCTCCCCCCTAGCGGGGAGAGGGCCAACAGCTTACTTCGGTTTGACGAACTTCAGCGTCATGCGGTCAGATTCGCCGATTGCCGCGAACTTGGCCCGGTCCACGTCGCCCTTGGCGAAGGTCGGCGGCAGGGTCCACACGCCGTCCGGATAATCCTTGGTATCCTTCGGATTGGCGTTCACTTCCGACGAGCCAGCGAGCTTGAAGCCGGCCTTTTCGGCCAGCATCTTCACGTAAGACGCTTTCATGTAGCCGCTCTTCTTCATGTCGGCGTCCGCACGGGCTTCGGGCAGGCGGTGTTCGACCACGCCCAGCGTGCCGCCCGGCTTGAGCGCCTTGAAGAAGGCGTTGAAGGCTTCCTGATCCCAACCGCTCATGTGCCAGTTGTGGACATTGCGGAAGGTGAGCACCACGTCGGCGCTGCCAGGCTCGACGATATCGGCGACGCCCTTGCCGAACGTGCCGATGCCGATGTCACCATAAATGGCCTTGTCGGCATATTTGGTCTTGAAGTTCTCGACGCTCTTGGCGGCATTCACCGAGGCGAGCGGGTTGGCGAGGCCAGCGACATATTTGCCGTTGCCCTTCATCGCCGGGGCGAGAATTTCAGTGTACCAGCCGCCGCCGGGCGAGACTTCGACCACGGTCTGGCCGGGCTTCACGCCGAGGAATTTCAGCGTCTGCGCAGGGTGGCGATACTGGTCACGTGCCTTGTCGGCCGGCTTGCGCCAGCTGCCGGCAATGGCATCTTCGATCGGGCCGGCAAATGCGGGCGCGGCGATGGTGGCCATGATGGCAGCAACGGCGAATGAACGGATCATGGTTTTTCTCCCCGAAAGGTACGTTGGGTTGATGGGTAGCTCTGTGCGTACCCCCCTGCAAGACGGGAGATTGCCTGTGGCTGAATGCCCTGTCAAAGCGCGCCCGATGGAAGAGGAAACCACCTTCATGCTGCTGGCCGCCGGGGCAGCGCTGGCCGTGGCCGGCGCACTGGGCGGCGTAGCGCGAACCCGGGCGCCGCTGGCCTGGCACGCGCATCTGCCGTGGAACGGGATCGCCTTTGCAGGCGTGGCCGGCGTGCTGTTCGCCGCCATTCACCTGTATACGCTGTTCCGGCCAGCCTGAATCAGCCTGCCATGAACGGCGCGGCAATCTCGGGCCGCACACGAGCGAGGCGGCCGGTGGCCTTGTCGATGATGGCCCAGGTGGTGACTGCCTTCACGCGGATCGAGCCATCCGACCCGGCGATCTCGACATAGCGATCAAAGCGCGCGCCCTTGGGCTCGCCCACCCAGGTGGTCAGCGTCAGCGTCTCGCCCTCCAGCGTCTGCCGCAGATAGTCGATTTCATGCCGCGTCACGACCCAAACGTAAGTATCGCGATGTTCGGGCGCCGCGACTGCGCTCCAGTGCGCCGTCGCCACGTCCTGAATCCACTTGAGATAGACCGCGTTGTTGACGTGGCCCAGTTCATCGATGTCGGCCGCCGTGGCAGTGACCGAGATCGAAAAGCTGCGCCGGTCAGCGGGCGGCGGCATCGCCAAGCCCGAACTGGGTGAGGATGAAGGCATATTCCTCCGCCAGCTCTTCCAGCGCCGCAAAGCGCCCGGATTTGCCGCCGTGGCCAGCGCCCATGTTGGTCTTGAAGACAAGGATATTGCTGTCGGTCTTCACGTCGCGCAGCTTGGCCACCCATTTGGCCGGTTCCCAATAGGTGACCCGCGGATCGTTGAGACCAGCGGTGACCATCAGTGGGGGGTAAGCCTGTGCATTCACCTGATCGTAGGGCGAATAGGAACGGATCAGCTCGAAATCCGCCTTGCTGGTGATCGGATTGCCCCATTCCGGCCATTCGCCCGGCGTGAGCGGCAGCGATTCATCCAGCATCGTGTTGAGCACATCGACGAACGGCACATGCGCAACAACGGCGCGGAACTGTTCCGGCGCCTGATTGACCACCGCGCCCATCAGTTCGCCGCCAGCCGAACCGCCACTGGCCGAGATCATCCCCGGCGCCGCCAAGCCGGCCGTGACCAGACCCTTGGCGACATCAACGAAATCGTTGAACGTGTTGGTGCGCTTGGCGAGCTTGCCATCGAGATACCATTGGTAGCCCAGATCATCGCCGCCGCGGATCTGGGCGACGGCATAGGCCATGCCGCGATCCAGCAGGGACAGGCGATTGGCCGAAAAGCCCGGCATGGTCGGGATGCCATAGGCGCCATAGGCATAAAGATGCAGCTTGCCGGTGCCATCCGGCTTGAAGCCCTTCTTGTAGACAATCGCGACCGGCACCTTCACACCGTCCCGCGCCGTCACGAAGAAGCGCTGGCTTTCATATTGGCTGACGTCATAACCCGATGGCACTTTCTGCACCTTTCGGGTGACGAGTGCGCCGGCCTTCACGTCATAATCATAGACCGTGGTCGGCGTGACCATCGAGGCGTAGTTGACGCGCAGCAGCAGGGCATCAGGCTCCAAATTGCTGCCGATGCTGGCCGTATAAGCCGCTTCCGTGAAGGGCAGCACGGTCTCGCTGCCGTCGTCCTTGCGCAGCACGATGCGGTCCAACCCGTCGCGGCGGCCCTGCACGGCCAGATAGGACGAGAAGGCGGCGATGCCGGTGATGTAATCGCGATCCGAACCGGCGATCAGCGTCGTCCACTCGCCCGGCGTTTTCAGGCTGGCGGTGGCGACGCGGAAGTTCACATGATCATCGTTGGTGCGGATGAACAGGGTCTGCCCACGCACATCCACCTCATAGGTCACGCCCGCATGCCGGGGCTTAACCAGCAGCGGCGGCGCGGTCGGATTAGCCGCTTGCACCAGCCGCACTTCGCTCGTCACATGGTCCGACGTGGTAATGATGATCCACTGGCCGTCCTGGCTCTTGCCGACGGAAACACCGAAGCCCTTGTCCTCGGTTTCCTCGTACAGAATCTGGTCTTCACCGGTCTGGCCCAGCACGTGCAGCCGCGCCTTGATGCGCCGCCAATTGTCATTGACCTCGGTCCAGACGATGGCCGTGGAATCCGCCGTCCACTCGATGCCGCCAACGCTGACCTTGGTAACGGTTTCGATGTCCTTGCCGCTGGCGATGTCCCGGATGCGGATCGTGAAACGCTCGCTGCCATCGGTATCGGTGGCATAGGCCAGCAGGCGGCCATCCGGGCTGACCGATTGCGCGCCAAGGCGGAAATAGTCCAACCCCTTGGCGAGGTCAGGTTCGGACAGCACCAGCTGCTCCACGCCGCCCGAGCGGGGCCGCCGCACCCAGGTGCGATACTGGTCACCGGGCTTGAACTGCCACCAATATTCAAAGGCACTGTTGGGCACCGGCACCGAGGCATCGTCCTGCTGCACCCGGCCCTTCAATTCCTCGTAGAGCTTGTCCTTCAACCCCGCGATGGGCGCCATCTGGGCTTCGAACCATGCGTTTTCGGCGTTCAGATAGGCCAGCACGTCCGCATCATCGACCGTGGGATAACCGGGATCCTTCAGCCAGTTGTACGGGTCTTCCACGGTGATGCCGTGATGGGTGAAGCTGTGGGGGCGCTTGGCGGCAATAGGCGGGTTCATCTGGGCAGAGGCTCCGGCAGGAAAGGCAACGGCAATCAACGCGGCAACAAACAGACGCATCAAGATTTCCTGTGCTTGAGGCGCGGGGGCAGTGCGCCTATCTGAGTGGGCATTGATAGAGGGAAGATTGTCCGTGTCCACCATTGCCAGCCGCCTCGCAGCCCTGCGCGCCGAACTTGCCACCCAAAATCTTGCCGGTTTCGTGGTGCCGCTCACCGATGAGCATATGAGCGAATATGTCGGCGAATATGCCCAGCGGCTGGCGTGGATCAGCGGTTTTGGCGGCAGCGCCGGCAGCGCGGTTGTGATGGCGGATCAGGCCGCGATGTTCACCGATGGCCGTTACACGGTGCAGGTGCGCCAGCAGGTGCCGGCGGATCTGTTTGCCTATGAAGACGTGCCGCAAACCAGCGCCGCGCAGTGGCTGGGGGAACAGGCGCAGGCCAGCCAGCGCATCGGCTATGATCCCTGGCTGCACACCAGCGCCTGGGCCAAGCAGGCCGCTGGGCAGCTCAAGCCGCGTGGCGCCGAACTGGTGGCGGTGACAAGGAACCCGATCGATGCGGCGTGGACCGACCGCCCGGCGCCGAGCCTGGCGCCACTGGAAGTGCATGATGACCAGTTCGCCGGCCGTGCCCACAACGAAAAACGACGCGACGTGGCCGCATGGCTGGCCGGCAAGGGCGCCGATGCCGTGGTGATTGCCGCGCTCGATTCGATTGCGTGGCTGCTGAACATCCGCGGCAAGGATGTCTCGCGCACGCCGGTCGCTTTGGCCTTCGTGATCGCCCACAAGGATGGTTCGGTTGATCTGTTCACTGCACCCGAAAAGCTCACCCCGGCCGTGCGTGCGCATCTGGGCGATGCCGTGCGCTGCCAGCCGCGCGACCGTTTTGCCGAGGCGCTGAAGGCGATGACCGGGCAGACGGTGGTGGTCGATCCGCAATCATGCGTCGCCGCCATTTTCAACGCGCTGGGAGCCGGCGGTGCCCGCATCATCGAAGCGCGCGACCCGACCGTGCTGCCACGCGCGGTCAAGAACCCCACCGAAATCGCCGGCACCACCGCCGCGCATGTGCGCGACGGTGCGGCGCTGACACGCTTCCTGGCCTGGTTCGACAGCGAGGCGCCCAAGGGCGGGCTGGATGAACTCAGCGCCGCCGAGCGGCTGCGCCAGTTCCGCGCCGAGACCAACAGCCTGGAAGATCTGTCGTTCGACACCATTTCGGCCGCCGGCCCCAACGCCGCCCTGCCGCATTACCGGGTGAGCGACGAAACCAACCTGCCGATTGCCCACGACAGTATCTATCTCGTCGATTCGGGCGGCCAGTATCGCGATGGCACCACCGATGTGACGCGCACGCTGGTCGTGGGCACCCCCAGCCCGGAGATGCAGGACCGCTTCACCCGCGTGCTGAAGGGCCATATCGCGCTGGCCCGTGCCATCTTCCCGGCCGGCACCAAGGGCGTGCAGCTTGATGCGTTGGCCCGCCAGCATCTGTGGAGCGTGGGCCTGGATTACAACCACGGCACCGGCCACGGTGTGGGCAGCTATCTTTCCGTGCACGAAGGCCCGCAGCGCATCGCCGCGGCCTGGTCAGCCCAGCCGGGCGGCGACGAACCGCTGCAACCGGGCATGATCCTTTCCAACGAGCCGGGCTATTACAAGCAGGGCGCCTATGGCATCCGCATCGAGAATCTGGTGCTGGTCGAACGCCGCAGCGCGGAAGGTGCGGAGCGCGAGATCATGGGCTTCAAGGAGCTGACCTTGGCACCGATCGACAAGCGGCTGGTGGACATGCGCCTGCTCACCGCCGAGGAGCGCGATTGGTGGAACGCCTATCACGCCCGCGTGGCCGCCGAAATCGGGCCGTTGCTCACTGATCCGGCGGAACAGCGCTGGCTGGAACAGGCCTGCGCACCGCTCTGAGCACCTGCGTCACCCTTCACCTTCGCGGTTGTGCGCAGCCGTGGTATCACCGCGTCAAATCACGTTTGGGAGCCGCAATCATGACCAAGCACATCGCCATCGCTGCCGCCGCGCTGACCGCACTTATTGCCGCCGCGCCTGCGCCAAAGAGCCTGCACCAGTTCACGCTGAAGACCATCGACGGCAAGCCGATGCCGATGGCGCAGTACAAGGGCAAGGTGGTGCTGCTGGTCAACACCGCGTCGATGTGCGGCTACACCCCGCAATATGAAGGCCTGCAGGCGCTGCACGACAGCTACAAGGCCAAGGGCTTTACGGTGGTGGGCGTACCGTCGGGCGATTTCGGCGGCCAGGAATATGGCAGCAATGCCGAAGTGAAGCAGTTCTGCGAGAGCAAGTTCGGCATCAAGTTCCCGATGGCCGAAAAGGCCGTGGTCAAGGGCCCCAAGGCCATCCCGCTGTACAAGTGGGCGGCGAACACGCTGGGTGAAGACAAGACCCCACAGTGGAACTTCCACAAATATCTGATCGGCAAGGATGGCCGCCTGATTGCCGCCTTCGGCACCAAGACCACGCCGACCTCGCCGGAAGTGACCGCGGCCGTGGCCAAGGCGCTGGCGACCGGGAACTAATCCGGCTTTTCAGCCTGGGAGGGGTGCTGGCTGCGCGCCGGATCGCCGGCATCCCCCAGCCCCTTCCTTTTGCGCAGATTCGCCCGCAGCGCCGACGCCAGCCGTTCGGCGCGCGCCTTTGCATGCTTTTCAGATTCCTTGGTCATGGTTCGCCTCATAGCCCAAGTGTGCGGCGGCGTCAGTGCTTGACAGTGAGGGAGGGCTTGGCCATAGGGCCGCTTCCCGCTTTAATGCGGGTTGGTTCGGGCCGTGCTGCCGTAGCTCAGTGGTAGAGCGCATCCTTGGTAAGGCTGAGGTCGGGAGTTCAATCCTCCCCGGCAGCACCACCGCCCGAACCCTGCAAAGCTGGCTGACAAGCGCCGCAACCTCGCCTACATCCATCCCGAACAGGGAGACGGGCATGAAAGCGATATTCACCGCATTGTTGATGGCCACCAGCATGGTCGCCACGGGCGCTGCCGCACAGGATTATCAGCGGCCGGGCGTGCCAAGTCTGCGCGACCGTGTGGCGGCGCACGACCGGCTCATCAAGGCGCGGCTGGACACGGTGGTGCCGAAGATCATGCGCGAAGTGGGCGTGGACATGTGGGTCCTCGTTTCCAGCGAGTATAATGAAGACCCTGTAGTGAAGACGATGCTGCCGGCCACCTGGGCTTCGGCGCGGCGCACCATGGTGCTGATCTTCTTCGATCGCGGACCGGAAAAGGGCGTCGAGCGGCTGGCCGTGTCGCGCTATCCGGTTGGCGATATCTTCCCGGCGGCTTGGGATCCGGAAGCGCAGCCCGAGCAATGGGGCCGGGTGGCGCAGCTGATCGCCGAGCGCAACCCCAAGCGCATCGCCGTCAACATCAACCCGACGTTCGCGCTGGCCAACGGGCTTTCGGCGGGCGAGCATCGCCAACTGCTGACCGCCCTGGGCCCGGCGGCCGCCAAGCTGGAAAGCCATGAACGCATGGCGCTGGGCTATCTGGAAACCCGCACACCCGAAGACATGGACGTGTACAACGGCATCATGCGCGTGGCGCATTCGCTGATCCCCGAAGGCCTGTCGGAAAAGGTGATCACGCCGGGCGTGACCACCACGCAAGACGTTGTCTGGTGGTATCGCGAACGGCTGGCCGATCTGCGCCAGGATGCCTGGTGCCAGCCATCAGTGACGGTGCAGCGCGCGGGCGCCCCCGGCATCGCGCCGGGCCGGCAGACCCTGCCGGAAAACCCGGTGATTATGCCCGGCGATCTGCTGCATGTCGATTTCTGCGCCGGCATGCTGGGCCTGAAGACCGACACGCAGCAACTGGCCTATGTGCTGCGCCCCGGCGAAACGGACGCGCCGGCGGGCTTGAAGGCCGGCATGGCCGCAGCCAACAAGGTGCAGGATGCGCTGGTTGCCAGTTTCAAGACCGGCGCCACCGGCAACGAAGTGCTGATGGCCGCGCGCCAGAAGGCGATTGCCGCTGGCACCAACCCGATCATCTACACGCACAGCATTGGCCTGCACGGCCATGGTGCCGGACCATGGATCGGCAATTGGGAACATCAGAACCCGATCCCCGGCCGCGGCGACTACCGCATCTATGCCGATACGGCCTGGTCGATCGAACTGGCGGCGCTGGCCAAGGTGCCCGAATGGAGCAACGCCGAAATCCGCTTCCCGCTGGAAGTGGATGGCTTTTGGAACGGCAGTTCGTTCCGCTGGATCGATGGGCGGCAGACGCAGCTCCATCTGATTCCACGGGCCGCAAAGTGAGCCGTGTCGGCCTTACTGGCCGACCGGAACACCCACCCACTGTTCACGAATGAGGCTGACCGGGATCATGCCGAAGCCGCCCAGCCGGTCATAAAAGCCCTTCACCGTGAAGGTGCCGCCGGGCAGACTGGCGCGTTCCTGCTCGGCGACTTCGGCGAACAACTGCTCGATCTGCGCCTTGCCGGTGATATAGCTGGGGCCGTAGCCCACCTGCCGCAGATAGAGCGACTGTTCAAAGCCGAGCAGCGGCAGATCAGGGCTCATCCAGCCGTTGGGGGTGCGCGCCACCTGCATCGCCATCGCGGCCTTGAGATCGATCTGGTTGGCCTGGGCATAGAGCGAGGCCAGCCCGCGCGCCGCGCGCTGGGCCTGCATGATCCAGACGACTTCGCGCGACCGCGGCTTGTTGTCGAAGAGGCCGGCATCCAGCATCATGGCTTCCATCGCCGTGGCATTGCCTTCGGACCGGCTGATCCAGATGTTGTACAGCAGCGGCCCGCGCCGGATCGGCGAAGGGTGCGGGCGCACCTGCATCTCGGCCAAATCCCACCAGTGATAGAAATGCGCAAACAGGCTGTTGGGCGCGCGGCCTTGCGCGATCTTGAAGAAATCCTGTTGCGCCGCCGGCACCCACTTGCCGGTGCGCTTGGCCAGTTCCGGCTGCATGTAGGGCTGGATGGTGGCCACGCCCGTCTTGTCCATGAAGCTGATGAAATGATCGATGTCGGCCAGGCTCTTCGCGTCCCATTCCGCTTGGCTAGCCGGGCTGGTCAGCGGCGGCAGCGCCTTGTGGTGGTTCTCCTCCAGCCGCAGGCCAGCGTGTGCTCGGGCCAGTTCGCGGGACAGGATCGCCACCTCCTGCTCCCAGCTATAGGGCGAAAGCTGGACGTGCTTGAGATACCAGTTGTAGGCCTCCACCCCGACGCCGGACGGGCCTGACTTCTTCGGCGCTTCGGCCTTCACCCAGGCGATGAAATCGCGCGTGGCAGCCAGCGCTTCGGCCACGCGGCGTTCGAGCAGCTTGTGCCCCTTCACCTTGGCAGCCAGGCCCACCAACCCCTCTTCCTGTTCGGCCAACGTAACCGGGCTGGCGTTCCACAGGTCGGCCGCGTTGCCGGTCAGGTTGCCGCGCGCCTGAGCCAGCAATGGCGATATATGCGCCAATTCGCCGGCCAGCCGTTCGGCATCCGGCTTGGTGAGCGGGAAATTGTACCGCCACACATCGATCGGCGCGACGTGGACGGGGCCTTCGTGATCAGGCGTGTCGCTTTGTGCGTTCCACAGCGAAAGATACCAGGCCGGATCGCGGGCCCAAGGCTTGGCCACCTCCAAATCGAACTTCAGGCCGTTCATTTCGGCCTGCACCAACTGCCAATCCACTTTGTCGGCGGCGTTCCAGCCCTTGGTGTCGATCGCTGCCAGCTTTGTCTGAAAGCCCTTCAGCGCCTCGGCTCGGACGGTAACGGCCGGCGGCGTGTAATCCGGAACGCCCCCCGGCCCAGCATGGAAGCGCCGCCAATCAGCAAACAGCGCGTGGAGATCAGCCGGCGTGCCAGCGAAAACCGGAGCAGCGAACAGCAGGAACAGGGCGAGCAGGAGTTTCTTCATGGGCCATAGCTTGGCCCGGGCGGCTCAACGCTGCAAGCCAGTTTCCTTGGCCAGCCAGCGCGCCGCTTCGGCCGGGCTGCGCTTGTTGGTAGGGCGATCGGCCTGCCAGTTGGCGATGCGCATTGCATCCACCGAGATGCGGCCGTCATAGCGCGCCAGCCGCCGCACCAGATCACCGCGGCCCGGCGCCACCAGCAGCAGCGCATCATAGGCCGGCAGCGCCCCAAGATCATCGGTGAGCAACACAATATCAGCCCCGGCCAGCGCGCCATCGCTGCTGTAGGCGGTGATCACATCCGCGGCCCCATCCTTGAGCGCCGCCACCATCAGCACCGGGGTGAAAGCGCGCATGCTGGCAAATTCGAGGCCATAGGCGCTGCGCATCGCCATCCACTCGGCACGTGACAGGAATTCCAGATCGGTGGCCAGTTTCAGCTTGGCCGAAACCCGCGCCAGATCGGAAATGCTGCGTACGCCCAGCCGTTCGGCATCGGCCCGGCGCATGGCCAGCGCATAGGCATTTTCAAAGCCCAGCCGCGCCGCCACGGTGACACCATAGCGGGATTTCAGTTGCGCTGTCAGGATACGCAGCATCTCGCCACGCGGCACGACATCGCTGCGGCCCAGCGCCTGCGTCCACAAGGTGCCGGTGTAATCGATCGAAATATCGATGCCGCCGGCCGCCAGGCTCTGAAAGGCGATGCCCGATCCCAGGCCGGAACGCACGCCCGTGGGCTGGCCGGCGGCGCGCAGATCGGCCGCGACCAGTTCGGCCAGGATATATTGCTCGGAAAAGGTCTTGGTGCCGATCAGCACGGGCCGCACCTGGGTGGCCGGGCGGCTGTGCAGCCACCAGCCGGTGACGCCAACAGCCAGCAGGCCGAGCAGGACGAGGCCCTTGGCGGCCGGCGCCCAGCGCCGTTCGGCAATGCCGCGCTGGCACCAACCGAGCGCGCCATCAACGATCAACGCCAGCGCGGCGGCCGCCACGCAGCCGAGAAGCACCTGCTGCCAATCCTGCAGTTGCAGCCCGGCAAAGATCAGATCGCCCAAACTCTCCTGCCCCACCATGGTGGCCAAGGTGGCGGCACCGATGGTCCACACCGCGGCCGTGCGCACGCCGCCCATTACCACAGGCGCGGCCAGCGAGAGTTCAACGTGGAACAGGCGCTGGCTTGCGCTCATGCCGATGGCGCGGGCGGCATCGCGCACGCTGTCGGGCACGGCGGCCAGCCCGCCCGCCCCACCGCGCAGCAGCGGCAAGAGCGCATAAAGCGCCAGCGCCAGCAGCGACGGCAGCAGGCCCAGCGACGGCACCGGCAGCCCGGTGAGATTGCGCAGCAGCACCAGCAGCGGGAAGAACAGCGCCAACAGCGCGAGGGCCGGCACCGTCTGCACCACGCTGGCCAGCCCCATCACCGTGCGCCGCAGCCAGGGCCGGCCCGGCATCAGCAGCACCAGGGGCGTCGCCACCAGCAGCGCCAATGCCAATGCTGCAGCACTGATCGCCAGATGCGCCGCCAGTGCCGAGGGCAGGGTTTCCCAGCCGGCGATCATTTGCCCATCCCGGCCAGCGCCCGCGCTTGTGCCAATGGTGTTGCCACCAGATTCTGCACCGCCGGGTGCGGGTCCGCGGCCACTTCGGCGGGCGGCCCGCAGGCGACGACCCGCCCGCCATCCAGCACCACCATCAGGTCAGCCCGCAGCAGCGCATCGGCCAGATCATGAGTGACCATGATGGTCGTCAACCCCTGCGCCCGGTGCAGCGCCAGCAGGCGGTCGCCAAGCTCGTCGCGGGTCTCGGGATCAAGCGCGCCAAAGGGTTCATCAAGCAGCAGCAGCCGCGGGCTGACGGCCAGCGCTCTCGCCAGACCCACCCGGCTGGCCTGCCCGCCCGACAGTTCGCCTGGGAAGCGCTGCGCCAGATGCGGCGGCAATTCCAGCATCGCCATCAATTCCGCCGCCCGTTCCATGCGCTTTGGCTTGGGCCAGCCCAGCAGCCAAGGCACGGCGGCGATGTTATCGGCCACTGTCCAGTGCGGGAAAAGCCCGCCGCCCTGCACGGCATAGCCGATGCCGCGTCGAAGCTGCATCGCATCAAGGCCGGCCACATCGGCGCCGTGCACCGCGACTGTGCCGGCATCAGGCGCCAGCATGCGATTGATCAGCCTGAGCAGGCTGGACTTGCCCGCCCCCGACGCGCCGACCAGCGCGACGAACTGGCCCTGGCGCACCACCAGATCGATGCCGGCCAGCACCGGGCGGCCACCCAGCGCCAGCGTGACGCCCGACAGCGCCAGAGCCAGCTCTGGCGGGGGCACGGATGCAGCAGTCGGAGCGGAAGCCATCGCCGCCTGTGTGGCATGGCGCGGGCCGGGCTGCCACTGCCGAATTGCGGCCGGCCTGTCATCAAAAGGCCACTGGCCTCCGGCGTGGCAGCCGGCTACCACCGGCAACCATGCAGGGACCCCGCAATCTGATCGTCGCAGCTGTTGCCGGCGCCGTCACCGCTCTGGCCTTCGCGCCGCTAAACCTGTGGCCGTTGGGCCTGGTTGGCCTGGCACTGTTTGCTCATCTGGTCGTCACCGCAGGCAGCGGCTGGGCGGCGGCTGGGCGTGGCTGGCTGTTCGGGACAGCGATGTTTGCCGTGTCGCTGAACTGGATCGCCACGTCCTTCACCTATCAGGCCAAGATGCCGGCCGCGCTGGGCTGGGTCGCGGTGATCGGCCTCGCCATGTATCTTGCGCTATTCGTGGCGCTGCCGGCCGGAATGGCGGTGCGACTGGCGAAGAAGCCGGTGGCGCGTGCGCTGTGGCTGGTGGCGCTCTGGCCGCTGGCCGAAACCCTGCGCGGCACATTGCTCACCGGCTTTGCCTGGAACCCGGCCGGGGCAATGTGGCTGGAAACGCCGGTGGCACAGCTGGCTTCGGTGGTGGGCAGTACCGGGCTTTCGATGCTGGCGCTGGCCTGCGGCGTGGCTCTTCTGTGGCTGGTCCGCAATCCCGGCCGCTGGCGGGGAGCGGGCATCGCCACGCTGGCGGCCACCTTCCTGCTGGCACTGCTGGGCGGCAGCATGATCACCGAGAATGATTTCATCGGCACGCCGCTGGTGATCGTGCAGCCCGGCATTGGCCAGGATGAACGCTATGACGCCGCCGCTGCCGAACGCCATCTTGCCACCTACATTAGGCTCACCCGGCAAGGGCTGAACCAGGCTGCGCAAGCCGGCCGACCGGTGCTGCAGAATGCCGAAGTGGCGCGGCGCGAGCTCACCGAGACCGAAGGCGTGGTCTCACCGGTGCCGCCCAGCGCCGACAAGGTGACGGGTGAGATGAAGAACAAGCTAGCGCCCGGCCTTGCCGCGCCCACGCCGGAACAGGCCGGCGGCGGCACGGCGCTGCTGCCGCGCAAGCCCACGCTGATCCTGTGGCCGGAAGGCGCCATCGACGCGCTGGTGGAGATCGATCCGTCGGCGCTGGCCCGCATTGCCGGTAGCATCGGCCGCGGCGATCTGCTGCTGGCCGGTGGCACCGGGGTGAGCCGCAACCGCGATGGCGCAGGCAATATGGGGGCGCGCTATGCAAACAGCCTGTTTGCCATCGCCGGGGATGGCCGCATCGTCGCCCGGTTCGACAAGGCGCATCTGGTGCCGCTGGGCGAATATGTGCCGTTGCGCGATTGGCTGGAGCCGCTGGGCATCGCCCGGCTCGTCCCCGGCGATTTCGATTTCGCTGCCGGCCCTGGCCCGCGCACGCTGATGCTGCCGGGCTTCACCAGCGTGTCGCCGATGATCTGTTACGAAATCGCCTTCCCGCAGGCCGTGGCCGATCGGGGCAACCGGCCAGGCTGGATCGCCAATGTTTCCAACGATGCCTGGTTCGGCGCCTGGGGGCCGCCGCAGCACCTGGCGCAATCGCGGCTGCGCGCCATCGAGGAACGGCTGCCGGTGGCCCGCGCCACCCCCACCGGCATCAGCGCGGTGGTCGATGGCTTTGGCCGGGTGCGCTCATCGCTGGCTCAGGGCGAGATTGGCACCATCGTGACCAGCCTGCCACCGCCGCAACCCGAATCCCTGTTCGCTCGGTTAGGCTTGTATCCGGTGGCGGTGCTGGCGCTGCTGCTGGCACTGGCAGGGTGGCTGGTGGAACAGCACCGGCAACCGCCGCCGCCCCGGACGATGCGCACCATCACGGCGTGATGCGAGACGATTAATGATATAAAGATGTCGTTATGCGACTTGCATGAGAGGGCTGCCGTGCGTATGACGGCGCGTCCCCTCATCGTGAGAAGTGTGTCATGACCCGCAGCAGCTTCATCTTCACCTCCGAATCCGTGTCCGAAGGCCATCCCGACAAGGTGGCGGACCAGATTTCCGACGCCGTCGTCGATCTGTTCCTGGCCAAGGACCCGGAAGCGCGTGTCGCCTGCGAAACGCTGACCACCACAAACCGCGTCGTACTGGCCGGTGAAGTGCGTGGCCGCGGCATGATCGATGTGGCCGGTAATTGGGAACCGGGCGCGCAGGAAGAAATCCAGCGTGCCGTGCGCGAGACGGTGAAGCGCATCGGTTATGAACAGTCGGGCTTCCACTGGCAGAATTTGACCTTTGAAAACCACCTGCACCCGCAGTCGTCGGACATCGCCCAGGGCGTCGATGCCAGCGGCAACAAGGACGAAGGCGCCGGCGACCAGGGCATCATGTTCGGCTATGCCACCGATGAAACCCCGGATCTGATGCCGGCGACGCTCTATTATTCGCACCGCATCCTCAAGCAGATGGCGGATGACCGTCACAGCGGCGTGGCGCCGTTCCTGGAGCCGGATGCCAAAAGCCAGGTGACCCTGCGCTACGAAAACGAAGTGCCTGTGGCCGCCATGGCCATCGTGGTTTCGACCCAGCACGCGCCGGATTATTGCAAGCCGTGGGAAAAGGATGGCGAAAAGGGCGGTGATGCCGTCAAGTTCGCCGAACTGGAAACCTATGTGAAGGGCGTGCTGGCCAACGTGCTGCCAGCCAGCTTCCTCAGCGCCGATACGGTTTTGCACCTCAACCCCACCGGCAAGTTCGAGATCGGCGGCCCCGATGGCGATGCCGGCGTGACTGGCCGCAAGATCATCGTGGACACCTATGGCGGTGCCGCACCGCACGGCGGCGGCGCCTTCAGCGGCAAGGACCCGACCAAGGTTGACCGTTCGGCCGCCTATGTGTGCCGCTACCTCGCCAAGAATATCGTCGCCGCTGGCCTCGCCAAGCGCTGCACCATCCAGCTCAGCTATTCCATCGGCGTTGCGGCGCCGCTGTCGATCCACGTCGATCTGCACGGCACCGGCACCGTATCGGAAACCGCCGTCGAAGCCGTGCTGGCTGATCCGGCCAAGCTGGGCTTTGCGCTCACCCCGCGCGGCATCCGCACGCAGTTGGGCCTCAACCGCCCGATCTACCAGCGTTCGGCCGCCTATGGCCACTTCGGCCGCACGCCGGACGCCGATGGCGGCTTCAGCTGGGAAAAGACCGACCTCGTCGCCGCGCTGAAGGCGGCGCTTTAAGACCGGTCAGGGGTGGCTCAGGCCACCCCGTCCAGATATTCAACGTCGGGCTTGCCAGCGAGGCAGGCACCGAGCCCTGGGCCGGCAGCCTTGAAATGGTCGCTGGCGCCGTGGGCCTTCAGGGCATCGGCATCAGCATAGACTTCCAGCACCTTGTAGGTGGTCGGATCTGTCTTCGAGCGGGTGAGCTGATAGCAGTGATTGCCCGGTTCATTGGCGCGCACGGCCGCTGAAAGGGTGCGGAACACCGCTTCGAAATCCTCTGCTTTGCCGTCCTGGATCTTCAGGGTTGCGATCACACCGATCATGCTTGGTCTCCACTTTGGTTGTTGCCCGCAGGCTGGCCCAGCGCCGCGCCTGCGCCTAGCTGGCGAAAAGATGGACGCCGCGCCTGCCAAGGATTAGAATTGTCGGCGGTCATCGGGGGAGGAACCAGCATGGCGACACGGGCCACACCCACACAGGACTGGCTGGGCACGCAGGCGCGCATCACCGGCGTGATGGCGCTGATCTTTGCGGCGGCCTTTTCCATGCACCTGGCGATGGGTCGCTCCACCTTCGCCATGCCGGTCACCTGACATGTTCACGGCATCATCTTCTTTGGCTGGGTTGCCCTGTCGTTGCTGCAGGCCGGGCTGGCCACCAGCGGCCGGCTGGAATGGCATCGCCGCCTGGGCTGGCTGGGGCTGGTATGGATCATCGCCATGGTCTTTGCCGGTGTGGCGATCACCATCGCCGTGGCGCAGGCCGGGCGCACCCCGTTCTTCTTCCGGCCGCAATATTTCATGATGCAGAACCCGCTGAGCCTGGTGGCCTTTGCCGGGCTGGCGCTGGGCGCCATCGCCAGGCGCCGCGACACTGGCTGGCACCGCCGCCTGCACCTGTGTGCGTTGGCCAGCATCATGGGGCCAGCCTTTGGCCGCCTGCTGCCGGCGCCGTTCCTGATTCCGTGGGCGATGGAAATCACCTCCCTCCCCGGCCTGCTGTTCCCGGCGTATCTGGCCTTTCGCGAATGGCGCGCCGGCGAAGGCTGGCACCCAGCCTGGAACATCGGGCTGGCCGCGCCGGTGGTGGCGCTGGCACTGGGCTTTGCACTCGCCGCCATGCCGCTGGGGGCCGATCTTTATGCCAGCGTGGTTGCCGGAACGCCGGGTGCGGCCATCGACGGCAACGCCTTCGGCAACCCGCCGCCGGGCATGTGATCAGCGCGCGTCCGGCGGCAGGATCGGCGCCAACGGCAGGCCGGCGGCTTCATCCTCGATCTTTTTCAGGCCGCGCGCGAACAGCAGGCGATCGGCGCCCTTGAAGCCGAAGCGCCAGATGATCAGGCCATAGCTGCCAAGAATCGCGAAAAACCCGATCGACAGCTGAATGGGTTCCGGCGTGCGCAGCACCAGCAGGCCAACGCCAAAGGCCGGGATGCCCGCCAACAACAGTGATGGCCGCCAGCCAGACACGGCATGACCCAGCCGCGCCTGCAACAGCCGGGATTTGGCCACCGATTGCAGCAACGCCGCGATCGCCAGCGCCAGCGCTGCGCCCACGCCGCCACCCAATGGGCCTGCCATCGGCACCAGCAGCAGCGACAGCCCGGCCTGCACCGCCAGCCCGATGACAGACCACATCAGATTGGCATTGCGCGCCACATAGATCAGCGCGCCTTCCGCCACGGCGGCTTGGGCGGCAAACAGTTCCACCGTCAGCAGCATGGCCAGCACCGTGACGCCGGCGGCAAAGGCCGGGCCAAACAGGCCCATCGCAGCCTGTCCGGGAATACCCAGCGCCAGCACCGCAGCGAGCTGCACCGCCGCCACCCAGAAACTGATCTGGCGCACATGGCCCGCTGCCTTGGCGAGATTGCCCGCCGCCAGATTGCGGGTGAGCACGGGACCGAGGATCGGATCGAAGCTTGATTTCAACCGCTGCGGCAGCGAGGCGATCTGCTGCGCCACATAATAGATGCCGACAATCTCCGCCGAAGCAAAACGGCCGAGGATGAAGATATCAAGCCGGCGGGCGCCCCATTCGGCGATATCGGCCCCGGCCAGTGGCACATTGGTTTTCACCAGTCGCCAGATGCGCCCGACATCCAGCCGCCAACCGCCCGGCCAGCCAAAGCGGCGCAGCGCCGGCGACAGTGCCGCGAAAAACGCCGCCACCATCGACAGCAAATAGGCGATCAGCATGCCGTCGCTTTTCAAGGCGGTGAAGGCCAGCGCCAGCGCGGCGATGGACAACACCCAGGGCTCGATGATCGAACGGGCCCGAACCTGCGCGCCAACATCATGGTGGAAAGCCAGCCCGGCCAACGCCACATCGGCCAACGCGATGAACGGGATAATCAATGCGAACCACCGATCAAGCGGCGCCAGCCGTGTGGCCGGAAACACGAGTTCGGGCAGCAGCACCAGCACCGCTGCCCCGGCCAGCGACGCGACCAGCGCCGCCAGCAACGCATCGATCAGTGCAGCTGCTTCATCCTGCGGGCGGCGCGCCATGTCTTCGGCGAGACCGCGCTTGAGGCCGAGCGTGGCCAGCATCGCCACCAGTTCCACCACCATGGTGGCATAAGCAAAGCGGCCCAGCGCTTCAGCGCCATAGAGCCGGCCGGCAATGAACAGGAACGGAAAGCGCGCCGCCAGCCGCAGCACATAACCGAAGAAACTGGTTCGCCCGCCCTTGGCCAAGGCAGCCGTTTCGGCTGCGTCCCGGTTTGGGTTCGAGGCCGACGGATCAGCCAACATGCACCCGGCAATAGCGGCCGTGCAGATAGAGCAGCGGCTCGCGGCCCTGATCCAGCGCCAGCCGCGTCACCCGGCCGACGATGATGCGGTGATCGCCGCCATCATGATCAGCATGCAGCGTGCAGGCAAAGGCAGCCTTGGCACTGGCCAGCACCGGCACGCCATCCCAATCCTGCCAGTCATGTTCGGCAAAGCGGTCGATGCCCTTCTTGGTGAAGCGATCGGCGACGGCCTGGCCATCCAGATCAAGGATATTGATGGCAAAACGACTCGATTCGCGCAGCACCGGCAGCGCCGAAGCGCCATTGGCCGGGCAGAACAGCAACAGCGGCGGATCAAGGCTGAGCGAGGTGAAGCTGTTTGCGGTGAGCCCCACCCGTTCGCCCGACAGTGATTGGCTGGTGATCACGGTAACGCCGGTGGCGAAGCAGCCAAAGGCATCGCGCAGCAGGCGGGGATCGAACGGGGCATCAGCGTTGGTCATCCGCCGTCCCCTATCGCGAATCCGCCGGCCGTCAATGTTGCGGATGCCACAGGCGGCGCTATCGTGGCGTAACCGTCACAGCCGAAAGACATTGCATGATCGCCGCCGCCCTTGCCCTGCTCGCCGCAAGCGCCGCTTTGCCCACCAGCCTGCCAGTTGACGCTGCGACGTTGGCCAAGCTGCCGGCAGCGAGCGCGACCCTGACAGCGCACGGGCAGACCCACGCCTGCACCGGCGTCTGGTTGACCGATCTGGCCGTCGCTGCCGGCCTGCCCGCGGGCGAAGCGCTGCGCGGCCCGGCGCTGACGACGATAATCGTCGCCGAAGCTGCCGATGGCTATCGCGTTGCCTTCAGCTTGGCCGAACTTGATCCCAAGCTGGGCAACCACAAGGTGCTGGTGGCCAACGCCTGCGATGGCAAGGCGCTGAGCGCAGCCGATAGCCCGCTGCGCCTCGTGGTGCCCGGTGAAGTGCGCGCTGCCCGTTCCGTGCGGCAAATTCGGGCGTTGCGGCTGGTTGCCCTGCCCTGATTTTTCAGAACTGGTGGTCGCGCAGCCATTCGCGCACAGCCGGGCCAACATCCTCGCGCTCCAGCGCCAGCGCAATGTTGGCCGTCACATGCCCGGCCTTGTCGCCGCAATCAAAGCGGGTGCCTGTGAAGGTGAAGGCGTGAAACGGCTGCTGGCCAATCATTTCGGCCATCGCATCGGTCAACTGGATCTCGTTGCCGGCCCCGCGCTTGCCGGCAGCAAGCACGTCGATCACCTCGGGCTGCAGGATATAGCGGCCGATGGCGGCAAGCCGTGACGGGGCGGTGCCCTGCTTGGGCTTTTCCACCAGGCCCTTCACCTCGGTGATCAGTCCATCGACTGCGCCGGGCGAGACGATGCCGTAGCGATGTGTATGTTCGTCCGGCACTTCCAGAACGGAAATGATATTGCCGCCCAACTGCAGATAAGCCTCGTGCATTTCCTTCAGCGCCGGGTTGGCGGGGTTCCACAGCAGTTCATCGGGCAGCAGCACGGCGAAGGCCTCTCGGCCTACCACGTGCCGGGCGCACCACACGGCATGACCAAGGCCTGCAGGTTCCTGCTGGCGCACGAAGACCATGCGGCCTGGCTCGATCTGGGTGGCTTCCAAAATGGCGAGTTCCGCGGTCTTGCCCTTGGCCTTCAGGCTGTCGACCAGCTCGCGGGCGACATCAAAATAATCCTCCAGCGCGCCCTTGCCGCGGGCCGTCACGAAAACCAGCCGCTCGATGCCGGCGGCCAGCGCTTCGTCCACCGCATATTGCAGCAGTGGCTTGTCGACGACGGGGAGCATTTCCTTGGGCATGGCCTTGGTGGCCGGCAGGAAGCGCGTGCCTTGGCCGCCCACCGGAAAAACGGCGGTCTTAACGGGTTTGATCGACATATTGACCTCTGTGTGTGGCAATCATCCATTGCCAACAGAGACGGCCGGTCAAGCGAAACTTCGATGAATGGCGTGTTGGACGCGCCGAGTCGCGGCCTTTTCAGCCACTTGTGCCGCCGCGCAGCAGCCGGCCGGGCAGCGCGCCGGTGGCTTCGCCATCGCGGTAGGTGATCTGGCCGGCGACCAGCGTTGCCCGGATCCCGCGGGCACGCTGCACCAGGCGGCGCCCCCCGGCGGGCAGATCATGCGCCACATCCGGCGGCAGCAGGGCGAGCCGATCAAGATCGATGAGGTTCACATCTGCCCGCAGGCCGGGGCGCAGCAGGCCGCGATCGGTCAGGCCCAGCGCCCGTGCCGTGTCGTGCGCCTGGCGCTTGATCAAGAATTCGAGCGGCAGCCGACCATGGCTGCGATCGCGCGCCCAGTGGGTGATCAGGGTGGTTGGGAAACTGCCGTCGCAGATCATGCCGACATGCGCGCCACCATCGGACAGGCCGGGGATGGTGTCCTTGTGAGCAAGCATGGCGCCAACGGCATCGAGATCGCCATCGGCGAAATTGAGGAACGGCACATAGATCATGCCCGCACACAGCCATTCCGCCGCCACCACTTCATAGGCCACGCCGCGCCGCATCGCTTCGGCAGCCAGGCTGGTTTCGGGCAGCGGTTCATAATTGGGCGGATCACCCAGCTGATACATGTCGGCCCAGCGGTGCAGCAGCGCCGTGCCGAGCGCGTTGCCCTTGGCCGGCGGGTTGGTGATCAGGCGGGCAACGAAGGCGGGATCGGCAAGCAGACGGCGCTGCTCGTCAAGGGTGGCACTCTTGGGCCAATCCGGATGCAGGCTGAACGGGTTGAGGGTGAGATCAAGGCCGAGCAGCACACCGACGGGCCGCGCCGCCACCTGCGCCTTCATCGGCAACCCCGCGGCTGTGGCCTGTTCC
>Ga0164292_10000394_pt1 | contig 33559 bp, 31 predicted proteins | sample GEODES117metaG_FD_111486 | JGI IMG/M metagenome (GOLD analysis project Ga0164292, IMG submission 111486) | Eutrophic lake water microbial communities from Lake Mendota, Wisconsin, USA - GEODES117 metaG | ecosystem: Environmental > Aquatic > Freshwater > Lake | place: USA: Lake Mendota...
CAGGACATCTTCAGCAAGTACCTCACCGAGAACCTGCCGTTGCACGCCGAGGACCTCAGTGAATTCGGCGACGACCGCGGTGTGTGCATCAAGGCGATGATCGAGAAGGTCGTCGACCGGATGTACGCCGAGATCGACGACAACCGCTTCCTTGAGGTCACCTACGCAAACGGCGACAAAGAGGTCATGTACTTCAAGGACTTCAACTCCGGGGCGATGATCCAGAACGTCGTCGACCGGGCCAAGAAGTACGCGATCAAGTCGGTGCTGGAGAGCAATCAGCACGGCCTGCGGATCCAGCACCTGCTGGACTCCATCGTCGACGAGTTCGCCGAGAACGAGGACCTGCCCAACACCACCAATCCCGATGACTGGGCGCGGATCTCGGGCAAGAAGGGCGAGCGGATCGTCTACATCCGCACGCTGGTCACCGGTAAGACTTCGAGCGCGAGCCGGGCCATCGACACCGAGTCCAACCTGGGGCAGTACCTCTAGAACTGCAGCGAATAGCTGTTGGTCAGTTCGTCCTGCAGGACGTGTGCCACGGTGTTGGTGGTGTCCACGGTCAAAGGCTCTGTGAGGGTTCGTGTTTCGTAGCGCCATCCCCGCGGGGGGTCTAGTCGCGACGCAAGTCCGGCGAGGTCGTCAAGCGTCAGATTCTTGTCGATGACCTGACTCCAGGTCTGCATCACCCAGCGCTGCCCGTCGGGGTCGACGAGTTCGAAGACCGGTCGGCCGGCGTCGAAGGTGAACACCGCGCGGCGATCGACCTTGTTGACGTTGTAGGGCTGCGGATTGTTCGACGCCAACTGCACGGTCGCCTGCTCGATCATCTCGATGCCGCCGAAACTGCGCGTCGGTTGAGGCTCACCGGCACGCTTGTGGATACGGCTCATCAGCCAGTAGCGCGGCCCGTTGAGCAACACCCCGGCAGCGCCGTATTCCGCGGCGATGGACTCCGCGTCCAGGGCGTCCCACAGTTCGGCGGGGCAGTCGTTGAGTGGAAAGCTGTTGTACACAGTCGCTTCCGGCCCGGCCGTGCCCATCCGAACCAGCAGAACTTCGCCGTAGCGTTTGCCGTATACGTCTGCAGATTGCTCAGTCATCGACCCATTGTGACGCCCGGTAGCGGTTACGGGCGACCAGTGTGGCCCGCAGGTCCGCCAGCATCGGATCGAGGAACTGCGAACGGTACTGGGTATCGGTGACCACTTTGGCCGATAGGTACATGAAGGTGATCGCCGAAAGCAGCATGGTGGTTTGAATCAGTGAGTCCGGGATCGGCAGTGTCATACCCAGTAATTCTCCGTCGGGCCTACCGTTGCCGCGCGTCCACGCATCCAGCACCGGTGGACTCACCAGGATCATCCCGAGTACGAAGAACACCCCGCCGGTCATCGCCGCCACTGTCAGCACATGAACGAGTTGGGAGGCCGCCACCACGAACACGGCGTTGAGGCGTTCCCGGATCGAGAGCGGATCGCTTTCGGGCGGATCTGCGACACCGTCGAATGGGGTGCCGGCCAGTGCCACATCGTCACCGGTTGTCAGATCCGCGCCCGCCATCAGCGGCCGGACCTTGTCCATGGTCGCCGTTACCAGAAAGCTGCCGGCCACCAGAAAAAGGAATCCCATGCCCAACCACAGGCGACCACGGGAAATCAACGAGGTCATCAACCACACGTAAGTGTTGAAGAACACCAGGAAGGTGAGCAGCACCACCGGCAGTGCCCGCACGAACATCCCGGCGGTGGCCGCCAGGTTCGACACCGTCAGTTCCCCGACCCAGCCCAGGATCGCGCCGACTCCGGTGGCGGTGAACAGCAGGATCACCACCACCGCCAGCCCGAAAATCGCCACATTGACCAAAGGTCGCTGGCTCGGTCCACCCAGCAGGCCGCCGAGGACGATGACGGCCAATGCTGCGGTGGCTGCCACCGACCGGCGGCCCGGGGACTCGATCCGCGACACCAGCCACCCGGCCAGTGCGGCGAGCGGCAAGGCCACCGCGAGCAAACCCAGCACAAGACTCTGACGCAGGTCCGGGCGGCCGGCGATGTCGATGGTGTGCTCGCCGGAGATCGCCACGACCGCAACCGAATTGGCGGCGATCAGAGCCAAGCCCGCCAGCGCAGGAGCCGAGCGGCTCCATAGCCGGCGTATCAGCGACGACCTGTGGACCACCGCGGGCAGACCGCGGCTGAGGAACCACCGGTCGGCGGTGTAGCTGTCCGCCTCGAGTTGCCCCATGGTGTGCCTCACCTTAGCGGCTGACGGCGCGACAGGACCGCAGCGCTGCGGTCAGGCCGCACGGCTAGTCTTAGCCCATGCAGCGGATCATCGGCACCGAGGTGGAATACGGCATCTCATCGCCGTCAGATCCGACCGCCAACCCCATCCTCACCTCCACCCAGGCGGTGCTGGCCTACGCCGCGGCGGTCGGCATCCCGCGGGCCAAGCGGACCCGGTGGGACTATGAAGTCGAGTCGCCGTTGCGTGACGCCCGCGGCTTCGACCTGAGCCGGGCCACCGGTCCGCCTCCGGTGGTCGACGCCGACGAGGTCGGCGCGGCCAACATGATCCTCACCAACGGCGCCCGCCTCTACGTCGACCACGCCCACCCTGAGTACTCCGCCCCGGAGGTCACCGACCCGCTGGACGCGGTGATCTGGGACAAGGCCGGCGAGCGGGTGATGGAAGCCGCCGCCCGCCACGTCGCCAGCGTCCCGGGTGCGGCCAAGTTGCAGCTGTACAAGAACAACGTCGATGGCAAGGGCGCCTCCTACGGCACCCACGAGAACTATCTGATGAGCCGCCAGACTCCGTTCTCCGCCGTCATCGCCGGGCTCACCCCGTTCCTGGTGTCCCGGCAGGTGGTGACCGGATCGGGTCGCGTGGGCATCGGTCCGTCGGGGGACGAGCCGGGCTTCCAGCTTTCCCAGCGTGCCGATTACATCGAGGTCGAGGTCGGCCTGGAGACCACCCTCAAACGCGGCATCATCAACACCCGGGACGAGCCGCACGCCGACGCCGACAAATACCGTCGACTGCATGTGATCATCGGCGACGCCAACCTGGCCGAGACGTCGACGTACCTCAAGGTGGGCACCACCTCGCTGGTGCTCGACCTGATCGAGGCGGGCCCGGAACACGGCCTGGACCTGTCCGACCTGGCGCTCGCCCGGCCGGTCCACGCCGTGCATGTCATCAGCCGCGATCCGTCGTTGCGGGCCACCGTGGCGCTTGCCGACGGCCGCGAGTTGACCGCCCTGGCGCTGCAGCGCATCTATCTGGACCGGGTCGGTAAGTTGCTGGACAGCCGGGACCCCGATCCGCGGGCGGCCGACGTCGTGGCGACCTGGGCGCACGTTTTGGATTTGCTGGAGCGTGATCCGATGGAGTGTGCGGAGTTGCTGGACTGGCCCGCCAAGCTCCGGTTACTGGAGGGATTCCGCAACCGGGAGAACCTTGGCTGGTCGGCCCCCCGGCTGCAACTGGTGGACCTGCAGTACTCCGACGTCCGGCTGGACAAAGGGCTGTACAACCGTCTGGTGGCCCGTGGGTCGATGAAGAGACTGGTGACCGAGCAGCAGGTGATCGACGCGGTGGACAACCCGCCCACCGACACCCGGGCCTACTTCCGCGGTGAGTGCCTGCGCCGGTTCGGTGCCGACATCGCCGCCGCAAGTTGGGACTCGGTGATCTTCGATCTGGGTGGCGATTCGCTGGTACGAATTCCAACCCTGGAGCCGCTGCGCGGCAGTAAAGCCCACGTTGGGGCGTTGCTGGACTCAGTTGACAGCGCCGCGGAACTGGTGGAGCAGCTTACGAACTGACTTACGAACTGACTTACGACCTGACTTACGAACTGACTTACGAACTGACTTACGAACTGACGAGGAGTTGGCCCGTCTTGGAGCGGTCCGTCCGGACCCGGACGGTACTGTGGACACCGGCGGCCGGGTGGACTTCCGGGGTCGCCGATAGAGCAGGAGGCAGCGATGGCTCAGGAACAGACCAAACGTGGCGGCGGCGGCGGCGAGGACGACGACCTCAGCGGCAACGCGGCCGGCGGGCAGGAGCGTCGCGAGAAGCTGGCCGCGGAGACCGATGACCTGCTGGATGAGATCGACGATGTGCTCGAGGAGAATGCCGAGGACTTCGTGCGGGCCTATGTCCAAAAGGGCGGCCAGTGACCTGGCCGTCGCCTGAACATCCGGCCGTACGCCCAACCCTGAATTCGCCCCTGACCGCCGCCGGCAACCCGGTCGATCTGTCCTCGTTCTCCGAATTCCTCCGTCGGCAGGCTCCCGAACTGCTGCCCGCTGGGGGATTGGCCGGGGGATTTCCTGGGGCCGGCGGCGCTGCGGGGGAGTCCTACTCATCCCTTCCGCACGGCACCACCATCGTGGCGCTGAAGTACCGGGGTGGCGTGGTGATCGCCGGTGACCGCCGTTCCACCCAGGGCAACATGATTGCCGGCCGAGACGTTCAGAAGGTGTACATCACCGACGACTACACGGCCACCGGTATCGCCGGGACTGCAGCGCTCGCCGTGGAGTTCGCCCGGCTGTATGCCGTCGAACTCGAGCACTACGAAAAGCTCGAGGGCGTGCCGATGACGTTCGCCGGCAAGGTCAACCGACTGGCGATCATGGTTCGTGGCAATCTCGGTGCCGCGCTGCAGGGTTTCGTGGCGCTGCCACTGCTGGTCGGCTACGACATCGACGCCGCCGACGCCGCAGCGGCCGGCCGGATCGTCTCCTTCGACGCCGCCGGCGGCTGGCACCTCGAGGAGGAGGGCTACCAGGCTGTCGGCTCGGGCTCGCTGTTCGCCAAGGCGTCGATGAAGAAACTGTATTCCGCTGTCACCGACGCCGATTCGGCCCTCAAGGTCGCCGTGGAAGCGCTCTACGACGCAGCCGACGACGACTCCGCAACAGGAGGCCCGGACCTGGTCCGTGGCATCTACCCGACCGCAGTCACCATCGACGCCGGTGGCGCCCACGATGTCACCGAGGAACGGATCGCCGGCTTGGCCCGGGATGTGATTGAAAAGCGTTCACGCACCGACGAATTCGGTCCGGGTGGACGGCCGAGCAACGAAGCGCCCCGGGCGGATTCGTGATGGGGACCAGCTCGTGAGCTTTCCGTATTTCATCTCTCCTGAGCAGGCGATGCGTGAGAGGTCCGAAATCGCCCGTAAGGGGATTGCCCGGGGCCGCAGCGTGGTCACGATGGCCTACGCCGGTGGCGTGCTTTTCGTAGCCGAGAATCCGTCGCGGTCGCTGCAGAAGGTCAGTGAGATCTACGACCGCGTCGGTTTCGCCGCGGTCGGCCGGTTCAACGAATTCGACAGCCTGCGCCGCGGCGGAATCCAGTACGCCGACACCCGCGGTTACGCCTACGACCGCCGCGACGTCAGCGGACGCCAACTCGCCAACGTCTACGCCCAGACCCTCGGCACCATCTTCACCGAGCAGGCCAAGCCCTACGAGGTCGAACTCTGCGTCGCCGAGGTGGCGCACTTCGGGGAGTCCAAAGCGCCGGAGTTGTACCGGATCACCTACGACGGATCGATCGCCGACGAACCGCACTTCGTCGTGATGGGCGGCACCACCGAGCCGATCATCAGCGCGCTCAAGGAGTCCTACTCGGAAAACGCCGAACTGGGCCAAGCCGTCGGGATCGCGGTCGACGCGCTGCGGGCCGGTATCAGCAGCACTGTGGGCAACGCCACACCCGCGGCTGAGCCTCGGCTGCTCGGGCCGTCAACACTGGAGGTTGCGGTTCTCGACGTCAGTCGGCCTCGGCGGGCCTTCCGGCGGATCACCGGGGCGGCGTTGGAAGCCCTGATACCGGCAGCCGCGGCGGCGCCGACGGCGGACGCCGGAGCAGGCGCAGGCGCAGGGGACTAACGCCCTCCGTAGTTCGGCGGCGGTGCCTGCTGCGGCGTGTACTGCATGTACGAGACGTTTTCGACCCGCCGATTCGGGTCGCCGTTAACCTCCGGCTCGGGGACGCGCCAGCTGACGATGACCACGCCGACAGCCGCCAGCGCGGCCAGCGCAATCCAAATCCTGCGGCCGATGGTCCTGGCGTCCGGGGTCACACGCTCCAGACTAGTGAAAAATCCGCATTCGTCAGAATGCACCACGCCGAGAGGCGGCTTTGCTCGAAGCAGACGGGCCGCAGCCCGATGATGTTGCTGGCTGATCCAGCGCGCTGGGGACAGGCCTGGGGACAAGCTTGACGGACGGGTACGGTCCGTGAGGCTCCGTCGCTTACGCACCGCCGGAGCGCTTAACCAGTAGGCTCGAATCGTGCAGCGCAGAATCATGGGCATCGAAACGGAGTTCGGTGTCACCTGCACCTTTCACGGGCACCGGCGGCTGAGCCCGGACGAGGTTGCCCGATATCTGTTCCGCCGGGTGGTGTCGTGGGGCCGCAGTTCCAACGTATTCCTGCGCAACGGAGCGCGGCTGTACCTCGATGTCGGCAGTCACCCCGAGTACGCCACCGCCGAGTGCGACAACCTGATCCAGCTCGTCACCCACGACCGGGCCGGCGAGCGGGTACTCGAAGACCTCCTCGTCGATGCCGAGCACCGGTTGGCCGACGAGGGCATCGGTGGGGATATCTACCTGTTCAAGAACAACACCGACTCGGCCGGGAACTCCTACGGCTGCCACGAGAACTACCTGATCGTGCGGGCCGGTGAATTCTCCCGGATCTCCGACGTGCTGCTGCCGTTCCTGGTCACCCGCCAGCTGATCTGCGGCGCCGGCAAGGTGCTGCAGACGCCGAAAGCGGCCACGTTCTGCCTCTCGCAGCGAGCCGAGCACATCTGGGAGGGCGTATCCAGCGCGACCACCCGGTCGCGTCCGATCATCAACACCCGCGACGAACCGCATGCTGACGCCGAGAAGTACCGCCGGCTGCACGTGATCGTCGGCGACTCCAACATGAGCGAGACGACCACCATGCTCAAGGTGGGTTCCGCGTCGCTGGTGTTGGAGATGATCGAGGCGGGTGTGCCGTTTCGCGACTTCTCGCTGGACAATCCGATCCGGGCCATCCGGGAGGTCAGCCACGACCTGACCGGGAAGAGGCCGGTCCGGCTGGCCGGCGGTCGGCAGGCCAGCGCCCTGGACATCCAGCGCGAGTACTACGCCCGCGCCCACGAATACCTGCAGTCCCGCGAACCCAACACCCAACTCGAACAGGTCGTCGACCTGTGGGGCCGCCAACTCGACGCAGTGGAGAGCCAGGACTTCGCCAAAGTTGACACCGAGATCGACTGGGTGATCAAGCGCAAGCTGTTCGGCCGCTACCAGGACCGCTACAACATGGAGCTGTCCGACCCGAAGATCAGCCAGCTGGATCTGGCCTACCACGACATCAAACGCGGCCGCGGCGTGTTCGACCTGCTACAGCGCAAAGGACTCGCGGCGCGGGTCACCACAGACGAGGAAATCGAGGCCGCGGTGGACACCCCTCCGCAGACCACGCGGGCCAAGCTGCGGGGCGAGTTCATCGCCGCGGCTCAGGAGGCCGGCCGGGACTTCACGGTGGACTGGGTGCACCTCAAACTCAACGATCAGGCGCAGCGCACCGTGTTGTGCAAAGATCCGTTCCGCTCCAGCGATGAGCGGGTGAAGCGGTTGATCGCCAGCATGTGAGTGTCGCCGCTCGCGGCGCTCGGACAGCTATAAAGTGACCGCGTGGCGCCCACCAAGATCGGTAAAGTCGAGCGGCAGACGAATCTGTTCATCGCGTTGCTGACGACCCGCGGCTACCTCACCGCGGAACGGATCCGGCAGATCGTGATCGGCTACGGCGAGTGCCCGACTGACGAGGCCTTCGCCCGGACCTTCGAGCGCGACAAGAGCGATCTGCGTGACCTGGGCATCCCACTGGAGACGGGACGGTCGTCGATCCACGACACGACCGACGGTTACCGGATCAAGCGGGACGCCTATGCGCTGCCCGATATCGAATTGACCCCCGCGGAGTCGGCCGCCGTCGCGGTGGCCACCACGCTGTGGGAATCGCCCGAGCGGATCACCGCCACCCAGAACGCCCTGCTGAAACTCCGGGCCGCCGGAGTCGACATCGACCCGGTCGCCGAGGTCGCCATCACCACCGGCGCCGGCCCCGCCGGCCTGCGCGGTTCGGAGGCTGTGCTGGGTCTGTTGTTCGCCGCCATCGAGTCCGGTCGGGCGGTGCAGTTCGACCACCGGCCCAGCCCGGTCGACCCGTACACCACCCGCACCGTCGAACCGTGGGGTGTGGTCACCGCCCAGGGCAGGTGGTATCTCGTGGGTCACGACCGGGACCGCGATGCAACCCGGATCTTTCGGCTCTCCCGGATCGGTTCGGAGGTGACGGCGATCGGTCCGCCCGGGGCTGTCACCCGCCCCGACAGGGTGGATCTGCGCACGCTGGTGAACGAGTCGATCGGGGCGGCCACCGGCAGGGGATTCGGCGGCGCAGCGGTCCGGGTCTGGGTGGCCGACGGCCATGCCGTTGCGCTGCGCCGGGTGGGCCGGGTCGCGGAGCGTCGCAGCATCGGGGACCGCCCCGGCGACGTGATCGAGATCGATGACGGCGGACCCGACTGGTTAGCCCGGGAGATCGCCGGTTACGGGGCCGACGCCCTGGTGCTGGCCCCGGCCTCACTGCGGGCCAACGTCGTGGCCCGACTGACCGCACAGGCGGGAGCGAGCGCGTGACACCGTCCTCCACCCGGCTGGTCCGGCTGTTGAACATGGTTCCCTACTTCCAAGTGAACCCACAGGTCAGCTATGCAAAAGCGGCCAATGACCTCGGCGTCAACCGCAAGCAACTCGAAGCCGACATCAACCAGCTGTGGATCTGCGGAATGCCCGGCTACACCCCTGGCGACCTGATCGACTTCGAGTTGTCTGACGACACGATCAACGTCACCTTCTCAGCGGGGATCGACCGGCCGCTGCAGCTGACGTCGACCGAAGCGACCGGCATTCTGATGGCGTTGCGGGCGCTGGCCGAGATCCCCGGCGTGGTGGATCCGGCCGCCGCCCGCAGTGCGATCGCCAAAATCGACTCGGCCGCCGGGACGGCCGAAGCCGGCAGTACGGAAACCTCCGGAGCCACCGAGAGCGCGGCGGCCGCCGCCGTGCGCCAGGCGGTGCACGACCAGCGGGCGCTGCGGATCGAGTACTTCTCGGCCTCCCGCGACGCCCAATCCACCCGCGTCGTCGACCCCATCCGGGCGGTCCTGGTCGGCGATCAGAGTTACCTGGAGGCCTGGTCACGGGAGGCCGAAGGCGTGCGGCTGTTCCGATTCGACCGGATTCTCGACGCCACGGTGCTCGACGAGCCGTCGGCCCCGCCGGAGACTGCCGTGGGTGGCCCGGTGAATACCGCCCTGTTCGACGCCGACCCGTCGCTTCCCGCTGCTTCCCTGCGTATCGCGCCTGGGGCGGCCTGGATGCTCGAGTACTTCCCGATGCGGGTGGTCGCCGAACTGCCTGACGGGCATCGCGAGGTGGCCATGACCTACGCGGCGGAGGACTGGCTGGTGCGGCAGATCCTGGGTTTCGGCAGCGACGTGGCGGTCTTGGGGCCGCCGGCAGTGGTCGAGCGGATGCGCCGGTCCGCCGACGAGGCGCTGGCCGCCTACGCCGCGCTGGAGAGTTGAGTCCCGCGCCTGCGCTGCGGCCGGGTAGCATCAAGGCAACTTCTTGGAGGTGACCGAATTGGGTGCTCTACAACCGTGGCATTGGGTGATCCTGCTCCTAGTGGCCGTCCTGCTGTTCGGGTCCAAGCGGCTGCCTGACGCCGCGCGGTCCCTGGGCAAGTCCATGCGGATCTTCAAGTCCGAAGTCAAGGAACTGCAGGCGGACAACAAGGCCGAGTCGACGGTCACCCCGCAGCAGCCTCCGACTGCGGCAGCTCCCGCGCAGCCCACCCGGGTGACTTCCGAGCGGGTCGAGGCGCCGGCGCCGGACCCGACCGACGTCCGCCCGGCCTGAGCGCCGGACCCACTCACCCGGCGCCGAGGCGTCGCTAGGTAGACGCCGTGCGCACACCGAAGATCCTGTCCCCGCGGCTAGGCCCGCTGTCGCGGCTAGACCCGCGACGCCGCCAACGCCGGACCAATCCCGACGGCACCATGTCGCTGGTCGAGCACGTCCGGGAACTGCGGACACGACTGCTGATCTCGGTGGCGGCGGTGACGCTCACCACGATCTTCGGCTTCTACTGGTACAGCCATGGGCTGTTCGGCACCGACAGCCTCGGGGAGTTACTGCGTCACCCGTACTGTGCGCTGCCACCGTCGGCGCGGGCCGAGATCAGTCCCGACGGCAGTTGCCGGTTGCTGGCCACCGCGCCGTTCGACCAATTCATGCTGCGGCTCAAAGTCGGGTTGACGGCCGGCATCGTGTTGGCCTGCCCGATCTGGTTCCACCAGCTGTGGGCCTTCATCACCCCCGGTCTGTACAAGAAGGAACGCCGCTTCGCGGGGGTTTTCGTGGTGTCTGCGGCCACCCTGTTCATCGCCGGCGCGTTGCTGGCGTACGTGGTGCTGGCCAAGGCATTGGGATTCCTGCTCACCGTCGGCAGCGACGTCCAGGTCACCGCACTATCCGGCGATCGCTACTTCGGATTCCTGATCAATCTGCTGCTGGTATTCGGCGTGGGTTTCGAATTCCCGTTGCTGCTGGTCATGCTCAATGTCGTCGGGGTGCTCAGCTACGAGAAACTCAAGGCCTGGCGCCGCGGACTCATCTTCGGGGTGTTCGCCTTCGCCGCGGTGGCTACCCCGGGATCGGACCCCTTCTCCATGCTGGCACTCGGGTTGGCGTTGACCGTGCTGCTGGAGTTCGCCATCCAGATCGCCCGTCTGCACGACCGCCGAAAAGCCAAGCGGGAGGGGCAGATCGCAATCCCCGACGATGAGGCCGCGCCGATCGAGTCGCCTGAGCCGGTGGCAGCCCCGGCGCGCGTCGGCCCGGAACATGACGACATCACCTGACCGTACCGAGTTAGCCGACTTCGCCGGGCAACTGACGTTCCGGCTGGATCCCTTCCAGGTCAACGCCTGTGAGGCGCTCGAACGTGGCCATGGGGTGCTGGTATGCGCGCCGACCGGCGCCGGAAAGACCGTAGTCGGAGAGTTCGCCGTGCACCTGGCATTGCAGGCCGGGCAGAAGTGCTTCTACACCACACCCATCAAGGCGCTGAGTAACCAGAAACACAGTGACTTGGTGCGCCGCTACGGGCCGGACCGGATCGGCCTGCTGACCGGCGACCAGTCGATCAACGGCGACGCCCCGGTCGTGGTGATGACCACCGAGGTGCTGCGGAACATGCTCTACGCGGGTTCTGATGCACTGCAGGGCCTCTCCTACGTCGTCATGGATGAGGTGCATTTCCTGGCCGACCGGATGCGAGGTGCGGTCTGGGAGGAAGTGATCCTGCACCTGCCCGAAGAGGTTCGACTGGTCAGCCTGTCGGCCACGGTCAGTAACGCCGAGGAGTTCGGCGGCTGGATCAAGACCGTGCGCGGCGACACCACCGTGGTGGTCGACGAACATCGCCCGGTGCCACTGTGGCAGCACATGCTGGTGGGTAAACGACTGTTCGACCTGTTCGACTACTCCGCGGCAGCCGGAAAAGCCGGCCAGTCCGGGCATCAGCGCGTCGATCCGGAGTTGTTGCGGCATATCGCGAATCGCCGGGAAGCCGACCGTCTGGTCGACTGGCAGCCGCGTCGGCGGCCGGGCGGACGACCGGGTGGGCCAGGGCTTCACCGTCCGCCGGCGCGGCCCGACGTGATCGCCACCCTGGACCGCGAGGGTCTGCTGCCGGCCATCACCTTCATCTTCTCCCGGGCCGGCTGCGACGCCGCGGTCAAGCAGTGCCTGCGCAGCCCGCTACGGCTGACCACCGAGGAAGACCGCGCCCGCATCGCCGAGGTCATCGACCGGCGCTGCGGTGATCTCGCTGACGCCGACCTGTCGGTGCTGGATTACTACGAGTGGCGGGAGGGCTTGCTGAGGGGGCTGGCCGCCCATCACGCCGGAATGCTGCCCACGTTCCGCCATACCGTCGAAGAGCTGTTCACCGCCGGACTGATCAAGGCCGTATTCGCCACCGAGACACTGGCGTTGGGTATCAACATGCCGGCCCGCACGGTGGTTCTGGAGAAACTGGTGAAGTTCAACGGCGAACAACACCTGCCGCTGACGCCGGGGGAGTACACACAGCTGACCGGCCGGGCGGGGCGCCGCGGCATCGACGTCGAGGGTCATGCGGTGGTGATCTGGAATCCGCACGACTCCACTGCCGAACCGACCGAGATCGCCGGCCTGGCCTCGACCCGCACCTTCCCGCTGCGCAGTTCTTTCGCACCGTCCTACAACATGACGATCAACCTGGTCAGCCAGCTCAATCCCAAGGCCGCGCACGAACTGCTGGAGCGTTCCTTCGCCCAGTATCAGGCCGACCGGTCGGTGGTGGGATTGGTGCGCGGCGTGCAGCGCGGCGAGAAGATGCTCGACGAGATCGCCGCTGAACTGGGCTGGGACCGACGTTCGGACACAAGTGAGCCGGCCGTCCTGGATTACGCGCGGCTGCGGGCCAGGATCAATGAGCGGGAACGGGCACAGTCACGGGTGTCGCGGCTGCAGCGCCGGCAGGTGGCCACCGACGCCCTGGCCGCGCTACGTCGCGGCGACATCATCAACATCACCAACGGCCGCCGAGGCGGGTTAGCGGTCGTCCTGGAGCCCGCGCGCGACTCCGATGACCCCAGGCCCCTGGTTCTGACCGAAAACCGTTGGGCCGGAAGGATATCCTCGGCGGACTACCCAGGTGCCGCCGCGCCGGTAGGTTCGATGACACTGCCCAAGCGGGTCGAGCATCGCCAGCCGAAGGTTCGCCGGGACCTGGCCTCGGCGCTGCGATCGGCGGCTGAGGGCCTGGTCGTCCCGTCCGGCCGGAAACGGCGTGCCGGCGCCGATGAGCCCGACGTCGACCCGGAATTGATCGCGCTGCGCGAGTCGATGCGCCGCCACTCCGCCCACCGGATGGCTGACCGGGAGACCATCGTCGGGGTCGCTGAGCGGTACCTGCGGATGGAACGGGACAACGAGCAGATCCGGGCCAAGGTGAATGCCGCGACCAACTCGCTGGCCCGCACCTTCGACCGCATCGTCGGTCTGCTCACCGAGCGCGGGTACATCGTCTCCGGGGGCGGGCAGGACGGCGGCGGGCAGGACGGACCCCGGGTCACCGATGACGGCCGGTTGCTGGCCCTCATCTACAGCGAAAGCGACCTGCTGGTGGCCGAATGCCTGCGCAGCGGGGTGTGGAATGGACTGCAGTCCGCGGAATTGGCCGCCGTGCTGTCGGCGATGGTGTTCGAGTCCCGCGGCAGCGACGGGCCCACCCCGGTCCACGCCATCGACATGCCGACCCCGGCGGTGCGTCGCGCGCTGGCCGAGACCCGGCGGCTGTCCGACGCGCTGCGAGCCGACGAGCAGCGGCACAAGCTGAGTCCGGCCCGACACCCCGACGAGGGTTTCGTACCGGCGATTTTCCGCTGGGCCACCACGGGCAACCTCGCCGCGGCCCTAGCGGCATCGGATGTCGCCGGCAATGGCGCGCCGCTCCCGGCGGGCGACTTCGTTCGGTGGTGCCGGCAAGTGCTCGACCTGCTGGATCAGGTCCGAAACGCCGCCCCCGAGGCCGGTGTTCGGCGGGCGGCGAAACGCGCTATCGACGACATCCGGCGCGGCGTCGTGGCTGTTGACAGCGGGTAGGGTGATGCAAACGCTACTGTTGGGGACGTTTTGAGGGTGCGAGCCCAAGACATCCGAGGAGAGACGATGAGCGGACCGCAGGGATCTGAGCCCAACCCGTGGCAGGCATCGGGCCCCGATTACCCGGTCGGCGATCGGCCCGCCGCGCCATCCTGGCAGCCGCCGGAGCAACCGGGCGCTGAGGGCGCCGGTCCCTGGCAGCCCGCGGGCAGTGAGGCCCCGGCCTGGCAGCCACCCGCCTACACCCCCCAGCAGTACCCGCAGTACGGCCAGCAGCAGGTTCCGCCGGGTTACCCGCCGCCGCCCTACGGTGCGCCGGGTGAGTACAACCCGGCCGCCTACGGTCAGCCCGGCCAGTATGGTCAGCCCGGTCCGTACGGGGCGCCGCCGCCGTACGGGCAGTACCCGCCCCCGCCCGGGCAGTACCCGCCGCCGCCGGGCCAGTACCCGCCCTACGGCCCGCTCGGCGCCGAGGAGGCCGGCAAGAAGTCCTCGCGTCTGGTCGGCACCATCCTGTCGGCGTTGGGCGCCTTGGCGTTGCTCGCGGTTCTGGTCCTCGGGTTCTGGAAGCCCGGCTTCTTCGTGAGCACCAAGTTGGATGTGGACAAGGCCCAGCAGGGGGTGCAGCAGATCCTTACCGACGAGGCCAACGGCTACGGCGCCAAGAACGTCAACGACGTCAGGTGCAACAACGGTCAGAACCCGACGGTCAAGAAGGGCGACACCTTCACCTGTGAGGTCAGTATCGACGGCACCAAGCGTCAGGTCACCGTGACGTTCCAGGATGACAAGGGCACCTACGAGGTGGGCCGGCCCAAGTAGGTCTTGCAGGTCTTGCTTTAGGCAGCCCGCCTACCCGTTTGCGCACCGGCGCTAAGAAGCTAAGGTCGGCGACTCAGGCTGTGTGTTGAACTGCTCGATCCCCGCCAGAGTGCTCCGTGCGTCCACGACGGCGCCAAGGGCAACGGTGACCGCTTCGGCTACAGCGCGTCCAACGCCTTCTGCAGCCTCGCCACCGATGACGTGATTCCGTATTGGCCAGCCAAGTCGGCGACCCGTGTGGGATCGGCGGGGTGCAATGGCAGCCGATCATCGCCGGACAACTGCACCGGAGCGTCCAGTGCCACCCGGACCACCGGCTGGGCCGCCTCGAGGTAGTCGCCGGCCGAAAGGATTTTGGCCCGAAAGGCTTTCGGCAGCTCCGATTCAGGGTCGTGGGCGGCAGCCAGAACAGCGGCTAGCGACCCGTACCGGGTCAGCATGGTGGCGGCGGACTTCTCGCCGATTCCGGCAACGCCGGGCAGACCGTCGGACGGGTCGCCGCGCAACAACGCCAACTCGGCGTAGGCGGCCCCGGCGCGGTGCACGGGCACGCCGTAGTTCTCGGCCACCTCGGCCGGGCCGAACTTCGTCGCCTTGGACAGCCCGCGGCCGATGTAGAGCACCCGGACTTCGACCGGTTCGTCGGTGACCAGTTGCAGCAGGTCCCGGTCACCGCTGACGACCACCACAGGATCCCGTCGCTCAGCCGCCGCCAGCGTGCCGAGCACATCGTCGGCCTCGAACCCGTCGGCTCCCGCGGTGGCGATCCCGAATGCCGCAAGAACCTCGAGGATCACCTCGACCTGGGGGCTCAGATCGTCGGGCACCTCCTCGACGTCCGTCTCGGCGTCATCGCCGAGGGGGCTGCCCTCCTCGGCGACGCGGTGCGCCTTGTAGGACGGGATCAACGCCACCCGCCAGGCCGGGCGCCAGTCCAGGTCCAGGCATACCACCAGCCGTGCCGGGCGCTCCCGGGCGATCAGGGTCGCGACGCTGTCCAGGAAACCGCGCACCGCGTTGACCGGTCGGCCGTCGGGGCCGGTGATCGAGGCCGGCACACCGAAGTAGGAACGAAACCACATACTGGCGCCGTCGAGCAGCAGGACCGGTGCGGACATAAGCCATCACGCTAGCCTGACTGCCATGACGACCCGGTTCTCCCACGAGGTGTACGCACGTCGGCTCGCGGCCGCGGCAGCGGGCGCGGCGCAGGCCGGTCTGGCCGGCCTGATCATCACCCCCGGCTATGACATGCGCTACCTGATCGGTTCGCGGGCAGAGACTTTCGAGCGGCTGACCGCGCTGGTCGTGCCGGCTTCCGACGGGCAGGAGCGCAGCGGCTCGGGAATCGGCATCAGCGGCGCCACGGTGGTGCTGCCGCGGTTGGAACTGGCCGCGCTCAAGGAGTCAGCCGTCGCCGAACTGGGTCTCAATGTCATGGACTGGGTCGACGGCGAGGATCCCTACAACCTGGTCGCCGAGGCTCTGGGCGGGCACGCGCGGGTCGCTGTCACCGACTCCATGCCCGCACTGCATCTGCTGCCGCTGGCCCACCGGCTCGGCGCCACGCCGGTACTGGCCACCCCGGTGATGGCCGCCCTGCGGATGATCAAGAACCCGGAAGAGATCGAGGCGCTGCGCCGCGCCGGTGCCGCGATCGACCGGGTGCACGCCCGGGTCCCGGGGTTCCTCAGACCCGGGCGCACCGAGGCTCAGGTTGCCGCCGATATCACCGAAGCCATTGTCTCCGAGGGGCATTCGGAGGCCGCTTTCGTCATCGTCGGCTCCGGGCCGCATGGCGCCGACCCCCACCACGAGTGCTCGGATCGCGAACTTCAGCGCGGCGACATCGTCGTCGTCGATATCGGCGGCCCGGTGGAGCCGGGCTACAACTCCGATTGCACCCGCACCTACAGCCTCGGTGAGCCGCCTGCGGACGTGGCCGAACAGTACGCCGTGCTGCAGCGTGCCCAAGCCGCCGCCGTTGCAGCAGTACGACCCGGTGTGACCGCGCAGCACGTCGACGCCGCGGCCCGCGACCTACTGGCCGACGCCGGATTGGGCGAGTACTTCGTGCACCGGACCGGGCACGGCATCGGGCTGTCGGTGCATGAGGAGCCCTACATCGTGGCCGGTAATACCCAGACCCTGGCCGAGGGCATGGCCTTCAGCGTCGAACCGGGTATCTATCTGCCGGGCCGCTGGGGCGCCCGGATCGAGGACATCGTGATAGTGACCGCCGACGGGGCGCTGCCGGTCAACAGCCGGCCGCACGACTTGGTCGTCGTGGACTGATCGTCGTCGACTGACTAGGAACGGTCAAGCAGCGTGGAGGACCCCAGCACCCGCTTGACCAGCACCTCGATCACCACACGCTGCGGATTCGGTTTGGGTGTGCGGTAACGCTGGGCGTAGCGCAGTTCGGCGTCGCGGACCGCCTCCGGTTCGCGGTTCACCTGCGCGATCCCCTCCAAGGTCAACCACCGCGCACCGTCGACCTGGGACAGCACACCGACGTGGCTGCGCTCGGCGTTGACCGCTTTCTGCGACCCGTCGCTGGTGATCACCCGGGCGATGTGGGTCTCCGGGTCGAAGGTGAAGCCCACCGCCACCACGTGGGGGGAACCGTCGGCCCGCAGGGTGGTGAGCATGGCCAGATGGCGTTCGGTGAGGAACTCCAAGGCGTCGCTGGTCAGTCTCGCGGTGGTGTTCGGCATTAGGCGTCACGGTAGCGCAGGGGATAATCCCATCCGTGGAGGACACAGCCGACACGGCGGATCAGGTGGTGGTCATTTTCGGCGGCCGCAGCGAGATCGGACTGGAACTGGCGACCCGGCTTGCCGCCGGTGCGACGGTGGTGCTGGCCGCCCGCGGCGCCGAAGGGCTCGGGCCGCAGGTCGACGCCGTGGCTGCGGCGGGCGCGAAAGTGGTGAGCGCCGTCGAGTTCGACGCCGACGACCTGGAGTCACACGGACCGTTGCTGGACAGGTTGACCACGGAGTTCGGGGACATCGACGTCGCCGTGCTGGCGTTCGGCATCCTCGGTGATCAGGCCCGCGCCGAGACCGACGCCGCGCACGCCGCCGCGATCGTGCACACCGACTATGTCGCGCAGGTGAGCCTGCTGACTCAGCTGGCGACTCGGATGCGCCACGCGGGGCACGGAACTCTGGTGGTGTTCTCCTCGGTGGCGGGCGTGCGGGTGCGCCGGGCCAATTACGTTTACGGTTCGGCCAAGGCGGGTCTGGACGGCTTTGCCAGCGGACTTGCCGACGCGCTGCACGGCAGCGGGGTGCGAATGCTCATCGTTCGACCCGGCTTCGTCATCGGCCGGATGACCCGGGGAATGGATCCCGCTCCGCTGTCCAGCACACCGGCGCAGGTCGCCGCGGCAACGGTCCGGGCGTTGGCGGCGGGCCGGCGCAGCGTCTGGGTGCCGGGTGCGCTGCGGCCGCTGTTCTTCGGGCTGCGACTACTGCCGCAGCCGGTGTGGCGCAGGATGCCACGATGAGCGAGATCATCGTGGTGGGTATCGGTGCAGACGGGATGGCCGGTCTGTCGGAGAACTCGCAGTCCGAATTGCGCGGTGCGACGGTCATCTACGGTTCCGAACGACAACTCGACCTGCTCGATGACACCGTCGACGCACCGCGGCGGACGTGGCCGAGCCCGATGATGCCGGCGTTGGAAGCCCTTCTCGATGACGATCCCGATGCCGATATCCATATCGTGGCCAGCGGGGATCCACTCCAGCACGGCATCGGCGCGACGCTGATCCGGTTGTACGGCCCGGACCGGGTGCGGGTGTTGCCGCAGGTGTCGTCGGTGACGCTGGCGTGCGCACGGATGGGCTGGCCCAGCCACGACACCGAGGTGATCAGCCTGGTGACTGCACCGGTGCACACCGCGGTCCGCCGTGGCGGACGCGCGGTGGTGCTCTGCCGCGACGCCGGGACGCCGGCCGCGCTGGCGGCAGTGCTCGTCGAAACCGGGCGCGGGGATTCGGAGTTCGCCGTCCTGGAACAACTCGGCGGGCCGGCCGAGCGGATCCGCACCGGTCCGGCCGCCGCGTGGGTCGCCGCGCCACCTTCCGACGTCGATGACCTCAACGTCGTCGCCGTCCGGTACCTGCCCGATGAGAACGACCCGGCGGCCCTGCCCGACGCAGCTTTCCGGCACGACGGCCAGATCACCAAACAGACCATCCGCGCGGTGACGCTTGCTGCACTGTCGCCCCGACGCAATCAGTTGCTCTGGGATGTCGGGTCCGGATCGGGCAGCATCGCGGTGCAGTGGTGCCGCGCCGCCCCGGGGTGCCGTGCGGTCGCCTTCGAGACCGATCCGCACCGCCAGGAGCGCATCGAGGCCAACTCCCGCGCCTTCGGCGTCGATGTGGAGATCCGCGGCGAGGCCCCGGACTCCTTCGAGGGGGCGCCCCGGCCGGACGTCGTCTTCATCGGCGGCGGGTTGACCGTCAGCGGCCTGCTCGAGGAGTGCCTCGGTCGACTGGCCGGCGGCGGGCTTTTGGTGGCCAACGCCGTCACCGCCGAGTCCGAAGCGCTTCTGGTGCAATGGTATTCACGCCTCGGCGGGGAGCTTCGCCGTTTCCAGCACTACCTCGGAGAACCCCTGGGCGGCTTCACCGGCTGGCGCCCGCAGATGCCGATCACCCAGTGGTCGGTGAAGCTGCTGTGATCGGTTCGGAAGTGGGGACCCAGCGGTGAAGGTCTACTTCATCGGCGCCGGACCGGGTGCAGCCGATCTGATCACCGTCCGCGGGCAGCGGCTGTTGCAGGGGTGCGCGGTGTGCCTGTACGCCGGGTCGATCATGCCCGACGATCTGCTGGCGTTCTGCCCGCCCGGCGCCCGGATCGTCGACACCGGTCCGCTGACGCTCGAGGAGATCATCGCCGAGTTTCGCAGCGCCCAGGACGCCGGCCAGGACGTGGCCCGACTGCACTCCGGTGATCCGTCGCTCTACAGCGCACTGGCCGAACAGTGCCGACGCCTTGAGGCGATCGGCATCGACTACGAGATCGTCCCGGGTGTCACGGCGTTTTCGGCGGCTGCGGCCGCGTTGGGCCGGGAACTGACCGTGCCGGGAGTCGCGCAGACGGTGACCCTGACCCGGGTGGCCACCCTGTCCACGGCGATGCCCCCCGGTGAGGACCTCACCGCACTGGCCGGTATCGGCGGAACCATGGTGATTCACCTTGCCGCGCACCGCATCGAGGTGATCGTTGCCGAACTGGTGGCGGCCGGCTACCGGCCGAACACCCCGGTCGGGGTGGTGGCCTTCGCGAGTTGGCCGCAGCAGGTGGTGCTGCGGGGCACCCTGGCCGATATCGCCGACCAGATGACGCAGGCCCAGATCACCCGCACCGCGGTGATCATCGTGGGAGACGCGCTTGGCGCCCAGGGGTTCAGCGACAGCTACCTGTACTCGGCCGGGCGGACGCGGGGGAACCGGCACTGATGCGGGTGCTGCTACTCGGCGGCACCGCCGAGGCCCGCGCCCTGGCGGCGCTCCTGCACCCTCGGGTCGAGGTCATCAGCTCACTGGCCGGCCGAGTGCCCGATCCGGCGCTGCCGGCCGGTGCGGTTCGGGTCGGCGGGTTCGGGGGAGTGGCGGGGCTGCGGGAGTGGTTGGTGGACAACGGGATCACCGCCGTCGTCGACGCTACGCATCCGTTCGCCGCCGGAATCACCGCCAATGCCACCACGGCCTGTGCCGGATTGAGCTTGCCGCATCTGGTGCTGCACCGCCCGCCCTGGGACGCCGGCGGCGCACTGCAGGTTTCCTCTGATGGTGAGGCAGCTGACGTGGTCGCGGACAAGGGGTTTTCGCGGATCTTTCTGACCACGGGACGCTCCGGTGTCGCGGCGTTTCGCGACAGCCCGTCCTGGTTTCTCATCCGAGTCGTCACAGCACCGGATGCGGCGAGCCTGCCGCGTGATCACGAACTCGTGCTGTCCCGGGGGCCGTATCGGTACGACGATGAACGCGCGCTCATGAGGCGGCACGGAATTGAGGTGGTGGTCACCAAGAACAGCGGTGGTGCGATGACCCGAGCCAAACTCCAAGCGGCACAGTCCCTCGGGATCGATGTCGTGATGATCGACCGGCCCGCTCTGCCGGCCGCGGTGCGTACCGTCGGCACCGTCGATGAGGCAGCAGCCTGGGTGCTCAGCCGGGGTAGCGGCGAGGCGTGAACACCGTCTCCCCGTACCACTGGGTCTGTGACGAGCCGACGATGAGCAGGCATCGCATGTCCACCGCCGCGGGCTCCAGGTCAGCCAGTCTGACCACCGTGACCGACTCCTGCGGCCCGGATACGTCCCGGCCGATCACCACCGGTGTACCGGCGTCGCGATGCTCAAGCAGCAGGTCCCGCATCGCGGCCACCTGCCAAGTCCGGGTCTTCGACGCCGGGTTGTAGACGGCCAGCACCAGATCGGTTGCCGCAGCAGCCGAAATCCGGGCGGCGATCACCTCCCACGGTTTGAGCCGGTCGGACAGCGAGATCACCGCGTAGTCATGACCCAACGGCGCACCGACCCGACTAGCCACCGCTTGGGCGGCCGTCATCGCGGGAATAACCCGCACGTCGATGCCGGGCCATTGCTTGGCCTCCTCGAGGACCGCGCTGGCCATCGCGAACACCCCGGGATCGCCGGAGGACACCACGGCGACCGCGCGGCCCTGCTCGGCCAGTTCGCAGGCCAGCCTGGCGCGCTGCGGTTCATCGGTGTTGTCGGAGGGGTGACGACGTTGCCCGGGCCGGACCGCGACCCGGTCCAAGTACGGGCCATACCCGATCAGGTCTGTGGCACAGGCCAATTCCCGGCCGCTCTGCGGCGTCATCCAGTCGCTATCGCCCGGGCCCAGGCCGACTACGGCTACCGTGCCGCAGCGTGCCGCGGTCTGGCCGGCCCGGTTGCCCGGCAGGACGGCCAGCGAGAAATACGGCACATTCGTCTCGTCCACGTCGGCGGCGGCCAGAACTCGTTCCCGGTCGGTACTCGCGCGCTCCACATACAGTGCGTCATCAAGCCGACCAGCCAGTGAAAGTGCCTCGCGCACCTGCGGATAGGTGCGGCCGAGCTTCATGATCACGGCGGCATCGGTGTCAGCCAGCCGGCGGGCCAGTTCGGCGGTCGGCAGGGTCCCGGGCAGTATCGACAGCACCTCGTCCCCGGTGACCAGCGGCGTCGATGTGGCCGCCGACGCTGCGCTGACCGACGTCACTCCCGGCACGATGACCGCGCGGAAACGCTGCGTCAACCTGGTGTGCATGTGCATGTAGGAGCTGTAGAACAGCGGGTCACCCTCGGCCAGCAGAGCGACATCACGGCCGGCGTCGAGGTGTGCGGCGATCCGCTCGGCGGCGTGGGTGTAGAAGTCCTCCATGGCGCCGTCGTAGCCGCCGGGGTGGTCGGTGGTCCCGGTCGTCACCGGGTAGATTAGGTGCTCTTCGATCTGACCGGGCCGCAGGTAGGGCTCGGCGATCCGGCGGGCGATGCTGCGGCCGTGCCGCGCACTGTGGTAGGCCACCACGTCGGCTTCGCCGATCACCCGGGCCGCCTTGACCGTCACGAGTTCCGGATCGCCCGGACCCAGTCCGACGCCGAAAAGAGTGCCGAGCCTCATTCGCGCTCACAGGCGATTGCGTTCACCGCTGCAGCGGCCATGGCGCTACCGCCACGGCGGCCTCGCACCACCAGGTACTCCATCCCGCGCGGGTCGCAGATGAGCTCGTCCTTGGATTGCGCCGAACCCACGAACCCGACGGGACCGCCCAGCACCGCCATCGGGGCGGGCATGCCCTCGTCGATCAGTTCCAACAACCGGAACAGCGCGGTCGGGGCGTTACCGATGGCCAGCACCGCACCTGCCATCCGGTCGGCCCACAGTTGCACTCCGGCTGCCGACCGGGTGGTACTCAGTTGCCTGGCCAGATCCGCCGCCCGGGGATCGGCGACCAGCGACACCACCTCGTTGTTCGCCGGCAGGCGGGCGGCGGTGATTCCGGCGGCCACCATGGACGAGTCGCACAGGATGGGGGCGCCCGCCGCCAGGGCGGCGTGGGTGGCGCTCACCACACCGTCGGTGTGGGCCACGTGTTCGGTGAGGTCGACCTGGCCGCAGGTGTGAATCAGCCGGACCACCACGCGCGCCACATCCCCGGGGAATCCGGCCAGGTTCGCCTCGGCGCGGATCGTCTCGAAGGACTGCCGGTAGATCTCGGCGGCATCGCGGGTGTAGTCGAGCACGCACTTCACCCTACGGTTCTCGGGTTCGGGGTCTGCAGCGGCGAGTATCCGGCCTCGGTTGCCAGCAGCACCGTCGCGGCGGCCGGCCTGCCGCACGCCCGTTCGCAGCCGACGTAGTGCGTCGGTCCGGTTGCGGCACCGGACTCGGCAACCCTGGTGGCTTCGGCCCGCACGTCGGCGGCTGATCGGGAGCAGCCCGGACTGCCCACGCAGGCGCTGAGCTGCAGCCAGGGCGAGTTGTCGTCGAAAACCAGGCCCAGCGGCGCCAGGACCCGCAGCGAGGCATCGGCCACGCCCTCCTCGAGGTCGCAGATCAGCAGTGACCGCCAGGGCGTGACCACCAGCGGGGCCTGCAGTGCCGTGACGAAGTGGGCCTGACGCGCAGTCAACACCCCCAGCGGCACTCCCGCGCCGAGGGCGACCCGGTGTTCGGCTGACCCGCCGCCGGTCTGGGCGATCCACCCGATCGGCGGCTCACCCGGCAGGAACAGACCGGCCGTGGGGAAAGCCTGGGTGGTGTCGTCCAGCAGAATGCGGGCGTCGGTTAATTCCTTTACCCGCCAGGCATTTCCGCGCATCCTGACGAAGCGGCGAGCCACCGAAATCAGTGTGGGGACGACATCGTTCGGGTCCAACCGGATCCCGGTGTCGCGGCCGGCGAGCAGCAGTGCCACACCGTCGGGTTGGACGTGGACGCCGGTGTCGGCGGCCAGGCCGGAAACGTCGGCGCTGCCGTCGTCGAGGCTGAACCAGAACCGGCCCGGAAGTTCGGCAAGTTCGGGGTCGGACTGGATGGCGCTGTCCAATTCCCGCACCCACGGGCGGACATCGGTTCGTCCGCCGAGGCGACCCGACAACGGCGAGGCGACGATGTTTCGGACCCGCTCGTGGGTCGGCGATGGCAGCAGACCGGCGCCGGCCACCGCCTCGGCGACCGCCGCCGGATCGCTGATTCCGCGGATCTGCAGGTTGCCGCGGGCGGTGAGTTCCAGCGTTGCGGAGCCAAACTCCTCGGCCACCCCGGCGAGTGTCCCGAGTTGCCCGGGGGTGAGCATGCCGCCGGGGAGCCTCACCCGGGCCAGCGCTCCGTCGGCGGCCTGGTGCACCTGCAACGCCCCCGGGCAGGCGTCGTGGTCACGAGTCCGGGTCACGCTCCCAACGGTACGACTCCGGCACTACGTCGACCTACCCCGTGCCACCATGGAAACAGCGCGGTAACCAGCGTTAGGGAAAATTCCTGAGCACGCGATCGGGCGGGGGAGGCTACGACGACCAGGACACGCGCCGACGGCGACTCCCGACGGGCGGTGCGGGCGGCGATGCTGATTGGGCTGTTGATCGCCGGCACTGTCGCACTTCAGGGACGGATGCCCGGGCCGCGGGCCGGGACCGAGGCTTCCACCGCGGACGATTCCGGCTCGCTGGTCGGGGTGATCGCCATGCTCGGGGTGTCGTTGGTGGTGATGGCGTTCGCGATGTTCGCCCGCCGCCCCGCGGCGCCCAAAGCCGCTCCTTACGAGATGGCCGACTTCGGTGGCGGCGAACCCGGCCGGTTTAATCGGCGGTGGCTGCTGATCGCGTTCGCCGTGGTGGTCGCCTGGCTGGGGATCTTCGTGGCGGCCAGCCAGTTCCGGTTCCAATCGGACTACACACCGCAGGCGCCGTCGCCGACATCGACGGCGGCTCCCGACGACCAACCCCAGCCTGCGGCCCCGTCGCAACCGTCGCAGCCCCGCAGCGACATGTTTCGGGTGCTCGCCGGGGCCACCGGCGTCCTGCTGGTGATGACGGTGGGTGCCACGGTCATCACCGCCGTGCGTCACCGGTCCGCGCTGCCGGCTGTCGTGATGACCGGCCGCCCCGACGCGGCCGAGGCCGTGGGACCGGAACCCCTGTTGGTGGCCGCGGAGCGCGGACTGGCTGAGGTGGCCAACCCGGCCCGGGAGCCAAGGGAGGCCATCATCGCCTGCTACGCGGCGATGGAAGAGGCGCTCGCCGCCGCCCCCGGGTCTGCCCCGCAGGCCTCCGACACCCCGTCGGAGGTACTGGCCAGGGCAGTGGGCAATCGGACGATCAGCACTGGCGCCGCCGCTGCTCTGGTGGATCTGTTCGCCGAGGCTCGGTTCAGTCGGCACACCATGACCGAAGGCCACCGCGACGACGCGGAGCAGGCGCTGCGCTCGGTGCTGGGCGAGCTGCGGAGCAGCGCATGAGCCGCACCTTTGCCGGCGGTTTCTTGGCGGTACTGCTGGCCGAGATCGTGGGACTGCTGTTCGGTTGGCGCTGGGCCCTGCCGGTAGGCGGTGTCGCCTTGGCGGCGTTCGCCCTGCATATGACCGGCCGGTTGGCGGACGGCGGCAATGCCGAGGAACCCGCGCAGAGCGCGGCCCTGGAATCCCTGCAGCGGTGGAAGTCGCAGACCCAGGAGCTGATCCGGTGGGCCGACGGCACCAGGGGCGACTGGGATCGGCATCTGCGGCCTAAGCTGGCCCGAGACTTCCTGATCGCCACCAAACAGAAGGAGTCCGTCGCGCTGGCCGGCGCCGGGCGTCTCGTCTTCGGCGAGGAACTCTGGCAATGGGTTGACCCGCAGAACGTCTCGATGGCCCGCCGCGGCGAACCCGGGCCGGGCCGCGGCGCGCTCGATGAGATCCTCCGGCGACTGGAGCAGGCATGACGACACCGGCCACCGAGACCACCACCCTGTGCGACGCCGTCCTCAACGAAGTGGAACGGGCCGTCGTGGGCAAGCGGGCGGCGCTCACCCTGATCCTCACCACCGTGCTGGCCAACGGCCACGTGCTCATCGAGGACCTGCCCGGCATGGGCAAGACGTTGATCGCCCGGTCCTTCGCCGCCGCCCTGGGCCTGCGTTTCACCCGGGTGCAGTTCACCCCGGACCTGCTGCCGGCCGATCTGCTCGGTTCCACGATCTACGACATGCGGTCGGCCCAATTCGAGTTTCGCCGCGGGCCCATCTTCACCAACATGCTGATGGCCGACGAGATCAACCGCACCCCACCCAAGACGCAGGCCGCCTTGTTGGAGGCGATGGCCGAAGGCCAGGTCTCCATCGATGGCGAAACACACCAGTTGCCCGATCCATTCATCGTCATCGCCACCGACAACCCGATCGAGTTCGAGGGCACCTACCCGCTGCCGGAGGCGCAACTGGACCGGTTCGCGGTCAAAGTGGCGCTGAAATACCTCTCCGAGCAGGACGAGGCCTCAATGCTGCGGCGCCGGCTGGAGCGAGGCACGCCTGAGGCCACGGTGAATGAGGTCGCCGACACCGATCAGTTGCTGGCGATGCAGGCCGCGGTGGAGCAGGTCAGCGTCCATGACGACGTCCTGCGTTACGTGGTCTCGCTGGCTGCCGCCACCCGCAGCCACCCGCAGGTGGTGGTCGGCGCCAGCCCGCGCGCGGAACTGGACCTCGTGCAGCTGGCCCGCGCCCGTGCGGCGCTGACCGGGCGCGACTACGTGCTGCCCGAGGACGTCAAGGCTTTGGCGGTGCCCGCGTTCGGGCACCGGATCACCCTGCGCCCGGAGATGTGGGTTCGCAGCATGCACGGCTCCGATGTGGTGGAGCAGCTACTCGCGCGACTGCCGGTGCCGCGCGCACCCGGGCCCAGTTAGTCGGCGGTATGGCGGAGGTTCGGCAGATCGAAGTGCAGTTACGTTCGCGGACAACAGAATTGACCCGGATGCTGGTCATCTGTGCGGCGGCTGCCATGGCCGCGGCGCTGGTGTCCGGTCGCTGGTCGCTGATTGTCTTCGCGGCTCCACTTCTGGGAGTGCTGTGTTCGGCCGGCTGGCAGCGGCCGGTGTCCGGCATGTCGGTGCGGGCCGCGCCGTATCTGCTCCGCTGCTTCGAAGGTGAGCGGGAGCAGATCGATGTGGAACTCGTCTCCGCCATGGACGGCATGCGCGAGGGGTCCGCTGCACTGTCGGTGAGCGCCCCGGACGGCATGCACACCGAATCGCTTCAGTCCGGTGACCCGCATCGGCGGACGGTCGCGGTTTCTGCCGAGCGCTGGGGCCGTTTTCCGTTGCAGGCCCGGGTCGACGTCGTCGCCCCCGGCGGTCTGCTCGCCGCCACCGGGTCTGCAGAGATCGGCGAGGTGTTCGTCTTCCCGCTGGTCCCGCCGCCGTCGACGGCGATGCCCCGTGCGGAGATGCTGAACCGGATCGGCACCCACCTGACCCGCCATGTCGGGCCGGGAGTCGAATACGCCGACATCCGCGCCTACGTCCCCGGCGACCAATTACGCACGGTGAACTGGTCGGTCAGCGCCAGGCGCGGCACCCTGCACGTCACCCAGCGACTCACCGACCGGTCCGTAGACGTCGTGGTGCTGGTCGATATGAGCGCCCAGCCGCCCGGTCCGGCCACCGTCGCCACCCAACGGGCCGTCGAAGGTGCGCTGCAGGTGGTGCAGTCCGCGTTACGCAGCGGCGACCGCGTCGGAGTGGTCGGGCTGGGTGGGCAGCGGCCGCGCTGGCTCGGCCCCGATATCGGCCAGCGGCAGTTCTACCGCGTGCTCGACACCGTGCTGGGGGCTGGCGGCGGCTACCACGACATGTCGGGCACCTTGGCGCCGCGAGCCGCCGTCCCGCCGGGTGCGGTGGTCATCGCCTTCTCCACCCTGCTCGAGGCCGACTTCGGCCTGGCGATGATGGATCTCTCCCAGCGCGGCCACGTCGTCGTGGTGATCGACGTTCTGGAGGGCTGCCCGCTGGGCGACGACGAGGAGCCCATCCTTGAGCGGATGTGGGCGCTGCAGCGTTCGGCGATGTACCGGGATATGCGGATGATGGGGGTGGAGGTGCTGGCGTGGCCGGCCGAGGTGACCCTTGATGTCGCGATGCGGCTGCTGCCCCGGGCCAAAGTCGGATCCGTTCGGCGGCGCCGGTGAAGCGCCGGACCGATGAGTCGCTGTTGCCTGCGGTGTTCGCCACCGCGTTCGGTGTGTTGATGGTGGCCGCCGGGGTGCGACCCACGGCCCCCTGGGGTCTGGCGGCTGCCGTGCTGGCGCTCTCAGCGCTGCTGGCGGGTGTGTTCTTCCGACCCGCCTCCGTACTCGCGGTGCTGCTGACGATCGCCGGACTCGCCCTGGCAGACCCGGCCCCAGTGCTCACCGCGGTGTCCGGGCTGTCCGCGGCGGCCTATCTGGTCAGCCGATACGCCGACGGCGCGGTCACACTGACGGTCCCGACGGTGCTCGGCATGCTGGGATTCACGGCGGCCGGGGTGGTTGCGACGGTTGTCCCGATTCAGCTGAACTGGGCGCCGCTGGTCGCGCCGGCGATCATGGCCGCAATCCTGATCGTGGTGGTGGCCCCGCTGTTCGCTGAGGTGTTCCCGGGCCCCGCCGCCGACCGGCAACCACCGGATTAGGTACGAATAACAGGTGCCCCTAGCGTCGTCGCGACCCACCGTCCTGCTGCTGTCCACCTCGGATACCGACCTGATGACCGCGCGTTCCAGCGGTGCAGAGTTCCGGCTGGCCAATCCGGCCCGGCTGATCGACGGCGAACTGCCCGAACTGCTCAGCAGCGTCGAGGTGGTGGTGGTGCGCCTGCTCGGCGGGTACCGGGCCTGGCCGGACGGTCTCGACGTGATCGCGGCCAGTGGGCTGCCACTGGTCGTGGTCAGCGGTGAACAGGCCCCTGACGCCGAGTTGATGCAGCGCTCCACAGTGCCGGCCGGTATCGCCGTGCAGGCCCACGGCTACCTGGCCCAGGGCGGTCTGGCGAACCTGCGGCAGTTGCATGACTTCCTCTGCGACACCGTGCTGATGACCGGTTTCGGATTCGCCCCGCCGGCGGCCACCCCGACCTGGGGTGTGCTGGAGCGTGCCTGTGCGATGTCGGTGGGCTGTCCCCAATCAGAGCTGAAACGCACCCCATGCTTCCCGGCTGATTCGATGGTTCAGGCCAGTGGCACCGACGCCACCCCCGACGCCCCGACCATCGCTGTTCTCTTCTACCGGGCTCAGCAGCTCGCCGGCAACACCGGCTACATCGAGGCGTTGTGCTGCGCGATCGAACGGGCCGGTGGACGGCCGTTGCCGGTGTTCTGCACCTCGCTGCGCACCCCGCCGGCCGAACTGCTGGACCTGCTCGGCACGGCCGACGCCATGGTGGTCACCGTGTTGGCCGCCGGCGGGGCGACCCCCGCCTCGGTCGGTGCCGGCGGCGACGATGACAGCTGGGACGTCAAACACCTTGCTGCCCTGGATATTCCGATTCTGCAGGGTCTGTGCCTGACCAGTTCCCGGGCGCGCTGGTCAGCCAACGATGACGGTATGAGCCCGCTGGACGTCGCAACCCAGGTAGCGGTGCCCGAATTCGACGGGCGCATCATCACCGTGCCGTTCTCCTTCAAGGAGATCGATTCCGACGGGCTGATCTCCTATGTTCCCGACCCGGAACGCTGCACCCGCGTCGCCGGCCTGGCCGTCAACCATGCGCGCCTGCGCCGCGTTCCGCCGGCCGAGAAGCGGCTGGCCCTGATCTTCTCGGCCTACCCGACCAAGCACGCCCGTATCGGCAACGCCGTCGGCTTGGACACCCCGGCCAGCGCCATCGCGCTGCTGAAAGCATTGCGGGACAGCGGCTATGACATCGGCGACGTCCCGGGCGTCGAGACCAATGACGGTGACGCCCTTATCCACGCCCTGATCGAGCGGGGCGGCCAGGACCCGGACTGGCTGACCGACGGCCAATTGGCCGGCAACCCGATCCGCATCCCCGCCGCCCGATATCGGGAGTGGTTCAACGCGCTGCCCGCCGACCTGGCTCACGCCATGGTGGAACACTGGGGGCCGGCGCCCGGTGAGTTGTACGTCGACCGCGGCACCAACCCCGACGGCGAGATCGTCGTCGCAGCAATGCAATCCGGCAACGTGGTGATCGTGGTGCAGCCCCCGCGCGGCTTCGGCGAGCGGCCGGTCGCGATCTACCACGACCCCGATCTGCCCCCGAGTCACCACTACCTGGCCACCTATCTGTGGCTGCGTCACGAGTTCGGCGCGCACGCCGCGGTCCATCTCGGCAAGCACGGCAACCTGGAATGGCTACCCGGCAAGACGCTGGGGATGTCCGCGGACTGCGCGCCGGACGCTGCGCTGGGCGACCTGCCGCTGATCTACCCGTTCCTGGTCAACGACCCCGGTGAGGGCACCCAGGCCAAGCGCCGCGCGCACGCCACCCTGGTCGACCACCTCATCCCCCCGATGGCGCGCGCGGAGGCCTACGGCGACATCTCCCGGCTGGAACAACTGCTCGACGAGCACGCCAACGTCGCGACCCTGGACCCGGTCAAGCTGCCCGCCATCCGCCAGCAGATCTGGACTCTGATGCGGGCTGCCAAGATGGATCACGATCTCGGGTTGGCCGAACGCCCCGAGGATGACCACTTCGACGACATGCTGATGGGTGTCGACGGCTGGCTGTGTGAGATCAAGGATGTCCAGATCCGCGACGGCCTGCACATTCTGGGTGCCGCACCGGTCGGGTCCTCGGAGCTGGACCTGGTGCTGGCGATCTTGCGGGCCAGCCAGTTGTTCGGCGGCGACCAGCACCTGCCCGGCCTGCGGCAGGCGCTGGGGCTGGCCGAGGACGGCACCGACGACCGCGCCAGCGTCGATGAGGCCGAGGAGCGGGCCCGCGCCCTGGTGGGCGCGCTGCAGGCATCCGGCTGGGACGCCGCCCGGGTGGGCGAGATCACCGACGACCCGGCGATCGCGGCGATCCTGCGCTTCGCCGCCCGTGAGGTGGTGCCCCGACTGGCCGGCACCGCCCGTGAGATCGACCAGGTGCTGGCAGCGCTGGAGGGCCGCTACATCGCCGCCGGGCCGTCCGGTTCGCCGCTGCGCGGACTGGTGAACGTCTTGCCGACCGGGCGCAACTTCTACTCGGTGGACCCGAAGGCCATGCCGTCACGGCTGGCCTGGGAAACGGGTGTGGCGATGGCAGACTCGCTGCTGCAGCGTTACCTGGCCGACTACGGTCAGTGGCCCCGATCGGTGGGTCTGTCGGCGTGGGGCACCTCGGCGATGCGGACCTCCGGTGATGATATCGCCGAAGTGCTTGCGCTGCTTGGGGTTCGGCCGGTGTGGGATGAGGCATCCCGCCGGGTGATCGATCTCGAGGTGATCCCGCTCACCGAACTGGGTCGGCCGCGTATCGATGTCACTGTGCGGATCTCCGGATTTTTCCGCGACGCCTTTCCGCACGTGGTGACGATGATTGACGACGCCGTCCGGCTGGTGGCGGCACTCGATGAACCCGACGAGAGCAACTACGTCCGAGCCCACGTTCAGGCCGATCTTGCCGACAACGGTGACGAGCGGCGCGCGACGACGCGGATCTTCGGATCAAAGCCGGGTACCTACGGTGCCGGCCTGCTGCAACTGATCGACAGCCGCAATTGGCGCGACGATGCCGACCTCGCCGAGGTCTACACCGCCTGGGGTGGTTTCGCGTACGGCCGTGGACTCGACGGCCGGCCCGCCGCCGACGACATGCGCAACCAATACCGGCGAATCACCATCGCCGCGAAGAACACCGACTGCCGCGAGCACGACATCGCCGACTCCGACGACTACTTCCAGTACCACGGCGGGATGGTGGCGACGGTCCGGGCACTGACCGGTCAAGCCCCGGCCGCCTACATCGGCGACAACACCCGACCCGATGCGGTGCGCACCCGCACGCTGAACGAGGAGACCAACCGGGTGTTCCGGTCGAGGGTGGTCAACCCGCGCTGGATGGCCGCCATGCGGCGGCACGGCTACAAGGGCGCGTTCGAGATGGCCGCAACGGTGGACTATCTGTTCGGCTACGACGCCACCGCACAGGTGATGGCGGACTGGATGTATGAGGAACTGACCGCGCAGTATGTGCTGGATCCGCAGAACCGTAAGTTCCTCGACGACTCCAACCCCTGGGCGCTGCACGGTATGGCCGAGCGACTGCTGGAGGCCGCCGGCCGCGGCATGTGGGAGAAGCCCGAACCGGCGACATTGGATTCGCTGCGCCAGGTGCTGCTGGAGACCGAAGGTGATCTGGAAGCGCGCTAGATTGGCGGCATGCCCGCAACCTTCGACGATGTGTCCAAAGCCCAGTACGTACTGCTGACCACCTTCACCAAAGACGGACGGCCCAAGCCGACGCCCATCTGGATCGCCCGCGACGGTGACCGGGCGGTCGTGATCACCGAGAAGAACGCCTGGAAGGTCAAGCGCATCCGCAACACCCCGCGGGTCACTTTGGCTGTTTGCGATATGAAGGGCAGGGTCAAGGGTGACCCGGTCGAGGCTGTCGCCACCGTGCTCGACGACTCCGAGACCGACGGCGTCTACCGCGCCATCACCAAGCGCTACGGGATCGTCGGCCGAGTGTTCACCGTCTTCTCCAAGCTGCGTGGTGGCGCAGGACGCACCGTGGGACTCGAAATCCGCCCGGCCTGAAGAACAAATTTGCCAAAAAGCGTCTCCGGCGTAGAAGACCGGGCAGGATATACCGTGATTGATGCTCTGGGGTCACACCCAGCGTGAGGTATGGGGGCTCCCGGGCGACTCGCTTCGAATTTGCTCGCCGGCCTCGATCGACTAGGACAGGAAATCAAACATGACCGAACCCCGTGATGGCCAACCCGAGTCGTCCCCCGAGGGGGAGTCGTCCCGTGGGGGCATGTCGAGGCGGAAAATCCTGGGCGGCATGGCCGCCGGGGCCGGTGTGGCGGCGGCGTCGGCGTTCGCGGCGGGTTGTTCCAAGGACGGCGACGGGGGTGTGGCCGGTGGTGGTGGTGACGGTCCGCCCGGGTTCGGCACCGGGATCAACGAGGGCTTCGACGGCAAGATCGAACTGGATGTCCGGGATTCGGTCGCGGACTGGAAACCGTTCGAATTGAAGAAGGCGCCCGAAGGTGCGCCCAACATCCTGATCGTGCTCTACGACGACACCGGTCTGGCGGCCTGGTCGCCCTATGGTGGTCGGATCAACATGCCGGTGTTGCAGAAGTTGGCCGACAATGGCCTGACGTACACCCAGTGGCACACCACCGCCCTGTGCTCTCCCACTCGTTCCTGTTTCCTCACCGGACGTAACCAGCACGTCAACCGCAGTGGGTCGATCACTGAGGGCTCCAACGGTTTCCCGGGTATGGCCGCTCGGTTGCCCGCGCAGTGCGCCACCGTCTCACAGGTGTTGCAGGACAACGGTTACAGCACGTTCTGGCTCGGCAAGGAGCACAACGTTCCCGAGGAGGATGTCTCCAGCGGCGGCAGTAAGTCGGAGTGGCCGCTACAGAAGGGTTGGGACCGGTTCTACGGGTTCCTGGGTGGGGAGACCAATCAGTGGTTCCCCGATCTGGTGGAGGACAACCGGTTCATCGAGCAGCCCTTTGGCCCCGAGGAGGGTTACCACCTGTCCAAGGACCTTGCCGATCAGGCGATCCGGATGTTGCGGGATCAGAAGTCGTCCAATCCGTCCAAGCCCTGGTACATGTGGTTCTGCCCCGGTGCCAACCATGCGCCGCACCATTCTCCGCAGGAGTACATCGACAAGTACAAGGGCAAATTCGACGACGGCTATGAGGCCTACCGGGACTGGGTGCTGCCGCGGATGATCGAGAAGGG
>Ga0164292_10000396_pt1 | contig 33442 bp, 22 predicted proteins | sample GEODES117metaG_FD_111486 | JGI IMG/M metagenome (GOLD analysis project Ga0164292, IMG submission 111486) | Eutrophic lake water microbial communities from Lake Mendota, Wisconsin, USA - GEODES117 metaG | ecosystem: Environmental > Aquatic > Freshwater > Lake | place: USA: Lake Mendota...
ATGAATCATCTCATTATCATTAGGGTCAACAATCATATTCAACGCTGAACGTCTAACACCTCCTGATAATACAGCATCCGCTGAGTGACAAATAATATCAAATGCCAAAATAGGTCTGATTTTTTCGCCTTCAGCCACAATCCACTTTTCAATTAATGTTTCAATTTTTTCTAAAGATTGTTTTAAACCTTCAGGACCAGGTGCTTTGAAACCTCCACTAATAAATGCTCCCTTTTCTCTAATCAAAGAGTAATCAAATTTAACTTCATAACCGGCATATTCAGGGAATGGTTGGTCGTCAACAAAATACGATGATAATAAAACACCTAATGAATTTGCCCATCCTTCAATTGAATCTTCAATATAGAATGTCTTAGTTCCCAACGTTCTCTTTTGTATCTTACTTAAATTATTAACGAAAGGAATTAATAATCCTCCACCAAATCCACAACCAGATAATGCCAAATAGAAAATCTCTTGGAAAACTCTATTACGTGCAATGTGTCCTGATGTACAGTTGAACATTCTCGTATTATGTTTCATAATTTGTTCGTGTCTGTATTGTAAATTTCTTTGAGATGCCAATACAGCTTGGTCCTTCATACTCTCAACAGCAGATTGTAAATACGGTTCAATTGCGTCAGCATATTTTACATATTTTTTTCTGTGTCCGTCAATTATGTTATCACATGCGTCTTCCCATGTTTCGTACCTTTTTTCATCTTCTTTCCATTTGAAATAATCTGAGTGCAATTTAAGATCACTCAGAAACTTTTTACCTTTCTGCATTTTAAGTTTCCTGTTTTATTTTTTTTTATTTTATTAGTGTCTTCTTCTCTTGAGCTTTTCTATAAACCTCTGCGGTTCTATTTGCTCTTTTTTGTACTTCATCTTGTTCGTGACCAAGAAGTGTATTTTGTGATTCTGTATCAATCAACAAATACTCGTTATTAAATTTACAATTTTGGAATACAACACCATCTTTACCGATACGAGATTTAAGTAACGTTAATGTTGCCAAGTTGTGTTCTTTTTGTTCTAATGTTTTACCAATAGACAATATAACGTGAGCAATTTGAGCCTTTTTGATAGATCCACCCATTTGGTCTCCCGTTACAACTTCAGATGAAATTGATTCACGATTACCTTGTGTTGCTGTCCATATTGCCATATTAAACTCACCAGTCATTGATTCTAAACTTCTCATCACAGAACCTTCACCTTTCCATTCTTCACCATTAGTTGATTTATCTGATGAAATACAATCAACATAATCAATAATTAACAAATCAACTTTGTTTTCATTTTCAGAATTCAATTTTCTTAATTTGTTCTTAATTTCAGAAACTGTAACATTATCACTTGCAAGTTTTAAAAGTTTTAAACTACCTTTTGAACGTGTTTGTGCTTCAGTCACTTTCTTCATCACCTCTTCTTTAAATTCAGGTTGTTCATCAGGAGCAATATCAGACCAAATGGTATAATGTTTTCTCTTAATATTACCTGGATTATCTTCAAAGAAAATTTGAACGACATTGTAACCTAAGTTAAATGCTGTGTTTGCAAATTTTGTAAGTAATGTTGTTTTACCTGTGCCCGTTGGTGCTAACACTACACCTAATTCACCAATTCCTAACCCACCTTTAAGTAGATTGTCAATACCCACAATACCAGTTGGTAATGGATGTCTAAAATCTTGTTCTAACGCTTCATCCATTCCGTGAAACACATCGGTAGTCTCGTCATTAGAAATACCTACTTGTAACGCCTTTTGAATAATTTGTTCAATTTTATTGTAAGCTTCAAATTCACCGTTATCAATAATGTTTTGTACGTTCTTAAGTTCCTTTTTTAAATTTTGTTGTCTACAGAAATTTAATGCGGTGTCTTTTACATATTCAATTTGTTGTTCATTATCTTTAATCGTCTCCAAAGTATCCGTGTGGATTTTAGAAGTTTGACTACCAGACCCTTCAGCCATTATTTTCTGTGCCAAAGTATTGTAATCGGGAATTTTGTTGTACGATTTGTACAATTCTTTCATATTCTCCATGATAAACTTAAATGAATTGTTATCAAAAAATTTGCTTTCAATAACATCAATTATAGTCTCACCATATTTTTTATCTTCAATAATCGCCTTTATAAGGGATTGTTGAAATGTAAATCCTAAGTAACCAAAATTCCTTTCTTCCATAAATTATTTATATATATTTTTTCTAAAATTTGTAAGTCAAATCGTGTTCTAAATAAACCGTTTCTAACTCGTCAGAAGATAAAATGTCAGTTAAGTCTGACAAAATTGTCTTCAGTCTTGGACGAATATCAACAGTATACCTTGCCTTTGGATGGTAGGTGTACGCTGGAAATATTCTTGAAATAAATACATCGTCACCTAGCTTAATTTCCAACAAAAAATGTTCTTTTTCTTGGTCTGCCTTGTCTTCCACATTCTCTGAATTGAGGATATAGTTGAGATTTTCACATAGAAAATTGGAACTTTTTATTTTCAAATCTTCTTGAAATTGTTCACAAATATTTTTTACATAATAATGAAGGTCCATAGAACTTCTTGATTGTTTGTAATGGTCTCTAACATTGAAGAATCTTTGACATACAATGTGACCCTCTAATGACAACAAAAATTCAAATTTTGTCATGTTGTCTTGATTTTGGTAATCTCTACTCATTTGGTTTAATTTTAATAGTTCTTGTTTTTATTTTATTTTTTTCTTTCCTTGTTAATCTTAAAAATGGATTTAAAAAATTTATCCACGCGTCGTCCGATTTTGGTAAGATGTTAAAAATTCCATCTTCGGTCATCATTTTCATTGCATTTTTGTATGACCTACCTTCTTGATCTAAATTCTCACTAATTAGGAGGTTAATAACTTCCTTAGCGTCATCCGTTAAATACGGTTCATCCAAACTTACGATACGATTGTTCACGTCAAAAAATTCTTCACCTAATACACCGTGTTTTGTAACACCTGTAAGTAAATTGGCAATTAATTTGTTGTGTTTATCTTGTTCAAAAAGGAGTTCACCCCTTTCTTTAACTTGTTGAATTGAAATTTGCTCGGTTTTAAGTTCGGGAAAAATAGATAAAAATCTTTTAAGTCCCATTCCTTTGATTCCCGCAATATTGTCTGATGAATCACCACACATCATCTTAACCAATTTAACATTTTCAATTAAGATTTCTTCGTGGTCGTAAACTATCGTATCATTTTGTTTGTATAACTTTCCGTGAGATGGATTGTAAATTTGTGTATTTTCTGAAATAAGTTGAGTTAAATCTCCGTCAGATGAATAGACAATGATATTTTCATTTGATGAGTTTTGAGTATAGTAAGCGATACAATCATCGGTCTCACAATACTCAAATTCACCTTGTCTTACATATAATTCCTCAAGATATTGTTTGATTCTATCTCTTTGATATTGATATGAATTTATTTCTTCTTCTGAACGTAATCTTGAACGTCTATTTTCTTTGTAGTGGACATAAATCTTCCTACGATTTTGAGACCCGTCCAAACCATCCCAAAAAACAACAATCTTGTCAAGTTGGTACTGCTCAAACGCTCTACGAAGAGTATTAAGGAAATGATAAATCCCTCCAATATGGGTGCCTTTATGAAATGCATTTTTGACACCATAAAAACCAATCGTAAGTAAATTGTCTCCATCAACTAATAAAACGGACATTAATAAAATTTATAGATCACTCTCTTCTGTTACAACTTCTACGTCTGTGATGTCTGTAACATTAACACCTAACATCTTACTGATGTAATCACCACACTCTTTTTTGTACTCTTCAAGAGATTTCTTTTCTTCACCTTCCTCTCGTCCAGCCATAAATCCGTGTGATGTAACTAAGATACGTCCATCCTCATATCCTAAACCATTGATGTGGTTTTTCATAATTGAGATTTTTGTTCTTGTTGCAATTTTAACTTTTCTCTTATCTTTAGTGATTGAGATTTTAGTTGTCCCCGCACCTTTTTGATTACCAAATAAGAATACAATACTTGAATTTAACCAAATTGCTTCTCCACCTTTTGCTTTAATCTTCGGTTGTCCGAAAGGATTATCAGGTAATTCTACCCAAGGTTGATTAACAATGATTAGAGTGTTCGTGTAGGACTTATCTGTTCTTCTTGAACCCGAAATACGTTGGTTAATACCCATTCCAATTTTGTCAGCTAACACTGATGCATTGTGTTGTTTACCGCCTTTACCATCGTAAGTCATTTTACATGGAACCGAACCAACTGAATCCCATAAGATTAATAAATCGTGAGGTAATTCTCCTTTTTCTTGTGCATCTAATAGTTCATTTATATATTCTGTAATTTGTTCAATATACTCAAAATCACTATTAAAAAGGTAATCTCCATCTTTATTAAAACCCATTAATTCAGCGTGGTCCCAACTCCATTTTTGTTCTGTAATAATAAAAACAGGAACAATACCTTTCTTCTGTGCATCTACTGCCGACTTTACAAGTGCGGTAGTTTTACCCGTATCACTATGTCCTAACAACATATTGATGTGTCCCATTGCGGGACCAGGAATTCCTGTTGCATCTAAGAAAGCGTCTCCTAAATCAAAGAAACGGTCTGGTTTGTATTCGGCCTCTTTTGAGAATTTCTTCTTGATTGCCGAAAAATCTGTTTTTTTAATGCCTGCCATAATTTGTTTTTAAAAATGGGGTTTCTGACGTTATCTCCACCCCTCCGTTAATTTGTTTACTAAAATGGAAGATCTCCATCAACATCATCTTCTTCTTGTGGGTCAACCACAGGAGTAGTTGATTTTGACGCTGTACCACCGATTGTTTCTTCAGTTGTCAAATTAGAAACCCACTTCTTAGAATCATTATCCCAACGTGGAACTTCACCTCTTGCAACCATCTCTAAATAATCTTCACCCTTTTTAGAATATACATCACCCCATGTTAACTCATCTTCTAACCAAGTTTTTGCAACGTCAGCGTCAGAATGTAATGGACTTGGGTCATCGTTTAAGACTGAGTTGATTACTGTGTACTCTTTTCCTGTACCTGCCTTTGTTAAGGTTAAAGATAAAATTAAGTCACGACCTGTTTCCGCGTTGGTAACATCACCTTTATTACGGAAGATTGGGAATATTTTGTCAATAACACCATCACCTTTATGGTTGTGTTTAAATCTCCAAAATTTAACTCCGTCAGATTCGTGGTCTCTATCTATAACTTTAACGATATAGAACTTACGTGAACGATATGTACGAGCGGTTTCTCTATCAGACTCAACTCCCGTTGCCATCAAAGCATCGTGAACTTCATTTAATGGAGAACGTTTACCTTCTTGTGAAGGGTCGTATAATTTTGTCCATTTACCATCCACTTGAACTTCGTGGAATTTCACCTCAACAAACGGAGATGAACCATCTTTTGTTGGAAGAATACGAATACGTCTTTCTTCTCCTTTAGAACCTTTTGGAAGTAATGTTGTAAAATACTTCTTCATTCTATCCTCTTGGGATACTTTGTTGTTGTTGCCACCTGTGGCGTTTTTGTTTTTCTCGTACTGTGCAAGTACTGCATCAAATGTACTCATAGAATTAAAATTTAAATTAAAAAATCATTTATAGTAATAATATACATAAAAAAACCCAGACTTGGAAATCTGGGTTAAAGTATTTTTAAAAATTTTTATTTATTATTCTAATGTTAAAAGATACGATAATTTATTAAGTTCAGCTAACATTTCGTCACGAATATTTAATAAATCTGTATCAGTACTATCTATGTCCATTCCTACAAACGCCTTTCTAACAGTAACAATTAAACCTTTCATATCTAACTCAGATAAGTTATTCAATTGTAAAGTTTTATTTTCATCTTCCAAAACAAATCTACCATATTTTCCCATTGCAGATTCAACAAAAGTATCTATTAAATCTCCTAAAGTATCATAGAAACCACCAAATGCTTGATGTCTTGAGTAACCCTTGGTTTGCCAATGATTAATTTTCATTTGTACTTGTAAACCTAATAAAAAATTAATATTAGTACTTAAATTCATCTTCTTGTGCGTTCGGGTTAAATGATGTCTTTACTTCGTCTTGAGAATAGTTTTGAACATCGTCTTTGGTTAATACATATTCGTTTTTGCCGGTTGCTTGCATTTCACCTTGTTTCTGTGCAAAGAACTCTTGTGGTTTTTGATTAAATGGATAAGAGTCTAATGAACGCATTTCCAATTTTTCTTGTGGAGTTTCTGGTTTCATCATTTCAACCTTACTTCCTAACTCATCAATTTTAGACATAACAACATCCATTTGAGCTAACTTTTGTTCTAAATCGGTTAGCTTAGTAAATACATCATCCATTTTACCGATAACCATACTATTGTCTTGTTTGTTATTGTCTAAATCATTTTTAATATTTTTAGTCATATTAACTAAATCTGTAATATCAATTTCTTCAGTTGAATCCATAGACATATCGTCCATAGCCGGTGGAACATCCAATGGTGCGTCAACTGGTGGAACATCTGTAGGTACAGCTTCAGGAGCTGGTGGTACGTCTGTAGGTACCGCCTCAGGTGCTGGTGGAACTTCTTGTTCCATAATCATTTTAGAACCATACTTATTGATGGCTTTGTAACGATTCAATTCTTCTAATAATTTTTTCTCTAACATAATTTAATCTTGTAATAATTGTCTACCGTCGTTTGTAACGTACTTTTTATTTATTCTTTCAACGATTCCGTCTTTTTCTCTGATTGTATAACATTCTCCTGTCATTAAATCACATTCTTCTCTTTCCATACCGTCATTTGACACATTTTTAACTTGTTTAGGACTTAAAAATTGGTCTACGGTGTTGTTTAATCTTGTATTATTCATAAAATCTCTTTTATAAGTATAAATATCCCAAATTTGATTAATATCACGATTCTCTATCTCCCATCCAAAAATATACAACTCCTCCGTCTTTTTCAATACCTAATTTCTTCATTAAACCTTTGGATAATGCAATTCCATACTCAGCAACATCAGGTCCAATATCAACAGGACCTTGTATTGTTCTTAGTTCAAAAACATCTAATTGAAATTTTGAATTAACGGTTATTGGTCCTTTACTATTAACAGGATTATAAAAAATTGAATTTGTTTTTAACAATCTATCTGCACTATACTTTTTAGTATTAAAGTTAGTCATAAAAAATAAACCGTTTTCTTTTTGTGTTGTTGTTAAATCTCCCCACGTAAATGACTTAGGATTAATTATTTGATTAAAGTTGTCAGTTAATTCATCAATAAGACTAAATCTCTTTTTAAGGTCAACAGGGAATGATGGTCCTCCAATAGTAACTGCTGTTGCTCTCAACCATTTACCTGTAGTATGTTTTACTTTTTGTATGTAACGACTACCTTCAAATCCATTAAATGGTACACCAAACTTAGTAAATGCAGCTTCTTGTAAAACTGTTTCATTTGGAACTATAATTGGACCTTTGTCGTAAGTGAAACTTCCATCACTTGTTGTCACCACTTCACTTGTTTTAGTTACCCTATCAACACCATTAACTCTTGTTTCTGCTTTCTGTGTTAATCTATCAAACAAAGCCTTAAAACTTGACATAAATGAATCCTTAGGGTCAGGTAATGATGTATACGGCATTCTTGAACCTTTGAAAGTCGTGTTAATTGTATTATTTTTTATTGAATGTGAAACTTCAGTAATCCAATAAGTTCCTTTAAACATCGGGATATTTTTAAGGTAAAAGAACATCGTAGGTTGAATCATGACATTACCCATACATGTTACTTCACATTCATATGATGCTTGTCTATAGTACTCATACAAACCAATGTCAACATTATATGCTGAAGAACCTGATTCAGTTCTACCTAAATTTTCTAACACAACAAAAGATTCACTTGTATTTTTTAATGTTGCTTGGTCTAATTGAACTCCTTTGAAGATACTTTGATTTTGATCACCGAAACTTACTTCAAACGCAACCGCTTTATTTGATTTAGCTAAATCACCAATTTTAAACACTTTTGGTAAAGTATATAAAACAGGATTATTATTTACATTTCCGATATTAAAACTATCGTCCGAAAACTTATATTTGTTTTTATCCGGCATGTCTGGCCTTTTTGAAAGTGAAGACACGTATTGAATAATGATTTTAGGTGACGACTCTTGGTAATCAACATCTAAGAATGTTCCGAATATATTTTCGGCGACTTTTTTAGAAGGTGTTATTTTTGAGTTATTAGAAAAATTGGTACCGTAAAAATTAACATATGCTGGAAGTGCTTTCATATCAAAACCAGTTCCTTGAATTAAGATTGATATTGCACTATATAAATTTTGTTTTAAATTTTTTTCGTCACCTAAATCTTTCAATCTGGTTATGTTAAAATAATATTGGTCACCAATATCTTTATTTGACTTATCTAAAAATAAAAACTCCTCCATTAGATTTCTTTGTCCGATGGAATTACCTGCTGACCATTTATCATTGAAGGATTTGAAAAAGTTATATAGTTCAGTCTTCATTGGTCTATTATTATATCCATCAGTTATTGATAATCTATTAATGGTATTGTCACTTATCAATGTTGATAATTGTGGTAATAGTCTTTCTAAGAAAATATTAAGTCTGTTTTCTGAACCTCCAACTCCTGAATTTAAATCAGAACCTTTTATAAAAATATTATTTTTAATATATGTTTGAAATGATGTTTTAGTATTAGTTCCGCCAGCTTTTCTATATCCCGCATAAATTAAAATTAACGGTCTAAATGTCAATATATTCTCTTCTGTTAATTTGATATTATTAACACTAAAGAAATCGGTATAATATGTTGTTGTTGTCCCACTAATAGGTTCCTCACCAACATATAATTTAATTAAATTTCTTGTGTCATTATTTAAATCAGATGAGTTGTAAGAATCAGTTGTAAACTTATTAACATCATTAATATCAGCAAAACCGTGGAAAATATAAGGGTCAATTTCCTTCGGATTACCAATTGTTATTTTAATTAAATTACTATTAGACAAAATATCATTTGATACACTTTTTATTTTTTCAACTTGTCTTGTTTTTAAATCTTTAATCATCTGATTAATGTCCGTACTATCATCAGTCTTTTTCTCAACAGTAACCAACTCTTTTAATAAACTTTGGAATGTGTAATATTTCACATCGCTATATGTTTGTATTGGTGCGTTTACTTCATCTACTTCACTTGCAAATCTTAAAAACTCATTTTCAAATTCCTCTAATATTGACGGACTAAATGTTGCAATTAAATCCATTGCCTTTTTATAGTTTGTACTAATTCCAAATGTGGCATCTTCTGATTCAAAATAGTCTGTTGGTAATGGGAATGTAAATCTGGTGGATGTTGTTCCGCTAAAATCAGAATTTATAAAATCATCTTCCCAAATTACTCTATTATATATTTGTGTTCCTCTAATAAATGTATCTTGACCAATTTGAACTCCATCTTTATTCTTTTTATCAATATATTGATTTCCTCCGTCACAGGGTAATAATGTATATTGTTTTACGTTACCAATAAATTTAGAATTATCAACATATTGTGTCCAATAACTTAAATTTTTATCACTTCCAGTTGTTCTTTTACGTAATTTAATTGCACCTGCGGTCACATTATTATTAAATTGAGTCATGTTTCCTGAAATATATTCAAAATGACCATATCCATTAACCACTTGATGAAAAATATTGTCATAAAATGGGTGTATACCGATATCTTTATTTAAAGTAAATGTTATAGTTTCACCACTAACATTAACCGGTGGAACACTATCAACTCCCTTGTCAAAAAAAGTACGTCCTGATATATTTTCAACGGTTGTACCGGTTAAACAACCTTCCCTAATTACTGTTGCATTAATACCAAATTCATAACCTAAAATATCTATTGGGTTATTTAAACCGTCTTTTTCAGTTAAATATTTTTTATATCTATGATAAATTGATCCCCATTTTAACATCATATGATATGGTATATAATGTGATGAGGATACTTCTCTGAATATTGATGAGACCAATATAGTTGAACCAAAAAAACCTGTTTCAAGTTTATCGTCCAAATCCGCAAAGGGTAACGAATTCAATAAAAGATAAGCAGATCCCGCATATTTTCCGTAGTTACTTTTTTTAGATTTATTATCACCATATAAATCATAACCAGTTTCAAATTCACCAAATAATTGTTTATGGAAATAAGGTGTGTTAAGAATATGAACCGAAGTGTAGTTGTCTACTTTGAATGGTTTAGCAAAAATGTTTGTTTTATAGAAATTTGATTTAACCCAAAACTTGGGGTCAATTTTACTAGAAATTAATCCATTTTTTGTGTTGACATTTAATGTATTATTTAATTGTAAATCACTAATCGTAAATCCAGCGGTTGTTCCATTTGTACTGTTTAAATAATCTGAATACAAATCTGAACTAAAGGGATAAATGTCTTTCCTATATAATTCAGGTCTATAATTTAATAAATTTTCAGATAACGATTCGTAATTTTTATCATTATTTAAACTGTTTGATTTTTCACTATACTGTTCAATTTTAAATGAATTGGTATAAAAATCTTTTAGATACCATGTTGTTGGTATATTATCTTCGTAATAAGAATACTTCTCAAATGGTGCAATCTTATATATTAAATCTTTTAATGACGTAAGTGATGTACTATAAGTCTTTAATAAACTTATAATACTTTCATCGTACTCAACCGCATTTTTAATATTTGAAAATTCAATGTCCGCCAATTCTTTTAATGTATTATTATCAAAAGAATCAACAAGAGTAGAGGTATATGCTCTTTCCCAAATCTCATATATAATATTTGAATGTGTCTTGTCTGAATAAGGTAAATTAGTAACTACGTTGTTAAGTGAACTTATATATTTAAAACTATTTTCATCAATATTACTATTGAAAATATAATTAATTTTACCGCTATTTGTTTCTTTATCCGATAATGGATTTATTCTATTTGTGGTTACATTTATATAGTTTTCAATAAAATCAACTTCCGGCCATAATTGTGGATTATTTGATTCTAACTTATCAATTAATGTGGGGTCACCTGGATATACAATAACATTTTCTTTATCGTCTGAATTTATTTTAATTTCAGGCCAAGGATATATAGGTTCACCAACACTTTCTTTTGTAAAACCATAAATTTTATCTTTTCTAATTTGTCCAACACTAAATGCTTTATCATGTACATCCTTCATTAATCTGATATACGTTTCTGCATTAGCTAAAATAATTGCAAAAATATTTCTAATTGTAGGTTCAAAACCAAAACCACTATCTTTTCTTTTTATAATTTCATTCATTGTCTTCTCAACATCGTTAGTTAATATTTCACGTTGTTCGTTGAAGTTTCTTTTAATGTCATATATGTTGTTAACTAAACTATCTATTATAACAAAAACGTTTTCATTTCTATCTAAAATATAATAATTATTAATTTCACCTACATTTCCCGTACCTATAGTTTTTTTATTAAATTTTGATTTTGTTTTGTTATTTAAATTTTCAGTTAGAATTTTACTTGAGTTAATTTTTTCTTTAAATCTTTTAATAATAAATTCTAAAGAATCTTCTCCAGTTCCAAGTACTTTTTTTGTATTTCTTTTATCTTTATCTGACAATCCATAATATGTTATTTTATCTGTTGATATATCAGATTTTATAGATTCTAAATTTAATCTTCCCCATCCTCTAACCGCTAAAACGAAGTTATCAATAACTTCCTCATATTCTTTTAATCCCGCAAACAATCTCATATCAACATCTTTAAAAATTTCTTTTTCTAAAATTTTATCTATTGAATGAGACGCCATAATAACCTCACTTAATGTTTTAACAGGAAAGTCAGGTTTAATAAATCCTTTTTGGATGTATTCATTATAAATTGATTTTAAAATTGAATATCCTTTTGTTGACCTTACAACAGTTTCTAATGTTGTGTCGCCATCAGTTGATGTGTCTTTAGTTGATTCAATTGGGAACATATATGGTGCATTGAATATACCTTGTAATGGTATATCAGTTAAATACGCATACGTTGACCCTACGAATGTAGTTGAAACTTCAAAATTACCGTTTGATTCATTGTATTTTGTACTAAACTTAACCAAATGTAATCTATATCTAATCGCCTTACCATAATAACCTTTTACAGTTAAATAGAATATCGGCCATGGTATGTGAAAAAACGCCTTATAAGGTGAATTTTCAGGTGATTCAAATAAAGTCTTACCTCTTACATCGATGAAATTAATTTGAACTTGTGGGATTGCGTTAAATCCTTTAATTTGAATATTAATACTGTCAATACCAAATGATTGACCCGATTCGTCAGATTTAGTAAAAATATCACTATTTGAATTTGACACATATGAATCTGTCCACTTTGTATCATAATCCTTTCCGTCTTGGTTTTTTAAAAAATTTAAAGTTCCTTTTGCAATACTTGTTAGTGTAGTTTGGTCATTTCCTGATGCGAGTATTGTTCTCGGTACTATATCCGCTTCCAAGTTAGCATACATTACAAGATTTTCTTGTTGTAAATTTCTTGGTGAGATATCTCCATTTCTATCAATAACACTATTAGGATCAATATAAATTAAATTATTTTGATCCGCCTTTATTAATATATCTTCACTATTAGTAATTTTATTTTTCGCCATAATATAAGTTATACAATTCTACACCTCTTTTATAATCTTGTAAAGAGGTAACTAAAGGAAATGGTACTCTAAGATAAAAATTATCAGGTATTTCAAACTCAATACTACCCCCTAACGGATTTGCTAATAAAATTAACCAACCGAATGTGGGTGTTCCGTAATATTCTTGTGATATTTTATCTAATCTATCTTTTCCCTTTTTAAATTGAATATATCTGTCAGTACCCTTAATTGGTATCTCAATACCCGGTACAATTCTAAAATTACCATCTTCAATAAAATATTGATATCTATCTAAATACTCGTTACTCATTTCTTATAATAATTTAATTTATCGGTAATTTTTGACACTTTACTCTTTGTTAAAAATAAATTTTTAATGTCGTCGGTTGTTTCTGTAATTTCTTGTAATCCAATTGTATATGATATTTTATTATCGTTCTTTCTTTTAGGTAATTTTTTAAATTTAAAATTAACATCTTTTGGTTTACGTAAAAAATCAACTAATCTTTCTTCAATTAAGTTCATCATTGGGTCAGTTATTTTTTGTCCCATTTCTTCAACTTCAAATTTTATTCTACCTACCAATGTTGATTTACTATCGTGTAATAAATTAGAAATTATATCTTTAACATTTTGGTCAGTTAATTCAAGACTAAAGAAATTGATTGATGTGTCTATTTTCTCATAAAATTTACTTACGTTTTCCTCCATGTAAGTTATACAAGATTGGTACTCGTTGTAGAAACTTGTTGTATTACCTGATAGTGAACTTAAAACCGCTTTGGTTGATTTACCACTTTCAATTTTAACGTCATATCCTGAATTAGTTATAAAATTTAATTTATCTAATGTGCTAATTATTTTATCTCTATTAACTTCGTAATCAGATAATGTTTTCATTGTTGTTACATTATCCATTTTTTCATTAATAAATGGAATTGTGTAATTATATAAAACCTCAGCAATTTCATTTGAAATATTAGGTGTTAATAACGTATCTAAATTAAATAACATATTAATGTTATTTTTTGTAATATACGTTGAAAGGGATGTATTTGTAGCTTTAGCAATTGCACCCAAATCAAAATTTTCAGGATGAATACCAAATAATTCAATCTCTTTAGGTGTAGATGTTATTCCTGTATATACTTGATATTGTGTAATACCTCTATATACTTTATTAACCATAAAGTTTATTAGTTTTGTACCGTAATCACTTTGTATTGTATTATACATTTTTTCATATGATTCAAAATAGTCATTTGTGTACTTAAATAAATCATCAATTAACTTAGTATATTCTAAACCTGTTGTACCCGAAAAATTACCCAGATATTGACCTTCTTGATATGTTTTACCAGCAGAATCTTTTAATGTTGTTTGAGTATTATAATCACTTTGTAAACTATTTAAAAATTCTTTTGTAAATTTCTCACTATCAACTCCACCAATTAATGTATTTGTTGATTGTGACCTTTCATCGTACATTTCGGTATTTGCGTAGAAATTTGAACTTAATGCATTTTGTAATCTTTCAACTGGTTTTTCTAATCCTTGTCCACCAATAAAATTAAGTTGTAATGTCACATTTGCTATCATTGGTTGTACACCAATACCTTCTGGATTTAAATCCCATGTTGTATCTTCAAATGTGATATTAACATCTCTAACAATAACTTTAGAATGATAAAAATCCCCAACTCTCAACACACAAATTGGTGGTGGTCCGAATGAGGTATTTCTTGCATTTAAATCTGAATCATCTGAAATACCTTTGATTGGTATTGTATCACCAGGTCTAACACATTGTTGTAAAAATGTTAACCTTGAATTAAGACCTTCTGGAGTCATTGAATGGAACGCCGGATGAAAATATTTTAATTTTTCTTTTAATGAATTAAATACAATTGGTGATGTTTCTTCTAATTGTTTGAAGTAATAACATTCTGATAATGTTTTCATTATCACTCTTTTCATCACATCAATTGGTGGTTTTTTTCTATTCTCCTGTTCTATTTCATTATTAATAATAAGTTTAGTTAACGGTAGTTCATTTGATTTCTTAGCGTTATCATTATTATTAATTTTATTATAATTTAATTTAACATTTGATTGTCTACAACCATAAGCTGTTGGTGCGTAAAGTAATAAATTTCTATTATTATATTTTATTTTACTACAATCCCCAACTTCTGTTTTTGCATTTTCACCGTAATTGTTTGTTTTGAAAATTAAAATACCTTTCAACTCTTCATATCCCAATTCTTTAAATGAATATTCTACATTTATTTTATTAATTGTATTTTCTTGTAATTGGTCAAATTTCCATTTATCTTTAGCAATCCCGTTAGTCTTTTCTATTTTTTCTAAAATATACTTAATTACTGAATGTGTTCTTCTTAATGATAATTTATAATTATATTTCTCATCTGACGGACTTGAAGCTGAAGAATCAATATTGATTATAATATCATCTTTCACTGAATTATTTTCAAGATTATTTTTTAATTCTTCTAATGTAGTTGCAAGTACCAATCTGTCACTATCTAATTTTGTAATTATTTCATCCGTTTTATCTGTAATATTAGGTATGGCGTCTAAAGTAACAGTATCTTTATTGAATATTGTTATTCTATCTTGTTTATCTTTTTTCGTAGTTCCGTTAATAATATCTGTTAACCCTTGTGTTAAAAGATTTATTGCACTTGTTTTTTCATTTACAATATTATCGGCAATATTATTATATGAATTAGCTGACGTATAATCAGTTTGTCCTTGACCTAATTGTGATGAAGGTATATTATTTGGGTAAAATAATTTAACTTCATAATTAACCGATTCTGAATTTGATTTTTCTGTTGTAGTTCCCTCTGGATTCTTAAGAACTTCGGTTGTAACAGTTTTTCTTTGTTTTTTAATTTGTTCAGAATCAACACCAGAGTTTAAATATGATTGTATTAATTTAACATCATCAGGTTCTAAAGTTGTATATGTTCTTATTAAACTATAAAAGTCAATATCTTTAGCTCCAGCAAAAAATGCATTGATATAATCATCAACTTGTTCTTCATTCATTAATTTAAAATGTTCACGAACAAGTAAATTTAAAACACTTGGATGGTCAACGACAATCTTAAATGATAATTGACCAGTTCTTTCTGTATTTTGATATGTATAAATTGGTTCGGGTCTTCCTAAGAATGAATTCTTATCCCAATTCGCACTACTTTGTTCTGATACTTTTAAATCATATGGTGGGAACCACATAACACGACCACCATTATTTCCTCTTTCACAATATGGTAAATCTGAAACTGTAAAACCAGATAATGTTGATGTCTTCCATGCTAAATTTTCTAAAGATAACATATATTTTTTAGCATAAAACCCTTCCCCTCCGTATGGGTCTTTACCTTGTTCACTTCTAAAAATATTACTTGAACCAACAAAACTTTTGTTTCCGTTGGACATAGGTGCAATATTCAAGTTCCATGTGTTTGATAATACACTACCGTCAAATTTTCTAATATTCGTTCTTCTATATGGCTTTTCTGTTTTTTTATAATATGGGGTGTCTATAGTTTCTTTATAATATGGTGCAGTGTCTCTTAATGTTAAGTATGGTCTATCTTTAGTCCAAACTCTTGCGTATTCAATGCCAATATCTCTACCCGAATTATCCATATATTTTACTGCAGAACCTCTTGATATTAACGTATCACCATCTTTAAAGTATTTTGATGTTTGATTTAAAATGTGTCCGATATGTGATAAAGCCTCTCCACCATTATTTGGTTTTGAGTTTAACATATCTTGTGTTAAAAAAAGAATTGAGTCCTCTCTAAAATCATAACTTGTTGATAAAGTTCCTGCAATTCTTGTCTCATCTAAGTTTCCCGTTTTTCTATTGGAACTAATCCATGTTAAATTTCCACTTGTTTTTCCTTGATTATTATATGACCTATCTGTATGAAATAATTGTGTTGCAATTGGGTCAAATAATAATGATAAATAATAACTACTTCTAACCTTTCTACCACTAAATAAATCTGATGTTGTTAATTTAACATCATTAGATCTGTCATCTCCGATATATGCTGTAGAATCAGGTGCTTCAACACCTAATAAGTTTTTAATTCCCTGAGCAATCTGGTTTGGAAAGTTAAATAATCTTGATGATTGTTGTGACCTTGCAGTCGTGGTGTAATTCGGTGCATATTTTGAGTAGGATAATAAATCAAAGAGTCTATTCTTTGAAGAATCTCCCATATATTGAATTAATAAATCCGATGGTTTTGCCGTTGGTAAAGGTCTTCTTCTAATTCCAACAATACTTCCTAACGTACCTGTTAGGTCCTGCCATATTCTTGTACCTTCATTAACGTTTGTAGGTCTTGTATTAACAGGATTTCTTGGATTGGTAAGATAGTCACCAGGTATCTCAGACCACGGGAATTGGGTTCCTGCAACCGTTTGTAAGAAATCTATTCCCTTACCTAAAAGAGAATTAGCCACAGTGATTTTATTGTTACCCTCAACTAAAGGTTCTTTACCTCTTAATATATTAGTAAGTGTTGTTGTATTACCACCTAAAGCGTCAAATATTCTACCTTTGGCTGTGGTGGCGGTAAATAAATTTTGTTGTATTCTTGCTAAAACAGGACCTTGACTATTTGTTCTAATATGATTAGCTGCAAATTTGAATAGTTCAGATTCACCATCATAATTATTGGTCGCCATTATACCAATTAAATTATCGTTTGTTTTTGTAAAATAAGGGTATAATGTTAGATTTGCTCTTCTTGGTAAATCAATTAAAGATTCTTTTATAAAATATTCGTTTGGTTTGAATATATTAACTCTTTGTATGTTTTCTAAGTCAGTTTTTCTATTTGCATCAACATCAGGTTGATTAATATTAGAGGAATCGTTTAAATTTTGAATACTATACTGATCACTGGTGAAAGTTTTGGGAGATGGACTACTACCATAAACAGGGTCCAACGTTCTCTTCAACACTTCATCCCTTAACCTTTTTGTTGAATCAAAATTTAAATAACTTGGCATTATATTCTTTTATTATAAATAGGGTATTAATGAAAAATTGGAGAGTTACGCCATTGTTGATAAGTAGTCATTTTTGTTAGGTATAAAAATACCTCTGTAATTACCTGAATTTCTTATAATTTCTCTAGCCAAAGAGTCTCCATTTGTGTCGGCCTTAATTGTAATTTCGTTAATTACTTTATTAATTGTTGGGGAGGTTGTTTGAGTACTTGGTTTGTTAGTTTCAATCTTTTTAAGTTGTTCTTGTAAAGACACCTTTTGTTTTTCAAATTCCTCTTTAAATCCAGACATTCCACCGATAGAAAATGATTCTTGTAATTTACCTCTTACACCTTCGGTTAATTGATTTATTTGTTCTCTATCTAAATTTTTAGTTTTACTAGTCTCTTTAATGAAATTATATAGTTCCTTAGTTTCTCTATCTAAATTAAAATTTTCAGCCTCCTTAGCACCAGCAGCAGTAATCTCTCTTAATTGACCTTTAGCCCATCGTTGTAATAATAAATTAATATTTTTAATTTCGGTGAATTGGTCTTTAGCAATATCCGCTGGTGACATCTCTTCAAAAGCCTTTTTATTGGCCTTTAACACATCAATTTGTGATTTACTTAAATCTGACAACGCAACTTGTGATTGTCCTTGGAATTCTTGTTGTAAAGTTTTTGGTATTTCAATAACCATTTTACCTCCATCCATTTTGGATAGATTAGTTATAAACTCTCTATCTTCTTTCTTTAAATCAAACGATTTACTCGCCAAATCTGCGCCAGCCGAAATTCTTTCTTGAGCAGCGATTGCCCCTCTTGCGAATTCTTTATAATCAATACCTAATTGAGCAGCCATTTCACGAGCTCTTCTTAAATTAACACCCACTAATTCAAATCTACCTTGTTCTGAATTATATGTTGCTAAACTACTTGCAGCACCAATTAATGCGTCTTGTAATCCTTCCACATTATTCGTCGCCATATACATCAACTTAAGTGGGTCATTAAAATCACCAATTGCACCACCCAATACTTGTAAGTTTGCCGTTAAATCAATTGCACCTTCAGGACTCATAACTTTTTCTGCAATCTTATACACTTGGTCCATGTTCATTCTAAATTCCTGAGCCTTTCTTGACATTTCAGCTAAACCTTGAATACCTTTTGAAAAACCATATTCATTTAATTTTTCTATATTATTTCTAATGTCGGTTACGGTAGTTTTAGCACGTAAACCTAATTCTAATGAACCCTTACCGGCTTTATCTATTGAGTCCATAGCACTTCTTGCACCTAAACCTACCCTCTCAAATTCATTAAATAAGGTACCCATTTCTTCTAAACTACCAACAAATGCACGTGCGGTTGAATAAGACCTTTCTATTGTTTCTTGTGATATGAGGTTAAATCTACCAGACCCCTCCATCATATTATTCACAAGTCCTGTAATATTCTCAATACCATATCCAAACTCAATAGCTGCGGGATATGCATCTAAAATTTCATTTCTTAAACCTTTTGATAATTCACCGGCGATTCCAATTTTTTCATTGATGTCGGTTCTTAACTGTGATTCAATTGCAATTTGTTCTACAATATCTCCACCAATTTCTTTTAATAATTGGATAGGTGAAAAACTTTTCAAAGCATTCACATATGGTTTTGGGTCAATTAATTCCCCAACATTAACTTCACTAATTTTTGATTGACTTTGTAATGCACCTAAAACATCCACACTATTATTAAAATCTCTTGGTGTTTTTGGTGTTGTTGTTTGACTTGGTTTATTATTAGCTGAAGAAAAGGCCTTGGTACCATTAATTACATCATCTTCTGATAAATCACTAACTTTAACGCCTCTTTCCTTAGCAACTTGTTTCCAAAATTCATTTACGTTATTACTATATTTTTTTGCTAATCTTTCAAACATTCTTATAAATATCCATCCTAACCTTTTTCTAACTCAATTAGATAGTTAATGAAGTATCTTCTTTCAAAGATTGGCATTTTTAATAAATCACCATATGAGAATCCTTTTTTAATAAGATACATGAACTCCTCATACTGAGTTTTTTTATATTCCGTAGAAAGGACGAAAAAACTCAACCCCGAACCCAATATTTACTTGGATCTCATCTCCTGATGGGGTAGTTACTGTTTGGGTTAAATCTAACCCTGGTTTATTATCTTTTACAAATTTTCTAAAATCTTGGGAATCTTTAATTGGCATTTTTTCAATGAAATTTCTAATTTGCATCGGGTCTTTATTACCATTAATTGAACGAATCATAAATTCAAGTTGTTTCGTCATAATAGGCGCAACACCTACTCCGTTCCAACTCTCTCTAATTTTTTCAATTTCTTCTTCTTGTTTTTTTGTTAAAAACTTAAATGTTACCGTATGATTACTTTTTTCTAAATGATATGAATATTCACCATTTTCATTTTCTGATAACATAAAATCCTTAATTTTTAAGGTTGATAAATCAATTGAAAATGTAAATTCTTTATCTGTTTTTGGGTCAGTTGTGGACATATTATAATCCGAACCAAATGCGGTGTTTCTTAAAAATATTAAAATTGCTTGTTTATCTTCTTCAACTATATCTTCAACAGATAAATCTTTATCTAATATTTTTCTTTTTAATAATTCAGTAACAACTGAGTTTGTTGAATTTAAATTAGGCGACGCTAAAATGTTCTCATCTGAAGCGGTTAGATATGCCACTTTTAATGATTTTTTCTTGTTTTCATAATGAATACCTCTACTAGGTAATTCTATTACATCATACGCTATTGTTGGGTCTATTCTATTTTCTTCCATAATATTCAATTTAATTAATAACTAGTAGAAAGTAAAGTTTTACAAAACAAAAAACCGATAATCTTTTGAACTATCGGTTTAATATATGAAAAAAATATAATATTAGTAAATCAAGATACATCTATCCATTCTCAATGAACAAGCAATATTTGCCAAATCATCTCTTGAATAATCCAATTCACCAAAGTTTAAATCTGTTAAGAAACAACCTTCTAATAACCATTTCTCAACAACAACTCCTGTTGGGTCTAACATCTCCAAATCAATGTCTTTTTTATAACCGGCAGCGTATCCCATACGACCTGTTACTGATTCAGCATGTAAACGGAACCATTCCATTAAAGCTTGAGAAGCTGAAGGACCGATTGGGTCTCTAAAGTTTACCTTCATCTCATTCCATTCAAATCTACCTGCAACATATGTTGAAGTATTCAAAAAAGGAATTGCTACTGAGTTAATTTTAGCACTAGGTCTTTGAGAAGATGTTACATACCATTCGTTAATACCCAAAGTAGATGGGAATCTTACGATAAATCGGTTGACTCTTTTTGGTTCATATGGAGTCGGCATTTTCATTAATAAATCGGCCATGTTGTATTTGTTAAGTTTTTAAGTTATTTTTACTTTCTTATAAATATATCCAAAAGGAAAATAATTTTTTTATGGATTAATTATATAGAAAGCTTGATTTTGTCAATTATTTTTCGTAGTTTTTTACAGGCTCCAGTATTCTAGTACCAGTTTAAATACTTCTTTATTAACTATTATAAATACTAGTATATCTAGTTCCAGTATACTGGATAATGTATAATTTAATATATTTTATACAGTGTTCCACGTGGAGCATTAAAAAAGGGAGTCTCACGACCCCCTTTCTATTTTTATATCTCCTTTTATATTAGATATTTTCAAATGATGCTCCTGTTGGAGTAATAATGAATTCTAAATCAATAAATTCAAGAGAACGAGTTGGTTTGATATAAATCTTACCTCTCAATGTGTTAGCATCAATATCTTCTGGATCATTTGATACTGTTACACGGAACTCATATAAACCTCTTTCTTTCTTGATATTTTCCAAAATTGGGTTAACCAATCTTAAGAATTCGTTTCTTACCTGTTCGTCATTTTGTTCAAATAACAATCTTACAGAAACTGCAGAAATTAACTTTCTTGCTCTTAATAACAATCTTCTTACGTTGATTCTATCTAAAGCAGATTCTCTAACTTGTAACGTTTTGTTACCCCAAATGATTGTACCTGTATCAGAGAATGTTGCAATTGGGTTAATTCTGTTCTTATATAATTCATCTCTTTCATCTAAAGTTAATTTTTTAGACGCTTTGATTGCGTTTACTAAACCTCTTGAGAAACCCGCAACTGCGAACCAAGGGAAAGAAACGTTGTCAGTTAATGCAATGTTCTTTAATACTTCACCTGTTGGTGGAATATAAAGTTGAGTTGCATTATCTGTGTCTCTTACTTGAATCCAAGGCCAATATGTTGCCGAGTAGTTAGAATCAATAGATGCGTCATCTAAGATACCTATTACTTGGTCAGCGGCAGTTGTACCTGTGATATTTGGTGAATTCATGATATACAACGAATCTGCTCTATCATTTTCAACCATATCAATTGCTTGAGTAGTTAATGAAGAATGATCTTGGAAGTTAATACCTGGTGTTGCAAACACGTTAATATCAATAGCTTCAGGATTTGCAAATGTTTCAATACCTTGTAAATAAGAATAGTAATCTGAATTACCTAAGTCGTCATTAAAGACACCTCCATTAACTTCTTTACCACTTGTGTATGTACTTTTACCATAAATGTATCCATCACCATTTGTTCTTGTTTGTCTGTAAATATCCCAACCATCACGACCACCAAAAACCATAAATGTAAATTTACGATAATTGATTGATGTTAGTTTATTATCAACCCCAGATTGACCTTCCAAATCGTATGGTGTTGTCATAAACATTTTTTCTGTTGGAGTTGCACCTGATATATTAGATGCATTTAGTGATAAGTGGAAACCATATGTTTCATCAACTCCACCTGTACCTTTATATTTCAATAAGTCTCTATCAAATCCAACTTGTGAAGATACACCTAACATTACTTTTCTAACCTTATCTCCAGATTCTACTACTTCTGTACCGTCTGCTGCGTATTTTACAATATCACCAGCGTCGTGGTATTGTGTTTTATACATAATACCTCCGTATGTTGTACCTGTTAATGAACTAATTCTATTACAAGCAAAACCTTTAAAACCAGCGGGAAATGCATCAACAGGGTGATTTTCCACCATTGACAACATGATATATTTTGAACGTAATTCATATTCACCATCTGAAGTACCTACTTTTCTTGCGATGTAACCAGGTAAATCAGGATTCATTGAACATCTTGAGAACTTTTCAAGTACGATTTGATTATCGTCAGAATCGTTAAAATCACGTACTAATAAGTCAAATTCCGCAGTATCTAAATTAATATTTTGAACTGTAATTTTAACTTGGAAGTTAGCTGATTCACCATCAGAAATTGTAATAACTTGGAATAAATCAGATACATTACCTCCACGATATTCCGAAACGACCATTGGAGAAATTGTTGTATCCCATTGACCTAAGAAATTATCACCTTCGGTTGTTGTAACAAAATCCATAGATAAACCTCTAACTACTCCACTTTCAAATGAAGATTTTAATAAATTTGAATATATTTCGTGTACATATAATGGAAAATCTGAATAATTCTTATCAAATACATCAGTTCCAAATACTTTAGAAATATATTTTGTTGAACTTTGGTCAAATGTACATGTAAATGAAGTTCCACCTGTCACGGTTAAACCAGTAACATTGATTAAAAACTCACCTAATGGATTAACTCCCATATCATCAACATCTTGACTAATTTCAATTTGTGTGTTACCTGTAACTTCTAATGTTAATGTTTGACCAACATAACGACCTCTTGATCTTAATGCAGCGACAACAACACCATGTTGTTCGTAGTTATGTTCAGCATCATATTCAAATCTTGTTACATCCCATTTGGCGTTTGAACCATCAAATTCAAAAACATATGAATAAACCGCATCAACGGTAGTTTCATCACCTGGTGTTGACAAATGATAACAAGAGTTATACCACTCTTTACCGTTAGGATTATTTGAATTAAACTTACCAGTTAATGGAGAAACTAATTCATCACCACTTGGTTCTACTTCACCTTCAGGAAGTTGTCCAATAACGAACCACTCATTATCGTGAGTTGCACCAGTAGTGTATCCACTAAACTTAGAAACTAAATAATCTGTGATTGATGTACCCTCTACAGAAGTTATACCTGATAAATGACTATATAATGCTGTTATATCATCAATACCTCCGGCAGTTAAAGTAACGCCAGTATAATCACTTGTAGTTTGGAATTCTTGTAAAATTACACCTCCGATAGTTTTAATACCGAAAGTTTTGTTTGGTTTATATCCTGTCAATCCCAATACTCTTGTTACGAATAATTGGTTAGACTCTTGTAAATAAGACTTTGCAACGTAAGGTAATTCATACTTTGGGTTACCGTCACCGAATTTCATTGGTGAAGTTGGTCCGAAATATGTCTTAAACTCATCAAAATTACCTACTAAAATTGGTTCAAAAGCTGGACCTTTTAAAGTCTCACCTACTAAACCTAATGTGGTAACCCCAACGCTTTGTGCAACGAATGTTAAATCCTTCTCTGATGTATAGACACCTGGAGAAACGAATACTCTGTTTGAATTTGCCATCGATTAATGTTTGGTTAATATTTTTTTATTACTTATCTTATAAATATCTTTGTTTTTAGTAAAGATTTCCGTATTTTTCTTAAAAAGATAGTTATTTATCTTTTATTATCTTTATCATGGAAAACAAACAAAAAAACGTTAAGATAGGTGAAAAACACCACGAAATGCTAAAATCATATTGTGATAAGAATGGTTTAAAAATCTATAAAGTTTTAGAAAAACACATTGAAGATTTATGTAAACCAAAAAAGAAAGATATATATGGTGAATAAATTAGTGTAAGTATGTCACATTAATAACTGAACCGACGGATGGTAAACCCAATAACCTAATCTGTTTTGTGTTTTGAATAATGAAATTATCATTTTCATCTTGGACTAATCCATTAATATCTAAACTTACAAAACTATCAATGTCATAGTTTAAATTAACGAATTCGGTTGACTGTGGGTTTATAGTAAAAGATTCCTCAGTCAGATAAACAACCTTACCATAATTGTTTAGGAATGTAGTAACGTTGTCAACTCTACTGTCTTTTTTACCTCTATAATATTGAATTGTAATAACATCTCCTTGTTCAGGTGCACCCAAAGTTGTAATTCTTGATGTTCCCGATATGTGTAAATAATTTAAATCACGAATTAAAAGTTCACCATTAAGATATACATTAAACAATTTTGTTATAGGTTCCCCAACACCAAAAACGGTTTGAGTACCGTCGGCGATTATTGTTACTAATGTAAGGTCAATATTTGATGTGACTATTTTTTTAGTTACGGGTTTATTAGTTATAAATTCACTAACTAAAAAGGCTCTACTAATTGCTGGAGTAACTTCAAATTCTTCATCGTCAATTAACAATCCTAACATTGTAAATTTATAGGTTTGTAAATAAAATCTACGTCCATCCAATGTTTCCATTGGTGTATTGTCTTCAATACCATCTAAAATGATTGGTATGTAATGTCCTTTAACTGATGTATATGATTGTCTAGATGAAAACTTTTGTAATACGATTTTATTAAACTTATTAAGTTCTCTTAACTTGTTACAAACAAAAACAATTTCATATGACATATCAATTGCCACAGGTTGAGGCATTTTGTATATGTCCGCACCCATTTGGTTTCCGTCCCACGTTGGTACGGTTGCATAATGAAAAGTTTGTCTATCGGGAATTGTTCTTTGTGTTGACGGATTCGTACCAGGTTGAACTTCGGGTTTTCTTATAATTGCAATAAATGGTAGTTTCATATTACCATCATCATCCGAAAAATCCCAATTATTTGAAAACTCAGCCCATCTTTGGATTGTTAAAATTTTAGGGATTACAGGTATTTGGTTACCGTCACTGACAATCTTAAAAGTTTTTTTTGCATAGTCTAACATACCTGCGTCTAAGTCTTCATGTAAAACTGAATCAGGTAAAAAACTATCTGACTTAGTAATTTTATCTAATAATTCTTGTCTTCTATTGATGACATTGTCACCTCTTTCGGTTTCTTTGTTTCCGTAGACCTCAATGTCAGTTTTTCTTTTAGGTATTCCCATATTATATTCCTCTAAATTCACCCTCTTGAACAGGTGCACAAATTATTGTTCTATAGTGTGGTTTAAAACCAAACATTTTATGTTTATTATCTGAAGTTACCTTACCGTCGTTTGTGACATTATAATATCTAACTTTATCTTCAGAATCTTGGTAACCTATATAATCACCATATTTTATATCTATTTTTAATTCTTCTAAATGTGTTATATAAACAGATATCATTAAATTACCTGGTTCGTTATACCTTAATAAACCCGACTTATACGATGAATTTTTAGGTTCATCTATTTTAACCAATCCATTGAACTCAATTGGAGGATAGTACTTAATTTCCCCATTACCCGCCTCCGCATAAACAGAATCGGTATCACTCTTACTTCTATCAACACGATATAAGACTAATTTCATATTCAAATCCCCGTGTAAATACTCCTGACCCATTTGAATATTGATATCAAAATCGTCTTGTGAGAAGAATTTACTTAATCTGGTGATAGGTAATTTGTTATTCATATCCTTATAAATAGTTTAATCTTACAATCTATTTAGTTATATTATATATATTGTGTATGGAAAATAAAATACCCGAAATTGAGGCTAGAGAAATATTATTAAACTACGAAGGTTCCAATAATCAGTTTCTTGATTGGAAGAGAAAATTTACCGAAGTTAAAAACTTTAAATTGACTCGTCCCCAATCTGAACACGTTATGAAATATAAAGATGTTGTTCCTAAGGTTGCAAGAAAATATATTAATATTGTATCTACGTTTGCTGAAAAGATTATGGAGGAGAGATTTCTTCCTAAACCACCTGAAAGTATTTGGTGTGAAAAATTATTATGTGATTCAGATAAAGCATTCCATATATGGGGTAAAGTTTTAGATAGTGACCAATTGAGTGCAATGTGGTTACCTAAAGCCGCAATTGTTCAAGAAGAAAAGAAATTAAATCGTGTTATTGATTATAGTCCATATGATGTTAGACCACCAATGGAACATCAAAAAGTTGCTATTGAGAAATTATTAGCTAACGATAAGTTTATATTGGCTGATGATATGGGTTTAGGTAAAACAACCTCCGCAGTAATCGGTGCAATAGAGAGTGGAGCTAAGAAAGTTTTAATTGTATGTCCAGCGTCACTTAAAATCAACTGGCAAAGAGAAATTTCAAATTACTCAGATAGACGTGTGTTAATAGTTGAAGGTCGTAAATGGGGTTCTACGTTTGATTTCTATATTATCAATTATGATATCATTAAAAATTATCATACAACAGATAAGAGTGAAGATAGTGATGATTATAAATTATTAGTTAATGAAGGATTTGATTTAGCAATTGTGGATGAAGCACATTACGTTTCAAATACTACCGCAAACAGAACTCGTTTATTAAATGACGTATTAGAAAAAATTCCTAAAGTTTGGTTATTAACTGGAACACCAATGACATCAAGACCAATCAACTATTTTAATTTATTAAAAATTGTTGATTCACCTTTAACATTGAATTGGCAATCATATGTTCGTAGATACTGTAAAGGATATCAATTCACGGTAGGTAATAGAAAAGTATGGAATACAAGTGGTGCAAGTAATTTAGATGAACTTCGTGAAAGAACTAAATCATATGTTCTTCGTAGAATGAAAACCGATATTCTTGATTTACCTGAAAAAATTGTAACACCTGTGTTTGTTGAATTGACAAGTAAGATGTACGATGAAGAGTTGGAAGAATTTACACGTATAAGTAACGATAAGAAAAATGATGAGACGATTAGTGTTACATTAAATCGTTTAATGAAAATTAGACAACTTATATCTTACGAAAAAATTCCATACACTTGTGAATTAATAGATAAATGTTTGGAACAAGGAAAGAAAGTTATTGTATTAACAAACTTTACTATGACACTTGATATGTTACATGACAAATATAAAAAGAATTCTGTAACACTTGATGGTCGTATGAATAAAGATAAACGACAAGAAAATGTTGATAGGTTTCAAACGGACGATAAGATAAAAGTTTTTATTGGTAACATTAAAGCTGCGGGTGTTGGTATTACATTAACCGCAGCAGAAGTTGTTATTATGAATGACTTATCATTTGTACCTGCAGACCATTCACAAGGTGAAGATAGAGCTTATCGTTACGGACAAAAGAATAGTGTTTTAGTTTATTATCCTGTATTTGAAAATACAATTGAAAAGGTAATCTACAATATATTACAAAAGAAAAAGAATGTAATTGACCAAGTGATGGGTGACGGAGAATACTCCGAATCGTTCAGTAAAGACCTACTTAAAAGTCTCCTTTAATTCTTTTAATTTATCAATTATTAATTGCTCTAATTGACTATCTTTAAAATCGGCAATTTTAATGTTAATCATTTTTTCTGGTTGAGAGTGAATTATTATTTCATTTATAGAACCAGGTAAATGTTCAATTTCAATTAATATTTTATTTTGAAAACAATATTTTGCTATTTCATTTAGTTTTTCTGCAACCATAATTGATTCTTTGATTATTATTGGATGTGTTATTTCTTTTTTAAACAATATATTATAACCAACTCTACTAATATATGGTTTTAAATTTTCAAATAATATTATTTCAGTTTGATTATCATTTATATCTACATAACACCAATAATGTACACCGGCTTTTAAATCATTAGCAGCACCCTTTATTAAATAACCGTTTTCTGATTTATCAATTACTTTACCACCTTTAACTTGAATTTTGATTATTTCTTTTCTTTTATAAATGTCTTTTGTTACTGCAGTCAACATTACATCAATACCAATAAAATCATTTGGGTCACCTCTTTCTAATGCAAAATCCATATGAGTTATTTTGTAATCACTAAATAACTTTTTTATTTTATACATTAAAGCGATAATAGTTAATTGACCTTTTGTCCAAGATTCATTACATCTAAACCAAAAATGATAAAAATATTTCGTATCAATATTAGTTGTAAAATATAACTCAAAATTTTGTTCAACAAATTTAAAAAGAATATTCAAATTATCTTCCCATTTTTCCTTATTGTTAAAATCCAATTCAATACCTGTTGAATCATAAAAAAGGTAATAGAAATCATGAAAACAATATGGATGTGTATTTGGAGTATTTCTCCAACACCAAGAAATAGGAGTGTTTCCATCATATTCAACAATTCCATAATTTCCGTTTTTGTACCAAAATCCCCAAATCCCTAATTCTATACCCTTTTTTTTAAAAACATAATTACATTTTGTTTTATATAATTTTTTAAAGTCTCCACTTAATAAACCTTTAAAATAATCATATTCATATTTTCTGATATGTGAGGTTAGTATATCCATAACACAAATATATGATATTTATAGTAATATACCAAATTATGGCTCAAATTATAACACAAGAACAAAAAGATAAATTATATACACAGGTATTTCACCTATTAGGTATGCCTGTCCGTGGAATTGAACTTACAGAGGAACAGATGGATACCTTTATGGAACTTTCACTCTCTGAATATGAACAATATGTAAGTGATTGGTTAATTGAATCACAATGGTCCGCTTTGGCCGGTTTAGACGTAGATACACAATCTTTAACAAGAGCGTTTACTACGAGAAGTTTAGATTATGAAACTCAATACACTTACTCATATTCAAAGATTGTAGGTTTACAGGCGAATGGTCCTTGGGAAATGAAAAAGGATTTTATAACGATTGTAAAAGGTCAACAAACATATGAAGTTCCTGCTGGTCGTGAAATTAATGAACTTTTATGGTTTACACGTGCAGAATTAACCGATTCTATTATTGACCCGTTCTTAGGTGGATTTGGTGGATTAGGTGGTGTTGGATTTGGTGGTATTGGTGGATTTGCTCAAATGGGTAATGCGGGTTCTTATTTTATGATGCCGGCATATGATTTGTTAGCGAGAATGCAAGATAGAAGTTTAAAGAATAGACTTATTGGTGGTGAATTAACATACAGAATTACCGCAGGTCCTGAAGGTAAAAAATTGGTTCATTTATATAATGTACCAGGTGGTAAGTTTGACTTCGCAAACGTTGCTTCTAATAATTTCAAAGTTTGGTATTGGTATTATGATGTTAATGATGGTGATAGAGATGATTGTTTAGCTAAAAATAAAGATATTATTAAGTTACCTTCGGATGTTGAAATGGAAGATATGACATGGGAATCTTTAAATAAACCAGCTCAAAACTGGGTTAGAAAGTATTTGATTGCATACTCTAAAGAAGGTTTAGCAAGAATATGGGGTAAATTCTCAGGAGATTTACAAGTTCCAGATAGTGCAGTTAAATTAGATTACTCAACATTACTAACTGAAGCTAAAGATGAAAAGATGAAATTAGTGGAAGAATTAATGCAAAGATTAGAAAGACTCCGCCCCGACAAACTTCTTGAAAGAAAAGCCGGCGAAGCGGAGAATCTAAATAAGGCACTTAAGTTTAGAGCAATGCCATCACCATTTAATGTAATCTAACTTTCAATTACATGAAAGGCATAATCGTGACCATTGGTTTCAATTATCTCTTCTTCATTTGACTTAGTACTTTCAGCCTGAAGTGTAACCACTTTTCTATTATGTTCCACCCAATATTGGTCAGCAAGTTCTAAACTATTTTCTACATACATAAAATAAGGGTCTCTTTGTACTCTATTCCAAAAGATTACTTCACTATCAGATAGTGTCATAACTTCATCTAATTTATCTTGACCTTCTTCTTTTAATGGAAACCCATTAACAAGATCACATTGAGACTTAGTAAAGTATTGTCTGTCTTTTGGGTCTTCAATTAATATATCTTCTCTAATTGCCGGATTGAAAACAACTAATAAAGGTTCAACACGTTTGTTGAAATTATTTAAATAACGAGGAACATTATAATCACCTTTTAAATCAGGATTGTTTTGTATTTCTTTCTCATCAATCATGTAACAGTTCACCTCAATAAAATCATTTGGCATTGGATAACCATTCTTTGCAGTAAATTCTTCTTGTTGTTTCTTTGTTGGTTTTGTAATCTTTTGTACATCACCTGATGATTTTTTAGAACCATTATTAACATAATAAATTGTATCACCTAAACCCGCAGGATAATCACTATTCATAATTAATTCCATATGTGCTTGACGAGACATTAATGAACCAGCTTTAGTAGTTTTAGTAACATACTTTTTATATTCATTAACACTTTGTTTAACACGTGCTTTATTTGCTATCTTTGATAATGGAATTTCTTTTTCATAAATCTTTGTTACATAATCGTAATATAATTCTACGAAAGAATGTCCATCACCATTTAACAAATACTTTAATCCTTCATCCAAGAACTCAACAATATATGTTTGTAATTTTTTAGATTTAATTGTATTACCTGTTAGTTTAATTTTCTCTTTTCCTTTCTTCATCATTTTAATAATGTAGTTCTTACGAGAAACATTAATACAAGCCGGTGCAACATAGTCAATATCTAAACCCATTTCACCTCTCATGAATATATCATTGAACTCCGCAGTATGTGCTTCAATACCTACATATTCTTTTCCTTCTGTAACTAATTCATTTAATCCTTTACCAACATATATTGCATCCTTTGCACTATCGGGTGTTTCAAAGTTCACACCATCTGTATCCATTACTAGAGGTTTATAACCCTTCTTCATATAGAACATAATCATCATACGTAAACACTGACGACCAATACAAGTAATGGTTTCACCTGAATTCATTTCACCCCAAGGGAATACGTGTGGTGCGGATAAACTACCGAAATATGCGTTGATAAAAATCTTAATTGGTAATTGTTTACGATCATATACCTCAGACATAACAGGATCACTATTCTTTAATTCACCCGCTAAGTTTTTATATTTAATACGAATGTTTCTGAAATATTTTAACATTGATTTTTGAACTCCCATAACATCACAATCAGGAAACACATCATATACTAATTGAATTGATGGATAGAGTGATGAGTAGTCAAACTTAACAATGTTCTTTGCGTATCCCACATTTAATAAACGAGATAATCCACCTGTGAAAGCACGTTTCTCATCTTTTGCTGGTATTGCCAAGTTGTGTTCGTATGACCACGCTAACATGATAATTTTCCACAGTGTTGCAGTTCCCATAGTTGCAATTCTTTCATACGTGGTAGGAACCAATTTAGAAAGTAAGAACGTTGATTGAGAGAAACTATCATCTACAACCATAGTTTCATACAAGTCATCATCAAGATATTGTTCCACAATTTTTCTTCCTGTCCATATTTCAAACTTACCTGGATATTTTTGTGTTAAATTTTCTGTACCAGGTTCTCCAATTTGTTTGTATCCACCTGTCTTTGGATTTACATAATAACTTTCGTTATCAAGATATATTTTGGAAATCTTTGAACCATCTACGTATACACGATTAGGTTTTTCTTTCTCCAAATATGTTGTAATATATTTCAATCCCCAACTTTTAATTTCACTATTAATTGCCTGAGCACGTCTTACAGAATGGGCAATATCAATAATATTGAAACCCCATATAACGTGTTGTTTATATGGTTCAATTTCATTTGCAAGTTTTAACATTCCTTCTTTCTCTTTCATTCCTTGCGTTGTGAATATTTGTGTTAAACCATCAACATCAACACCAAGAATTTCTGCACGTTTTAATATAAACGGCCAGTCAAAGAACGCTGAGTTATAACCTGCAACAATGGTTGGTTTTAAATCTTTAATGTATTTGAAAAATCTTTCTATACATTTCTTCTCACCGTCTTCACCAAATGCTGCTATTGTTTCATTCATACCACGGTTGTCCTTAACTCCAATTAATATAATGACACAAGTCTCAGGATCAAGACCTGTGGTTTCAATATCAAATACAAATCTATTAACTCCACCGTAATCATCAATACCCTTAAACAATCTTTTTTTCTTCTGTATAAGATATTGTTCTACAGGGTTTAAGATAGTAAACAAATGTCTACACTTTTCATCCCATGGATTTAATCCACCCATCCTAAAGAACGATACCAAATCCGTATAAGATTTAATACTTCTAACAATATGAGTCATACCATTTTCTAAACGTTCGTTGCCGTGAGTATCCAACTTTTCAATTAGGATACCAAATTCACCCATACGTTTTTTCTGCATTGCCTTTGAATCTCCATAGAAATTCATACCTGTCAAATCACCTACCCATAAGAACGGTGTAAATGTATCAGGTTTAACGATTTTCCCTTGTTCAGGATCTTGAATAATTTTGTAGATTGTATTTGTGGGATAGTCGTATTCAACTCCGACGATATACATTTCATCGTCGCCACCATTGAGGAAGCCTTCAATAACTTCCTGAGAGATAACCTCTTTCATGTTTTATATTTTTTTAATGTGACGTATTAGC
>Ga0164292_10000397_pt1 | contig 33432 bp, 22 predicted proteins | sample GEODES117metaG_FD_111486 | JGI IMG/M metagenome (GOLD analysis project Ga0164292, IMG submission 111486) | Eutrophic lake water microbial communities from Lake Mendota, Wisconsin, USA - GEODES117 metaG | ecosystem: Environmental > Aquatic > Freshwater > Lake | place: USA: Lake Mendota...
AAGCGACTCTTGTACTGGGTGTGGCCAACGAAATTGTAAAAGTGCTTGTTCAACCAGCCCGCGCCGTGCAGATACCGCAATGACCAGTGGAAAGGGCGATTGAAACGGAATTCGCGATCTTCGATTTGTGCCAGGGGAGAAAGCCCGAGCCAAACATGGGCGACGCCTTCCCGCTGGAACTGCTCGATCGCTGTTTTCATGATCGCCGGCTCGGCATACTGCGAAGTCTCGGGCAGCCGCCGCTTGAAACAGGTGACATATCCGATCACTTTTCCCGCGGAATAGACCGGGTCGAAGAAGACAAACGCGGTCATTTTTCCCGCTTCATCGAACAGGAAAAAGTGGCGGACATCCTGTTCGTCGGCAATCACAATCGGACGATTGAGAAAGCGGACCTCTTTTCGTTTGACTTTGCGCGTGGCCCGCCAGGATTCCGATAAGGCGACGACTTCGGATTCATTCGCCTTCAGGCTCGCTTCCTCAATGCGATGATTGCGGCGGAGAATCCAGTTCTCTGAGTAGCGCAGCCATTCCTTCTCTTTCCCCTTGAAACTGTAATCGGCCAGGTCCAATCGCGTATCGACTCCGACTTCATTGACCAGGCAGCCTAATTCGCTCAAGTCACGGGCCGTGTCCGGACTAACCTGCACGAAAGCCGGTCGGCGATGGACACGCATGAATTCCTCAAGCAGGCTGCGACGGCGATCGTCGGAGCAGACCGGATCGCCCAATGTAAATGTCAGGCCCCAGCGCTGGCGAAAAGCGATGTAGCCCCGCTCGTCCCCGAAGTACTGAAGATGGGGCTGAATCGCGGTCGAATAGGCCATCGAGAACCGACCGTGTTGTCGGATGAGGTCCATCCGCAAGTCGAGGGGAAACCGCGGGTCGTCGTGAGCCGGCGCATGGGACTGTGCCCAGTAAGAAGGTGAACGTCGATCGATCCCGGGCTGCTCGGCGGCAGCGATCCCCGGGAGACTCAACGAACCTGTAGCGGCGGCGGGTTGGGACGCCATCGGCGATCATCCTTCCTTGGACAATTCTCAAATCTGATCGGTTAGTGCCCGCAAGGATACTCCAGCCCTGGCGAACGGCCAATTCCAGTTCCCCGGGGAGTGCTAGCACTTGGCCGGAAAACGGGCGGCAGAGGCGCCGCCGCTCACGGCATGGACGCTTCCGCTCCAGCTCATTTCGGGGTCTGCGATTTAACCCTTTGCCTCAGCGGCCCCCTGGATCGTCCTCGCACCGGTTACTTCTCGGACTGCTTGTCGAGTGTGCGCCAGAGATACCAGCTGGCGACAGTTGCGTACGGTCGCCAGGGTTGAGCGATTTCCGTGACTTTGGCTGGAGCGGGGAGATCGTCGAGGTCGTATTGCAATTGAATCGCCTTGCGAATGCCGAAATCTCCGACAGGGAGAACATCCAGTCGACCGAGGCTGAAGATCAGAAACATCTGCGCGGTCCAGATGCCAATTCCTTTGACTGCAGTGAGCGCTTCAACAATCGCCTCGTCTGATTTGCGGGCCACTGTCTTCAGGTCGAGCCGACCGCTGGAGACATGTTCGGCCAAGTCGAGCAAATAGGTTCCCTTTTGCCGAGAGACGCCAAGAGTTCGCAATGAGTCGAGGTCGAGCCCGGCGATGGCCGTTGCATCCCAGCCGTGAGGTTGGAGGTGGTCCTGTAATCGAGTGAGGATGGTTTGGGCAGCAGCAGTCGAGATTTGTTGGGAAATGATTGAGCTGGCAAGGGTCTGGAAATGATGCCGCTTGGGGCGAAGCGTGAATGGGCCAACTGCGCGAATAATCTCCCGCATGCGGGGATCGCATTTCTTCAGCTGTGTTTGGGCGGCGCGAATGTGTTGAGCTGAAATGGACATGTTGCTCGCTGTACGATGAGGGGGTGGAGTTGCGGTGTCATTCCGCCGGGCAGTTGGAGGAAAGTCCAAATCCCAAAGAAGTGCCGGGGGCTGCTTTGGACAGCAGGGCCGCGAGGCTCCACCGGCCTTGTTGAACTGATTATGCGGAGTCGTCGCGCGAGAAGCAATTCACGGGAGGCAGCTCTGGAATGAACCAGGTGATCGGCAGGAGAATCGTACCGCCTCGTATTCGAAGTCTGCCACTCTAATCGAGTCGTCGGACCGGCGGTTGGAGCAATGCGATTGCGACGTGGGCTTGCCGAAACGTCACTTGAGAGGTGGAGTGAAAACAAACTCGAATCCCAGGATTGGAGAGGAGAAAGTGGCAGATCCGACCTCTTTCAGGGTGGGTGCCTGTCCCCGGTTTCCGCGGAGAGTTAAGATCATTGGCATGAAAACTCCCGAACTTTTTTCGAACTCCTCAGCCCAGGCTGCGAGGCAAAAGTTATTGCACCTCGATAGTCAGGCGTTGGCGGAGCACCAGTTGTCGCGGCTGAATCGATTGCTGGGCGAGATCTTGACCTGCAACCGTTTCTACCAGCAGAAGCTGGCAGATGTGCGTCCGAATTTAGGCTCTCTGGAAGAGTTCAGCCAGCTGCCATTTACATTCAAGGATGAGTTGGTAGCAAATGACCAGCATTGGTCAATGGTTGCCAACTTGAGCTATCCGCTGGAGCGTTATGTCCGCTTCCACCAAACGTCAGGGACTCGAGGCCGCCCCTTGATCGTGCTGGATACACCGGAAGATTGGCAATGGTGGGTGGATACTTGGCAGTACATTCTCGATCGAGCCGAGGTTGGTCCCGGGGACCGCTGTGTCATGGCGTTCAGCTTCGGACCGTTCATCGGATTTTGGAGTGCCTTCGATGCGGTTCGCGAGCGGGGAGCGCTGGCGGTGCCGACCGGTGGAATGAACACGCTCGCTCGGTTGGAGTTGATTCGCTCGGTGGGCGCAACGGTGCTATTTTGTACGCCCAGCTATGCACTCCATTTGGCCGAAGTTGCCCGGGAAAACCATATTGATGTGGCCGACCTTCCAGTCCGCACAATCGTGGTGGCTGGCGAGCCAGGTGGCTCTGTGCCGGCGATACGAAGTCAAATCGAAGAGTTCTGGGGAGCCAAGGTTGTCGATCACGCCGGTGCGAGTGAAGTGGGGCCGTGGGGAATGAGCGACCCAGCCCAGCGCGGATTGTATGTGATCGAGAGCGAGTTTATTGCCGAGTTTCTCTCGGTTCAAACGGGAGAGCCAGCCGATGAGGGTGAGTTGTCCGAATTGGTGCTGACCAGCCTGGGGCGCAGTGGCAGTCCGGTGATCCGCTATCGGACAGGTGACTTGGTGCGCCCAACTTGGAACGACGACCAGCCCACCCGTTTCGTCCTTTTGTCCGGAGGCGTGCTGGGGCGAACGGATGACATGCTGGTCATTCGCGGTGTGAACGTGTTTCCCAGTTCAATCGAACAGATTCTCCGCAGTTTTCCCGAAATCGTGGAGTACCGGATGACCGCGTTGAAGCACGGTGCCATGGATCGGTTGGTGATCGAAGTGGAGGACCGGCTGAGCGACCCCGGCCGAGTCGAACGCGAGCTGCGGCTGCGGTTGGGGTTGCGCGTGGAGGCGCGGGAGGTTCCGCTGGGCAGCTTGCCGCGGTTTGAAGGTAAAGGGCGACGTTTTATCGATCGCCGTCACGTGTTGGAGCAGGAGTTGGAGCAGTGAGTGAGACGTGGGTTCAAGATTGTCGCCGACAGTTTCCCGGTTTGAACCGGCAATTGAATGGCCAACCGATGGTTTTTTTTGATGGACCAGCTGGGACTCAGGTTCCCCAGCGCGTGATTGATTCCATTTCACGTTACCTTACCCACAGCAATGCCAATCATGGAGGCAAGTTTCTGACGAGCCGCGAAACGGACTCCATGTTGGCGGCGGCGAATCGAGGTTTGGCTGACTTCGTCGGTGCGGAAGATCCAGGTGAGATCATCTGGGGGCAGAATATGACTTCGCTTACGTTTGCTTTCTCGCGGGCCTTGGCTCGCGAGTGGGGACCGGGAGACGAGATCATCGTGACTGCGTTGGACCACGACGCGAATGTCACTCCTTGGGTCATGGCTGCCCAGGATCGGGGCGTGACTGTCAACGTGCTCGACTTCGACCGCTCGGATGGAACGCTCGATCGGAATGCTTACCGGCAACTGCTTTCCCCGCGGACGCGACTGGTGGCTTTGGGGTGCGCCAGCAACGCAACTGGAGGAGTCAATCCGGTTGGCTCGATGATCGCCGAGGCCCATGCGGTGGGTGCCCAGGTATTTCTGGATGCCGTTCATTACGGTCCGCATGCCCTGATTGATGTTGGCCAGTGGAATTGCGACTTTCTGGCTTGCTCGACTTACAAGTTTTTTGGGCCTCACCTCGGTGTACTGTGGGGGCGAAGGAGTGAGCTGGAACGATTGAAACCCTACAAGGTGAGGCCTTGCAGTGAAGAATTGCCTTGGCGCTGGATGACAGGAACTCAAAGTCACGAGACGATTGCGGGTGCTTTGGCATGTGTGGACTACCTTGCCGATTTGGGGCGCTTGGTCAGTGAAGACTGGCAGTTGTCCCGCAGGGCTGCCTTGGTCGAGGCAATGCAGGCGATTGAAGCTTATGAAACCAGGCTTTGCTGGCGACTGATCGAGGGATTGCAGCGTCTGGAAGGCGTCCGGGTTCACGGAATTACCGATTCACGTCGGGCCAAAGAGCGCTTTTCGACAGTTTCCTTTACCCACGATCGGGTCCCGGTCCCGCAATTGAACCAGGAATTGGCGGCTCGCGGGATTTGTGTTTGGGGCGGGCATTATTACGCGTTGGAATTTGCTCGTCGCATGGGGTTGGAGGCGGAAGGCATGATCCGCGTTGGCTTGCTGCACTACAACACTGAACAAGAGGTCGATCGCTTCTTGAGAGAGCTGGCTGAAATTATTGAATCGGCGCTGGTGGGTGTATGAGCTCCGTGCCATTAGAGTTGAAGAGAACCGAAGCGAGAGAACTTTGGATCCTCTGGGACGACGGTCAGGAGCAAAGGATTTCATTTTTCAAGTTGCGAAAGGCTTGCCCCTGTGCGACATGCCGCGAGAAGGCGGCCGCCGAGCCGGCCCGTCCGACCACGCTCCTGCCGGTCATCTCAGCCGCCGAGGCCAAGCCGGTCCAGCTTCTTTCGATGCATCCCGTTGGCAATTACGGTTACAACATTGCATTCAGCGATGGTCACGACTCGGGGATCTTTACCTTTGAGTACTTGCGCGGGTTGGATTGACCGCAAGTTGTGGAGGGCCAGTGGTTTCCCGGGATAGATTGGTTCGCCCCGCCCGGAGTGCGTACGAACCATTGACTTTACCGTTTGCACAGACTGTGGCGCGTCGTCCGGTTTGAACTGTTCGGTTGGGAGCCCGCATAACCGTTGCGGCTTACCATCTCCTGCGGTTCGCTTGCCTGTACAGCCGATACATCGGGGGGAGTCCCTGCGAAGGAGTTGCAGGGAGCGTGTGTCGCAACTGGCAGGATGTCAAACAGTATGAGTTGGGTTGACCTTTCATACTTGTTGACGGGAGTTTTTCTGTGCCTGGTAGTGTGCGCTCAAATCGCCTTTTGGTCGACCCAGCATTGGCGCAGGGTTCGAAACGACAGTAGCGACCTGCAGGCATGGCAAAGGTCCAGTCGGAAATTGCTCGACCAGCAAGCCATGGCAAACCGGAGTCGGCAGCCGGGGAACAGTCTCGCGCACGGCGGACTGTGGAGTGGTTGGCGACAGTTTCGGGTCGCCGATTTGCAGCGGGAAACACCGCACTGCCTGTCGGTCTACCTCGTCCCGGCTAATGGCAAGGCCGTGCCCCGGTTTCGTCCCGGCCAATATCTGACGATTCGCTTCCAGCTCCCCGGTGAACGCCGTCCCCAAATCCGGTGCTACAGCCTCTCGACTTCGCCTCGCCGTCTGCCTTATCGCATCACGGTTAAGCAGGTGACATCCGCCGGTGCCGAAAATCCTCGATCGGTCAGTGAGTTTGTCAATCAACGCCTCCGCATCGGCGATCTCTTGGAAGTCAAAGCTCCGGCTGGTGACTTTGTGCTTCAAGAGGAAGGGCTGCGACCTGTCGTGATGCTTGCTGCGGGAGTAGGGATCACGCCTGTGTACAGCATGTTGTGTGGGCTGTTGGAGAGTCGTCGAGCCAGCTTGGACGATCGGCCGGTGATTCTGTTTTATGGCAACACCAATTCGCAGGAGACGATTCTCGCCAACGAGTTGGCGAATCTGGCAGCTACCTATTCCCGGCTGGTGATTGTGAATTGCCATTCCCGGGCCGATGGAACTGATCAACCGGGGCCGTTGCCGTGTCATTTTCACGAGCGAATCAGCGTATCCCTGATCCGGCGCTTGCTGCCGACGCTGGACGCCGAGTATTACCTTTGCGGACCTCCGACTTTTATGCAGTCGCTGTATCCGGCGCTCCTTGCGGCGGGAGTTGAGGCCGCACAAATTCATTACGAAGCTTTCGGTCCAGCCTCCGTTTCACCTCATCCGGTTGAAGCGGAAGAAGCCGTAGCCGAGACCCTGGCCGGACTCCTTGCCTTTACGCGCTCCAACAAACAAGTTGCCTGTCCAGCAGGAAAGTCGATTTTGGAGGTGGCCGAGGACTTCGAAGTACCGATTGACTCCGGGTGCCGAGCGGGGAACTGCGGGACTTGCGCGGTTCGGATTGTGAAGGGTTCGGTCAAGTATCTGCGCGGAAATCCGGCCGGCCTTGAGCCTGGGACATGCCTGGCCTGTATTGCTCAGCCTCAGGGTGAAGTTCAGGTGGAGGCCTGATGATGAAAGCGACTCGTCAGAAAGTGGCATTGTTATCAGTCGCGCCAAGGCGGCTGATTGCCACGGTCGTGGTTAGCCTTGGTATCTTCGGCGGGCTGGCCAGCCCTGGCTGGGCCCAACCGCTCCGCTGTGATCCTTCCAAAGTGATTTCAGCCGAGGCTTGCGCACGTTGCCATGGCAACGAGGTCTCTCGCTGGAGCCAAACGCCGCACTCTCAGACCTTTGACCAGTTGGTTCGCAATCCCAAGGCCAAAGCAATCACGGACAAACTTGGCTTGGCTTCGATCAAGCGGAATGACATCTGTACCCAGTGTCATTTTACGATGCAGGACGATGGCAGCGGAAAACTCAAGGCAGTAGGCGGAATTTCCTGTGAGTCCTGCCATGGACCCGCGAGAGATTGGCTGAGCGTGCATAACAACTATGGGGGGCCGAATATCCTGAAGAGCCAGGAGTCCGCGGCACACCGCATGAGCCGCTTGGCTCAGAGCACTGAACTGGGTATGCGGAACACGCAAAACGTCTATTTGATTGCCCGCAGTTGTTATGAGTGCCACACTATTCCTCATGAGCAATTGGTGAATGTGGGCGGACACCCGGCGACTTCGGCTGAGTTCGAATTGGTCGCTTGGTCGCAAGGTACCGTTCGCCACAATTTCCTGCGCACGGGAGGGGTGGAGAACGCCGAGTCGACACCGGAAAAGCTGCGCCTTCTGTATCTGGTTGGCTTGATTGCGGACTTGGAATTCAGCTCTCGGGCAACCGCAATCGCGACCGAGAAGAACGCCTATGGCTTGGCGGTGGCTGAGCGGGCGGCCCGTGCCGCTGAGCGGCTCTATCAGGCCCAGTTGAAACTGAACGATCCGTTGCTGCAGCAAGCCTTGGAGGTCTTCGCTGCAGTCGAGCTGAAGACAAACAATGCGGCCCAATTGAATGCAGCGGCCGATCGGCTGGCTTCATTGGGGCAAGAGTTCGCCGCGTCGCGGGACGGATCGACACTTGGAGCAGTCGATTCCGATTTGCCTTCACCCGCCACGTACCGCTAGAGACTTGAGTTCGTGGATCACCAAAGCCAAACGAAAGTAGCAGCTTGAATCTTGTTCTGAGGCAAATCGAAAAGCCACAACGTTGGGACCAGCCATTCGCGCCGGACATGGATGAGCCTGCGCTTGACCGGTTGCTGCAAATTGAGCCCTTTCGTTCGATGCGTGCCGAGTCGTTTCCACCTCATTTGCCCCTCCGCGAGATCCTCCGGAATGACTGCCGGATCAGGGTGTGCCATCCAAGCGAGTTAGTGATTCGCCAAGGTGATTACGGGAACAGTGCTTTCCTCATTCTTGAAGGGCGACTGTTGGCCGCATTGCGTTTGCGGAATCCGGATACGTTCCAAACTCCCTTGCCGCCTCAAAAAGGCTGGCTTCAATCTGTCGCCCAGTTGTGGAGCCGGTCTCGTTTCCCCGAAGTGAGGCGGCGTGCTGATTCAGCTGACCAGCCATTTACAATCCAGCAAACAGAGCGGCAGGCACGGGTTTTTCTTCAGGACATTCCCGGGACGCTCGAGCTTGACGGCTCGCAGGCCCTCGAAGAAGGAATGATTTTCGGGGAATTGTCCGCACTGTCGCGTTCCCCCCGCACGGCAACTGTCGTCTCGCAGACCAGTTCACGGTTGTTGGAGATCCGTTGGCAGGGGCTGCGCGACTTGATGAAATTCGACCCGTCTCTGCGGCAACGGATTGATCAGCTCTACCGGGAGAACGGACTCCGCAACCATCTGCAGCAGACTCCGTTGCTGGAGCAAATGAGTGCAGCCGAAATTGAACAGATTGCCGCTCAAACTGAATTTCAGTCATTTGGCGAGTACCTTTGGACTCCCACCTTTCGGAAAGCGGCTGAAGCCGACGTGGCGGCTCGCATTGAGCAAGAGCCTGTCATCGTGCAGCAAGGCGAGTATGTTAATGAACTGCTTCTGATTCGCGGCGGCTTTGTCCGCGTTACAAGGCAGCACGGCGAGGGTGAACAAACCATTGAATATCTCGGCAAGGGCCAGGTCTTCGGCTTACGGGAGTTGGTTCACAACTGGAGAACAGGCGAACAACGTCCCTGGCAATTGAGCCTGCGGGCAGTCGGCTACGTTGACATTCTGCGAATTCCAACCAAGCTCGTCGAGGAATTGCTGCTGCCACGGCTTGATGTCAAGCAACTGCCGCCGCCATTGCCTCCCGTCTCGTCCCAACTCGGAGGTGAGAACCAACAGCGGAGATTGGCCCATCGTGAACCAATGCCCGAAACCAAATTGCTCGAGGGGATCGTTGAGCATCGGTTGATGAACGGGACACAAGCGATGGTCATTGACCTTCATCGCTGCACACGATGTGATGACTGTGTCCGTGCCTGTGCCGCGACTCACGATGGCAATCCCCGCTTTGTCCGAGAAGGGCTGGTACTCGACCAGTGGATGTTCGCAAGTGCCTGCATGCACTGCCAAGACCCGGTTTGCATGATTGGGTGTCCGACGGGGGCGATTGCCCGCGAGAATTCGACGGGAATCATTTCGATCAATGAACAGACGTGTATTGGCTGTGGAATGTGCGCCAACAGCTGTCCCTATGGCAGTATCAAGATGGTCGCGATTAATGACCCGTCTGGCGAGCCGATTGTTGAAAAGTCAAACGGGTTACCGATTCTGCAAGCGACCAAGTGCAATCTTTGCATTGATCAGACAGGAGGGCCGGCATGTCAACGGGCCTGTCCTCATGACGCCTTGATTCGAATTGACTTGACTCATCCGGCCGAGTTCACCCAATGGATTGGAAGGTGAGCCAATGGATTCCCGAATCAATCGCCCGATCGCTCGAAGACTGCTTTCCCGCCGTCGGCTGAAGAACCTGGTCTGGACCGGGTTGGCGCTGACCCTGTTCTCACTGGCGGTACGGTACCTCGATGACAATCTTTATGAATCGAGTACTTTCAGCGGCTGGGCTCTGACGGCCGCGATCATTGTGCTCGCTGCATTTCACTGGCGAAAAAAGATACCTGTTTTGGCCGTGCTTGGTTCAGCTGCCGGGTGGATGCAATTTCACATTTATCTCGGGTTAAGCACCTTCGTCATGTTTGGTTGGCATGTGCACTGGAGTTTTCCTACGGGGAAACTGGAGCAGGCCCTCAGTTTGGCTTACTTACTGGTGGGCGGAAGTGGCGTATTTGGATTGTATCTGACGCGGACGACTCCCCGTCGGCTCGCTGCCATTCAGCGGCAGTTCATTTACGAGCAGATTCCGCTGCTGCGGCGAGAGGTCGGTCGGCGAGCCCGGCAATTGGTCTTGGCCGAGCCAGCGGGCAATGAGATTTTGGCGCGGATTTATGTCAATCGAGTAGCCGGCTTTTTGGAAGGCCCGCGAGGGTGGACTTTTGCCTGGTGGCCCAACGGCTCCAACTGCCGCAAGCTGATCGGTGAATTGGTTTCGCTGGACCGGTACTTGGCCCCGGCACAGCGAGAAACCAGTCGGCAACTGATGAGCTTGATTCGCGAGAAAGATGACCTTGATTACCATGAGGCCTTGCAAGGTCGACTTAAGGGCTGGCAATTCCTGCACATTGCCATGACCTATAGCTTGCTGACCCTGATGGTGGTGCACATCGTGATGGCACACGCCTTTGCGGGAGGTTGGCGATGACCACGATACCGAGGGCAACCGGAAGAGAAGGGGAGGGGGGGATGCCGCTAGACCCCTACCAGCGGCCCGATCAGGATCGCGAGGTCGTGTTAAAAGCACTGCATGAAGGGGAGCAGGACGAACTGGTTCGCCTTCCGTCCAACCGACGGATTCGGCGAACGATAGTGTTAGCTGTTTGGGGATTCACGTTTGGCTCGTTATTACTGGCCTTCAGTTCACCCGCTCGCAATGAGCTTCTCGCCCCTGGTCCCTTGACCAATCATCATGCCCAAATTCTTGCCGGTATGGGCGGCGACCGTTGTGCCGCCTGCCATTCGGCGGGAAACAGTAATTGGTTGGCTTGGACTCGGACCGTATTCGGCGACAACACCGCCTGTCCCACCAGTCAGTCCGAGCTTTGCCTCAACTGTCATCGTCAGTCGATCGATCCGGCGTTGGCAGCCAATCCTCACGCCCTGGAGATCGAACAACTCCGGGAATTGACTCACAAGCACGAGGCACCCTTTCGAACCGCCGGGCTGGAGCTGCCGGTGGATCGGGAATTACGGCAATTGGCCTGTTCGACTTGTCATGTCGAGCATCATGGGGCGCTCGTCGACCTGACAGCAATGTCGGACCAGCAATGTCAAACCTGTCATGCCCAGCGTCATCGCAGTTTCGAGGATGGTCATCCGGAATTTCAGTTGGTGGGAGCCCAACTACCTAGCGCGATTCGGTTTGATCATCAGACTCACTTGCAGAAGTACTTTCCTGAAGGCCGCCGAGAGTTTGCCTGCGCAGCTTGCCATCACGGCGACAGCGAGCGAAATGTCATGCGCCTGGGGAGTTTCGAGGCAATGTGCAGCAGTTGCCATGAGCAGACCATTCGCACAACAGGACAACAGGGGCTGGTGTTATTGGAACTCCCGCTGCTGGATCTGGAACGCCTGAAATCGGCGGGCCATGAGGTAGGGAGCTGGCCGGCCGGAGCGAGGGGGGATTTTGGCGGACGCCTGCACCCCATGACATGGTCTCTGCTGGCCAAAGACCCGGAATTGGCAGCAGCATTAAAGGCTTTTCCTGCGGGCTTTGACTTCAGTGAAGTCGATCCGGGGAGCACGGAGCAACTTGGTCATTTGGCTGAACTTGCCAAAGGCATGAAACGCTTATTACTGGAACTCTCCGCCCGCGATTTTCGGGATGTCATGGAAGCACCATCAAGCTCCGCGGTCGAACGGGCATCCGCACCTTCCGGCCTGCAGGTGTTTCGCGACGCTACCGCGCAATGGTTTCCAGAGATGGCCAATCAAGGGAAGTTTGCCACTGGCTTGCCAACACCGGCAGGTTCTGGGCAGTCCGACTTCGAACCGATTTGGCTGCCGGAATCGGCCATTCTGGCCCGTTGGCTACTGGACCAGGAATTACTTGCTCCCAATCCGCTGATCGGCAAGGTTTCCCCAACCGCTACCAGTGGAAGTGCGGCAGGTCAGCAGGCAGAAACGTCAAAGCCGGAATCTCAAGCCCAAGCGCCAGCGGACGCCGGATCGTCACGACAAGTCATTCGTCAGCCTGCTATCACGAATCCTGCGGCACAGGTCGATGACTACAGTGGGCGGGAAGGAATCACCAAACCCGCTCCTCTGCGAAACAGTCAGTCGAGTCTGCCCGCGGCTAATGCGGACGACACGTCAGAATTGCTCGCAGTGAATCCTCTCCAAGGACAAAAAGCTGGCGGAGTTACTCAGCCGGATTTAGGCTTGGAAGAGCAGTCATCGGCACACCAGACAGACTCAATCACCAACCTGGGCCAGCAGCGCAACCAACACGCGCCACCACACAAGGCGGCTGTTAACCAGCCGTCCCAAGCGCCAGCGATTGAGCCTGTTTTTCCTTTGCCCGTGACCAATCAGATTGCCCAGCCCGCGATTCTCCGCGGCTGGAGCCGCGACGATCGCAGCTATCGGCTGGTCTACTACGTCGCCGACCATAGTGACTCGCTTTGGCCAGCGCTGCAGCATTGGTTGAATTCCCTGGAAGATGCCGGGAAGTCTGAGTCAGCCTTGGTCTTACGGCAAAGTCTGCACCTGCCAACCGCCGCAGGGGCCTGCTTCTCCTGCCATCGAACGGGAGACCAGTCTGGTGCACCTCGAACTGTGACGGCTCGCGAACGAGTTGGGTGGACTTCGGAACTTCGTCGTCCTGAGTTGAAAGGGTTCACCCGCTTTAGCCACGCCCCTCACTTGCTGCAACTGCAGTGTACAGGCTGTCATCAGTTAGCCGGGCCAGAAACGGGCAGCACGCCGGCTCAACTGGCAAGTTGGCAACGAGCCGAACAGGCGAATGAAGAGGGGACTGTAGAGTCCAGCGACTTTAACCCCTTGGGGAGAGCGACCTGCGTGCAGTGCCATCAGCAGAATCAGGCGGCGAGTTCTTGCACCACTTGTCATCATTACCATGTTGACCAGAACTGGCTACGAGTGCTGGACCTGAAATCCGGCGACTAGCACTGTCGTCATTCGCGTGGCCGCGCCTAATGGTCCCGGGGCGGGCAATGCAGTCCCGCTGAACTTCCCGCCGAATTGAGAGCAGGTCAGAACTTGGGCTCGCGCTTTTCCAGGAATGCCTGCACGCCCTCCCGGGCAGCGTCCGTAGTTCGTGCAGCAGCTACTTGGGCTGCGCCGATTGCCAATTGGGTCAACAGGTTTTCGCCTACAGTCTGATTGAGCAGTTGTTTGCCAAGCAAGTGTGATTGCGAAGAACCCCGCGCGAGTTCGGTAGCGAGTTGTTGAGCCCTTGCCCAAACCAGATTGTCAGCGACGACTTCCTGAATCAGTCCGAGCTTAGCCGCCTGGTCGGCTGGGATTGGTTCGGTCTGATAAAGGAAGCGGTTTGCCTGGCCGGCCCCTGCTCTGAAAACCAGGAGGGGTGTTGTCAGTCCGGCGGAGAGTCCCCGAATCGCTTCGGGTAACCACAGTCGGGTCGACTCACCGGCAATCACGTAGTCACCGGCCAGCAGCAGGGAAAGTCCGCTGCCGACTACCCAGCCTGTTGCCGCAATCAGAATCGGCTTGGGGTAGCGAAGCATCGTCTCCAGCAGTTGCTGCAACTGTTCGACTTCCGTCTGCCAGAGGCTCAATGCCTGCTGGTCTTCAGCAGTCTCAGCAAGCTCACGAAGGTCGGCCCCAGAGCAAAACGAATCTCCGGATCCGGCTACGATGACGGCTCGAACGGAACGCTCACCGTGAAAGTCGTCAAAGGCCTGTTGCAAAGCCGCGATGATCTCACGCGACAGCGCGTTGTGCCGCTCGGGACGATTGAGAATAATCGTCCCGGCGGGCGCGGTCTTCTTCAGCAAGATGCTCGGTGAAGACATGTGACTCATTTCTTCCGAAAAGTTGAAGCCAAAAATTCCGGCGGTTGCAAGGCTGCAGAGTCTTGTTCTGCCGGGCAACCGATCCGAAACACCGCTTGCGACTACTTTTTCTCGAACGCCGAGTCAAACGCGCGGTGGCTGGGGGCGAAGTCCAATTTGCGGGTAAAGTCGCAGGCTTCGCGGGCTCCGAATTCACGATCCATTCCGCTGTCTTCCCATTCGATGGAAAGAGGGCCGTGGTACTTGGCGTCGTTCAGGGCCCGGACGATCTCTTCAAAGTTGACTTCGCCTCGTCCGGGTGAACGGAAGTCCCAGCCGCGCCGTGGGTCGCCAAAGTTGAGATGGCTGGCAAGAATGCCGCTGCGTCCATCGAGGCGACGAATCGCGTCTTTCACATGGACATGGTAAATCCGGTCCGGAAAGTAGCGGATGAAAGCAGCTGGATCAACGCCTTGCCAAATCAGATGGCTGGGATCGAAATTAAAGCCAAACTCGGGACGATGATTAAGCGCCTCCAAGGCCCGTTCGGCAGTATAGATGTCGAAGGCAATTTCGGTCGGATGGACCTCCAGGGCAAACTTGATCCCACAGTCCCGGAAGACGTCGAGAATTGGATTCCAGCGATCGGCAAACAGCTTGAAGCCGTCGTCGATCATTTGCGGCGAGACGGGCGGGAAGGAGTAAAGCAGCGGCCAGATGCTCGAACCCGTGAAGCCGTTGATCACCTTGACCCCAAACTTTTCAGCTGCCTTGGCGGTCCGTTTCAGCTCATCGATCGCTCGGGCATTCACGCCAGCCGGCGAGCCGTCTCCCCAAACGTACGGCGGGAGAATTGCCTTGTGCCGCTGGTCGATTACATCGCACACTGCCTGGCCAACGAGATGACTGCTGATTGCCCAGCAACCGAGGCCGTGATTCTGCAGCAGTTCCCGCTTGCGGGCGCAGTAGTCGCTTTCGGCCAGCGCCTTGTCGACCTCAAAGTGATCTCCCCAACAGGCAAGCTCGATCCCGTCGTACCCGAAGCTCCGGGTCTTTTGGGCCATTTCAGACAGCGGCAGATCGGCCCATTGGCCAGTAAACAGGGTGATCGGGCGGCTCATTAATTCCTCCGAAAAAGATTGATTGAATTGTGAAACTGGACTTGGCCCCGGTTTAATTAAGTGGGGAGTTCGAAGACCATGGGCGGGAACAGGAGAATCGGGATCGACAATGATAACAACCCCAGCCCGGTGCGGAACCAACCCAGCGGCATCCGGTCGTTTGCAGTTGGCGGGTGGTCGGTTCCGACCAGCACGACCAACACGACCATCAGCAGCAAAACCATGTGTCCAAAATAAACCATCGAGGCGATAGCCCCAATGATGATTCCTCGGGCCAGCAAATGAGCCCGCTCTCCAAACAAGGCGTAAGTGATGTGACCGCCGTCAAGTTGTCCCACCGGGATCATGTTCAGGCCAGTCACGAGGCAACCGACCCAGGCAGCAGAAAGGTACGGATTCATTTGGCTGGGAGAAATCGAGCTTCCATTGTACCCCGGAATTCCCAGTCGCTCGATCAGCCAATCCAGAAACAAGGGACATTGGAAACTGAGTCCACCTGCGGGTGGAATTGAAAAATCCAATTGGCTTGCACCGATCCAGGCCAAAGGAATCGCCACGACCAGGCCAGCCAGTGGACCGGCAATTCCAATATCGAAAATCTGCTTGCGGTCGGCTTCGAATCCGTTCATCCCAATCACCGCGCCCAGCGTGCCAATCGGATTGAAGGGGAACGGCAGAAAGATCGGCATCGTCGCCGGAATGCGATAGTACACGGTCATCAGAAAGTGACCGAGTTCATGGAGCAAGAGAATCGCCAGCACACAGCCCATGTAGCTCAGGCCTTGCTGCCAATGGGTCAAAAACAACTGGCGGATATAGGTCAAATCGCCCTGCTCCGAGCAGACAATCAACGCCTGCACCGGCTGCCAGTTCGTCACACCAACCCAAAAAGTTGAGACACAGGTGAGCAGGAAAAGAGTGGCAGGCCAGCGCAATCGCCTCAGCAACCCCCTCCTCAGCAGACGCGGCGATATCGGCTCGCGGGCGGTAGGCCCAGCAGCCAATGGTTCTGCTGAATTGTGGTTGGAAGGCAGGTGAGGCACCGGCTGGGAGTGCCCGGAAAATCGGTCTGGCAACTGGTTCATGCGACCCAAGATAACACACAGCCCGCAGCCTGCCCACGACTGGCAATGGCCAGTTGCCAAGGTCGTGGAGCGGAAGCGGTCAGGCGGTATCGTGTGACGCTCGGCAGTCGATTTGTTCAGCATTTCCCATGACCAGAGGGGGCTGCGAATTTCATATTCGCCAACTCTCCGCCTGCTCTTGCCAGAGCCGGGCCAACGCACTTCTTACCCCGGGGAACGCGTCATCCCACGGAAGCAAGACGCAGGGCTCAAGTCTGGTGGTCAGGAAAAGCTGAAAGGAGTTTGGCTCACAAGCCTGACTCCAACTTCAGACCGACAACCTGGTCAGTTCAGCCTGGTTCATTGCTTGATGAACGAGAACTGACCGATGAGCACCCATACGGACATGAACGTCACGATAATGAGAGAATTCATCCAATCAATTGACATGGATCGGTTCCTCGGGAAGGAAATGGAAACGATCTCATCCCTGAACAACACTAATTCATCCATGTGTTGGTTGGACTTCTCTGGCGGGCCAATCGCAAAAGAGATGCGTGGTCCGTTGAAAGAAATCCGCACTGCCTAGAACAGTGCCCGTTATCGTATCGACTCGCGGCTCGACTGGAAATCAAAAATAATTTGGGAGCACGCAGCGGTTCGCTGATCGAAACAGACTGCCTGATCGTGCGTCTTTTCCTGGCCGTTAAAGCTTGCCGAGTCGGGATGCAAATGCAGCGGATACCGCATATCTCGGGAGCAGTTGCAACACGAAAACAGATGAGAGCGAAAGGCGACGTGACCGGGCACAGCGCAACGTGGGAACTGCTGCGGGGGCCTCCTGCCTGCCTCAAGCAGTTGCCGGCGTCCAGCCTTAGCCCTTCTTTACCGGAGTTGCAGTCAACGGATCCTCGGGCCAGGCATGTTTGGGATAGCGCCGTTTTAATTCCTTGCGAACTACCTCGTAGGTATTGGCCCAAAAGCTGGCGAGGTCGTCCGTGATTTGTTGTGGCCGGAAATTGGGTGCAAGCAAATGAAGAAGTACCGGAATCCGCCCACAAGCGATACGGGGAGTACTACGCCAGGAAAAAATCTCCTGAATGCGCACGGCCAACACCGGAGCCTTGCCAGACGCATACTCCAGCTTGATGCGACTGCCGCTGGGAACTTCGATCCGCTCCGGAGCCTCTTCGTCAATCAATTTGAGCTGATGGGGAGGGTAGTGACCGCGGAGCCAATCCAGCCACGGAGACGCCTGCAGTTCGGCAAAACTCCGCTTGCCGCGACAAAGGTCCTCCAAGACCTCAGTGAGCAAGGCATCGTCTACGGGGCGCAAGCCCTGTTCCGGTAACCACTGCGCCAGGCAGTTGACTCGGGAACGGAACGAGTCGAAGGCCTCGGCATCGCGGGGTAGAACTTCGGTCAGATGCCGGTGGGCTTCTGTCGCCAAGAGCGCTGCCGCGGCTGCACCATCGGTAATTGCTGCCGGATGTTCGCTGAGAATCAAATCGGCCCAGTATGAGCGGCGTTTGGCAACCACCTGCTTTTGAGTCGGATGAAAAAACAACTCTTCGCGCTCTGTGAGCAAGTCATTCGGCAGCCAGTCAGGATCAATACCGCTGGCTTGGCGGACAACAGCCTCACCCTTGGCTCCGTCGACATCGATACAAAGAAACAATTCCGGTTGAGTCACTCCGCTTTGTTCGGCCAGTTTCACTCCCCGGCCGCCGACCATCAGCCCCCGTGCGTCATTCGGTCCGCGGCGGCGGGCCAGTCGATCGGGAAAGGCGACCAGCAACGCCTTCGTCAATGCCGAATCAGCTGCCGTACGGGCAGTGGCATCACCCAACTCGGCGATGGTCAATTCGAAGTTTTGTCGAGCGGCTTCACGCAAATTAAAAGCGGCTCCCCGATGCACTTCGCCGAAAGGGGATTGCAGGTCACCGGTCCGGAAAAAATGCTCGAGCGCCAAGACCCGCTCACTGAGATCGCAATTCCAGCGAACGACAGCGCGGTCGCGCGGCCCGGATCGTGAACTGCCAGGCTGGCGGAGAAACGGCTCACGTTCGGAAAGCAGTGCCGCCGCCAAGGCTGCCTGCTCCAAGCAGCCTGTCTGGTGGGCGGCGATCAGCAGCCGAGCCAGCCGCGGGGCAACGGGCAACCGGACCATGGCCTGACCGAGCGGTGTGATCTTGCCCTTGTCCAGAGCTCCCAATAATTCGAGTAAGCGGCGGGCAGAATCGATCGCTTCCGGACGGGGAGGGGAAAGCCAGAGAAAATCTTCCGGCCGCTCACCCCACGCCGCCAACTGGAGCACCGCGCCGGCCAAGTCAATCCGACTGACCTCTGGTTCGAGGAATTCGGGCCGGGCACGCTGGGCAGAAGCATCCCAGAGGCGAATGCAGCGTCCCGCAGCCAAGCGTCCCGCGCGACCGGCACGTTGGGTGGCCGAGGCTTGGCAGATTGGTTCCAGCTCAAGGCGGTCAATCCCGACACTTGGCTCGAAACGCAAGACCCGCGCCCAGCCACTGTCGACTACGGTGGTGATCCCTTCGAGAGTTAGCGAAGTTTCCGCTACGTTCGTCGCCAGGACGATGCGCCGCCGAGCTCCGGCAAAGAGCGCGGCCGTCTGCTGTTCCAAGGGCAAGCTTCCATGCAGGGGAAGCAGATTGAAGTCCCGAGCCAGTGGATCCAAGGCCTTGAGCACACGCTGGATTTCCCCAACACCCGGTAGAAACACCAAGAGGTCGCCTGAGTCGCGAGTGGCGACATCGAGGACGACATCGATGAGGTGCTCGAGCCATTTTGGTTGCAATCGCGGCGGGCGGTATTGCACATCCACCGGGTAGAGTTGGCCAGCTGCTTTGACGATCGGCGCCCCATCGAGAAAAGTCTGCAGCCCAACTGCCGCCAATGTTGCGGACATGACGACCAATTTCAAATCTGGCCGAAACTCCTGTTGCAACCGCCGGAGCAGGCCCAGCAGCAAGTCAGCATTCAGCGAGCGCTCGTGAAACTCATCGAGTAAAACGGCTGAGACCCCTTCGAGTAATGGATCGCTTTGCAGGCGTCGCAGCAGAATGCCTTCGGTGGCCACGATGAGCCTGGTTTCAGCTGACACGCGGCTGTCAAATCGAACCTGATAACCGACTTCGCGGCCCAGTTGCCAGGTTTGCTCGACAGCGATTCGCTCGGCTGCGGCGCGGGCCGCAACCCGCCGCGGCTGCAGCAGGAATATCTGCCCTGGCAGGTTGCCCTTGGTGGCTAACCATGGGGCGACTCGCGTCGTCTTGCCCGAGCCAGGCGGTGCTTCGAGGATCACCGCCTTTGCCGAGTTGAGATGATTGCCGAGCGACTCAAGTTGCTCATCAACCGGTAGTTGTTTCCGCGACAGGCTCATGGATTTTTGGTTTCAGATTGCAGCGACATGTACACCAGTCTTTGGCCTGGGCGGCGCTCAAGTTCGTCCCAGCTCAATCGCGCTTGGTCGCCGCCCCCGACTTGCGGCCGGGATTTCACTCAAACGCACAATGGCTGTGGTGGGACACCTTCCCGGAAACAGGATCGTCCGGTGTTTGGGGGCGACACGGGACAGAGCCTAGGGGGCCAGCGCAACAACGTCAACCTACTCATTGGTCAGCGTCTCGCGCACCAAGCCGAGAATTTGCGCCAGTTGTTCCTGGGCTGTGAAGGCTTCATCGACCAATTGCGGATCGCGCAGGTCGCCAGGAGCGAGGTGGTCGCGGTAGTTCCGCTGGACCCACTCCCGCAATTGGGTATCGAGGGTGGGAGTCCAGAGCACACCTTGGTGCAGCGCTGCGGCATCTTCGCTCGAAAGGAGCACGCGCAGCCGCAGGCAAGCCGGGCCGCCACCATTGTTCATGCTCTGTCGCAAATTGACAAACCGGACCTCGTCGATTGGGCTGGCCTGCTCCAAGAGCCAAGACAACGACTTGGATGCAGCCGGATTGGCCTCGCACTCAGCGGGACAGAGCAGTGTCATTTTGCCGTTGGGCCGAAGCAGTATCTGACTGTTGAACAGATAACTGCCGACGGCATCCTGCAGTGGCAGAAGACTCGCGGGAAACTCGATCAGTTGCAGTGGTTGACCTCCCAGCGCGATAAACTGCCGAGCGATTTGAGGGAGAACCAGGGCTTGGTCAACATATGCCTGTTCGTGGACCAGCAGCAACCCCCAGCCGCCCACGGCAATCACGTCGTTGTGAAATACTCCCGCATCGATAGCAGCGGGATGTTGCTGCAAATAAAACGTGCGATCTGCCGCCAGTTGATGTCGTCGGGCAATCGACTGACACGCTTCCAGCGTTTGTCGTGCGGGAAACTTTTGTGGCTCAGCGCGGGCCCGGTCAGTGCGAGTCGGGTCAAAGGCAACCCGACCGTACGTAAACAACTCCAGTCCAGGACCGTTCCCAGTCGCCGCCAGCCGGGTGTGATTGGCGGCTCCTTCATCGGCCAAAGTGCTACCCGCCGGCAGGGGGTCATGTACCTGAAATCGGTCTGGAGCGCGGAAAATGGCTCGCAGGACTTTGGTCGTCTGTTCCGCTTCAAGGGAGCGATGCAGCAGCGATGAGAGGTTGGCCACGCTGAAGTGCAGCTTCCCATCGGCACAGTCCGGTGCTGGCGAAACGGTCGCGGCATTGGCCGTCCACATGCTGGAGGCCGACCAGACCGCCGCCAATAAAACCGGATCAGCCTGCCACGCAGCTTCCAGCATGGCAGTTGGCGAACCCCGAAAGCCGAGTTGATGGAGGGCCCGCAGGTTGGGGCGAGCCAGAGGTGGGAGAATGGCTTGGGGGACACCCAACTCGGCGACCAGCCGCATCTTGTCGAGCCCCTCCAAGGCCGCAGCTCGGGGATTTGACGGCGAGTTGAAATGTTCGGCCGAGGCCAAGTTGCCGTAGGAAAGCCCGGCGTAGTTGTGGGTGGGACCAACGAGCCCGTCAAAATTGTATTCGCGCATTTGCTGGCCACTCCGCTGAGCAAAACCCAATTCAGCCCCAAAGCAAACGCCGGCCAGGGGGCTGAGGACAAATCCTTCGCCGCGACAAGATCTTCGTCGCGAGAACACCCGGCTTCACCGGGAGTTATTTGAACAGGAATTCCGCCATTACCGGATAGTGATCGCTGATGTCCCGCTCAGTCTGAGTAATTTGATAGAACACGTTGAAGTGGTCCTTGTCCTGCTCTCCCACGACAACCAAGTCCTGGCGGGTAATGATGCGCGAGAAAACGAGGTCGACTCGGTCCGCAGCATCGTTCATCAGAGCGGGGCTGATGAGTAAACGATCATATTCCTTGTTCAGCAGGTGAGTGCTGCGAAGTTCTTCCGGCAATTGGGTGTGCAAGTCGAGCAAGTCATCGCTGGTTTCGGTGGTATTCCAGCCACACATCAGGCCGAGGTCCGAGTCAGGGACTGGAGTGGCTGCCTTGTGCTCCGAATTGAAATCACCCAGCACAATCACGTTCTCACCCCGCTCCAAAGCAGGCTTGATCCACTCCCTGACGAGACGTCCCTGCCGCTTTCGGATCTCTTCTTGCTCCGGGGTCGCACGAAAGTGGGTAGTCAGCAGCAGCAGCGATTCCTTCTCATTTCCCGAGCCCCATTCGAAGCGGCCGATCAAGTGCTTGCCGAGATTGTAATAGTCCTTCGAGGCAAACATTTCCTGGTTCTGTTCGCGGCGGCTGAATTCCACCAGCCCGCTTTGGTACAGAATTGCCACGTCCTGTTCGGTACCGAAATCGAATCCGTCGATGAAGGCATACCGATACTTGAGTTGGTATTTTTCCTCCAGCACTTTGGTCAGCTTGAAGATCACATCCCGGTTTTCCACTTCCTGCAGGGCGAGAATTGTCGGTTGCAGTTCGGAAATGACGCGAGCGACTTCGTTCAGCTTCCACTCCCACTCCTCCTTGGAAGGAGCTGAATTCTGCTTGGCCAAGTCGGCTTTGTTGTCAGTCTTGAAGTCATCGTAAAACCACTCGACGTTCCACGTCGCTATCCGAATCGACTCTGGTCGCTCATCAGCCCGAGCAACCGAAAAACTCAGACCGAGCAGGCCAAGGCAACACAGCAGACGAGCGAGCATGGGAATCCCTGAGTAAACAAAGGAGATGAGGCACGAAAAAGATGGCACTAGGGGCCGAGCAAAAACGTTCGGATATCGGCCAGGAGTTCAGTTGGGTCGCAACTGGGGACTAACCGGCAGTTGTTAAGGCTTTAGAGTTATCCACTGAGCCACCGCCGGAGCCACCTTTGTCGTCAGTTGGAGCGGGCTCAGTTTGTGGCGTCTTTTCAACTTGCGGCGCGGGCTCGCCTGACGGAGCCTGATCCACGGCCGGGGAGGCGGGTGCTTTGTCCGTCTGCGCGGCGGGAGACTTGGGCAGATCGGACAGCTCCGGCATCAGGCGTTGATAGACTTCATCACTGAGGGCGTAATACCAGGGAGCAAATTGGCGATTGTATTCGGCCACCAAATCCTCGGCAGTCTTGACCTTGGCTTTCCATGCGTCCAGATCGCGTTGATAGGTTCGTTGTTGCTCATCAGTCAATTGTCCGCCCTCGGCTGCCGTCGGAGCAACCGGCTCCTGTAGTGCATCGCGGTCTACTTCGGCCAAGAGCAGGAGGTAGCGATTGAGCTTTGTCCCGGATTGGACGGAACCGGTGATGGTTCCAAACCAGGCATGCAGTTTGACTCCGGTCTCAAGATTGATTGTCAGCTGGCCGCCAGCGCCTGCGAAACTGACTGGTGATCCGTTGGCGGCCGTTTGGCGAAAACCGAATTCAGCCATTGACCCGAACAAGGCCGGGTCGTTGACGCTGCCCGGGGACTTGAGAAAGTCAGCGAGCGGTTTGGCTTTCAGTCTGACCTCCGGACACGTCCAATTTCCCAGTTGTCGCAGAGTCGACTCCAGCAACAGCCGTTTCTGAGTCTCGTTTGGGGTCACTGCCGCCCAGGATTCCGCGGCGGGAACTTCCAATCGACGAATCCCCAATCCGCCTTCAACCTCCCCCAGTTCCGCCCGATACAAGCGAGTCTTGGCAGCTGGATCGCTGAGGCGACTGGTGTCGATCCGATAGGCGTCGACAATGACAGAGGAAGGAAGCTGACCGGCCGTATTCTGCTGGTTTCGCAAGCCGAGCAGGTTGGGGTCGACCCAATCCTGGAACCGGGTCGTCAGCGCCTCGAGGTCAAAAGGGACCGAGTACACCGGTGGTTCGCCGGGAATTCGGACGCAGTAAAGCGCTTGCTGCTCGGCGTTTTGCAGGGGGAAGCCGACGATCAAATCGGCCAGTGCCTGGCCGTTGCGATCTTTCAATGTGATTCGCCGCCCGAGCCCACTGCGGACTTCGGCTGACTGGAACTGGTCCGGATCGATGACGCCGTTTTTCAAGTGGTCTTGCTGGTCATCGGAGATCTTCTCCAAGACCTTGCGGTCGAGCACGGCGTTGATGGCGCGGGCAACTTGAACGGCATTATTGGCATTAAAATCTGCGGTGGCAGGAATGACCCAACGTTCACCTTTACGCTGCAGTTGAATGCGCTCCAGGGCCTGGCGGTCGCTGTTGTATCGCGAGATCTCGATCGTCCGCACCTGACTGGGGGTGAACCCCTCGAAAAGCAGCTGACCAACCTTGCCGCTCTGTTGGACTTCTTGCGGCCAAGGGTAGAACAAGGCAGCGATTCCGGCCAAGATGGCAGCAGCCAGGCCAAGCAGCAAGGTGGCGGAAATGGAACGATTCATGGGGTCGAATCCTGACGCAGAGGGAAAACGGGACTGAGCCGCGAGCGGGAACAGCAAACCGGAGCAACTACTTGAGCCGACGGGCTTTGGAGATTCCTTCCCGTTCGCGGAGTCGCCGACGGGTGAAGACGACCAAGCCGACCAGCAGCGGCGGGATTGGTGGCAGGACGACGGCGGCCAACTTGAAACCGCGTTGGATCTGCTGAATCTTGAGTTCGGCATCGAGTTCAATCGCCCGAATGTTTTCCTGAACGCCGTTGCCCAGTTCTTCCATCCGGCTTTGAATCTTTTGCTGCAGACCAAGCTGGGTTTGGCTGAGGATCTGCTTCTTGTAATTCAGAGCCGCGACATCAATCGGTTCCCCGCGTGCTTGACGGGCTTCCAGCTGTTTGATCTCTTCCTGCAGCGGACCGATTTCCTCGTTGGCCTTGACTGTTTCGGCCTCTTGGGCCGTGGCGGCTTCCTTCTGGATCCGTTGGGTCTCCAGATAGACTTCCTGCAACGCTTCTTCGGTTGTCTTTTCAACGACCCGCAGGGTCACATGCTTTTGCTTGCGATTGCGGAGATCGCCGTAGGCATCTTCGCCCACAAGCGAGTCAATGATGTTTTGGACGAAGGACATGTTTTGGAAGTGGTAATCAATGCCATTCTGGATGGGGAAATTCCGCAGCTGCACAAACAGATCTGCGAGAACATCAATGTCTGAAACCAAAATGACATTGGTATGTTGCTTGTCCGTTTTAATGTCGGTGGGGGCAGCCGGAACCGATTCGACCGGTTGTTTCCCCGTGATGTGGGCGGCGAGCATGTAATTGCTGCCCGAACTGCCACGGAAACTTTCCCGCTGCTCGGGAGATTGGGAACGCATGTAATCGAACAGCAGAATGCGGCCGCAACTGCCGGTTACCACCAGCGGTTCGAAGCTCAGTTCGGGATTAGGGACTTCGTTGAGGTAGCTGGCGTACTGGAAGTAAAGTTCGTTGATGCCCCGGGTTGCCGGATGGTCAACGGAGAAATGGGTATTCAGTTCCAACGACTCGCTGTCGTCACGCACAATGACCAATTCCGGCGTGTCGAGCTGGGAATCGCGCGGGTAAGGATTGGCGGTTGCCTTCCAGATCAACCAAGGGAACTTGACCGGTTGGTTGGGAGCAACCGGGCGTTCAATGAAGTCGAAGTCGACATCGAGCGCCTTGAACAGTTGGTTGATATCCGCCGCATCACTTCCGTTGCGGGGCATGATTCGGGGCAGGAAAGTACCCCGGGCAATCGGGAAATTGTCCGGATTCGGCAGAGCATCTTCGAAGATCGCGGTGGGCTGGCCGAGCTGAATGGCATCGATGACGTGTTTCAGTTCCGTGGCTGTCATCTGCGAAGGTTGGATCACCAACAGGGTGTCGTACCGTCTCCGCAAAGGTTTGCCATTTTCGTCTTCAACCCAGAGCGGGATCGGCGCGTTGGCGACGACTTCTTCGACGTTGTACTGCTTTTGCAGTTCAGCGAGGATTTGCAGTTGGGGTACATTGACGGCCTGTGGCTGGTTGTTCTGTCCCGGGGCAAAGATCCGTCCACCCATGGGCAGGACATCTGTCTGGACGACCCCGACAGTTTTCTTCTGCGGTTCGGCCACCGTGTTGATGGCCCGCATCAATTCGTATTCGACCGGCATGCCGTAAGGTACAAACCGGATGATTTCCCGCTTCAGACCACTGGTTACGGCAACTCCCAGAATCAGCTCTTCGGTTCGCTCAGCGCCCCGCGAGCGGCTCGTGACTGGAACCGGGCTGATGCCATATTTCTTTTCGGCGAGGATCGCATCCTGGCTGAAAGGCTTGATCCCCTGATGCAGGGTTACTTGCAGGCGATTGCCACCGAGCACATCAAACTCGCGCAACAGGTTGACCAAATCGTACTTGGTCTGCACGAACTCCGTCGGGACGCTGTCGCTGATATAGGCATCGATGCGAATCGGATCCGGTTGGCGACCGTTGGCGTCGGGCTCTTCCGTTGCCAAGCGCGTCAGCAGGGTACGGGTCGCATCAGCCAGGGTACTGACTTTCTCGGCCGAAATGTCTGCCCGGAATTGGTTCAGCGGGCTGTATTGCGTAATCAGTACCGCCGAAATGCAAATCACCGCGACAAACAGGGCGCGGAGCAGGTAATGCCAAAGCAGCGAGGTTCCATCGCGTCCTCCCAGCCAGTGACGGCGACCAATCAGCACGAGGCTGAGATAAACTCCGAGAACCACCAGGCCCAGGAAGTAGAAGATCGAGGGCAGGCTGATCAGTCCCCGCCCGAACGGCTCCAAACGCTGCAACAGCGACCAGTCATACAGTCGCTGAATCCAGGTGCTGTTCGAAAAGATGACGTCCGCATTGGAAAAGAACGCCAGCGGAGCATTGAAGGCGGCGCCGAAGATGAAGCCGACCGTCAAGTTGTTGGTCAAAAAGGAAGCGACCATGCCGATCGCAATCATGGCGATCCCGACAAACCAATAGCCGAGGTAGGTCGAGAATAGCAGCATCGTGTCCAACGCTCCTCCCGTCATTGCCAGGAGCACGGCGTAATTTGACAACTGGGAAAAGAGCAGCGAGACGGTAAACACCAGCACCGCCGCAAAGTACTTGCCAATCACAATGTCGAAGTCCTTTGCCGGCAAAGTCAGCAGCAACTCGTCCGTCCCCTGGCGGCGCTCTTCCGCCCAGATGCTCATCGTGATCGCCGGGATGAAGATCAGCATGATGTAGGGGAGAAACTTGTTCAGCTGGTCAAAGTTGGCCAGGTTGGTCGTGAAGAACTCATGCGGCCAAAATGCAGCGAAACTGGTGAGCAGCACGAACAGACAGAGAAAGACATAGCCGGTGGGACTACTGAAATAGCCCACGAAATTGCGCTTCATCACCGCAAAGGCGGCCTGACGCCAAATCCCCAGCGGCATCATCACCAGCATCAGGGCGAGGACGAACATCAGGTTGATCACCAGCATGAAGACAAATTCAATCCACATTGCGAGCGGCTCTTAAGGGGCTGGGTACGGTTTCGAGAAGGGGAACAGGTAACAGGGCAGGGGACTACTCGGTCGTTGATTCGGCGGTTTCAGCTTCCCGCAGGCGGGCGCCCGTTACCGGATCGTGGCCAGTCAGTTGAGCGAAGACGGCATCGAGTCCGATTTTCCCCGGATCGATTTCTGTCAGCGGACCATCGTAGACCTTGCGGCCTTCGTTGATCATCACCACCCGGCTGGCCATGGCTTCCACTTCCTGCAGGATGTGCGTGGAAAGCAAAATCGTCTTTTCTTTGCCCAGTCGCTGCATTGTTTCCCGCACGCCGCGAATCTGGTTTGGGTCGAGTCCCGACGTCGGCTCGTCCAAAATCAGGACCTCAGGTTCATGGATCAACGCTTGAGCCATGCCCACCCGTTGGCGATAGCCTTTGGAGAGTTTGCTGATCGGTTTGTAGATCACGCTGCTGAGGCTGCAGATGTCGACGACCTTTTCGATCCGGTCCAACTTGGTCCGCTTGTTCATCCCGCGGGCTTCGGCGAAAAAGTCGAGCAGGCTGTAAGGGGTCATGTCCGGATAAAGCGGGCCAGTTTCCGGCAGGTAACCAAGACAGCGAGAACCGGCCAGTCGATCGGTGGACATGTCATGACCGGCAATGCGGGCCCGGCCTTCAGAGGGCGAGAGATACCCCGTCAGCATTTTCATGGTCGTGCTTTTGCCCGCGCCGTTGGGGCCGAGAAAGGCGACGACTTCTCCCTTGTAGACCTTGAAGGAGACATCGCGAGTGGCGGCAAAGATGCCGTAGAACTTCGAGAGATGATCGGCTTCGATCATCGGAGTTCCCCGGTCAGCGGCAGCTTGGTCCGGGGTCGGAAGCGGTGTGCTAGTTTCCATTTGATTCAGGGGGAAGAGAGCAGCAACAGGTGGCTGTGCAACAAAGCTGCAGTACCGTGCCTGAAGTTTGGGGCTGGGACAGGGTGGCCACTTGGCGGGACACCGGGGAGAAACCCTAAATTCTGATTTCCCGCGGCCCGATTGTCGACGGGACCGCAGCGGGAAACCCGGGCTCCAGCAGTTGCTACGCAGTATTTACCCCGTTGGGTTGGACAATCAAGAACGATTTATCTCGCCCAGATTACGAAGATTGCGGTCAGAGAGAGTGGGGGTGGGCGTCGGGTCTGTCTAATGGCCCGAGCAAAGTCGGCTCGATGGCAAGCCAAACCGGCGGAAAACCATGTCATTGCCGGGGCCCGCGACCAGGTTGCCAATCAGGTTGAGAGCGGGAGTGGCACCAGATAGCTGTGCCCCTCGCGGAAGCAGATGTGTTGCCGCCAGGCGGCGTCGTCCTGCTGGGGATAGTCGGCGCGCCAGTGCACGCCGCGCGATTCGGTTCGCTGCAAGGCGGCTGAAATCATCACGGCGGCGACATCCAGCATGTTTCTCAATTCCCAAGCTGCCGGTTCAAACAGCCCGTGGGTTGCCAAGCTCGTGCGCCAGCGCTGGACGGTTTGGGCGGCAGCCTGCAGTTCATCGGCCGTGCGGCGGACTCCGGCCGAGCGCCACATCAGGGCTTTGAGCGAGTTGCGAATGTCTACCAAGTCGATCGGACGATTGGAGGTCGGCGGCAATCGCTGCCGCCACGGATGGAATTGGCGAACCGGAGCAGAGGCGGCTGCGGCGAGCGCGGCACCTTGTCCAGCCCGGATTCCATAGACCACGCCTTCCAGCAGGCTGTTGGAAGCGAGCCGATTGGCGCCGTGCAAACCACTGCTGGTGACTTCACCCGCAGCCCAGAGTCCGGGCAATGAGGTCTTTCCTTCCAGATCGACGGTGACGCCCCCGATCATGTAGTGAGCTCCGGGGCGGACGGGAATTCGGTCACGCGTGATATCGATGCCAAAGTCGGCGCAAGTCTGCAGGATTCCGGGGAAACGACCGCGAATGAAAACGGGGTCGAGGTGACTGAGATCGAGATAAACGTTGGAGTGATGGGTCTTTTCCATTTGGGCCACAATTGCCTGGGAAACGACATCCCGCGGAGCGAGCTCCAGCCGCGCGTCATAATCGGCCATGAACCGATAGCCGTCCCGGTCGACCAGCCAAGCGCCCTCACCGCGGACCGCTTCAGTGATCAGGCTGCGGCTACTGCCGGCGATGTATAGCACGGTGGGATGAAATTGCATGAACTCCATATCGCGAACTTCGACACCGGCCCGAATCGCAATCGCGTGGCCGTCTGCGGTGGCGACGGAAGGGTTGGTCGTCTCGCGGTAGAGCTGTCCCGCACCGCCGGTCGCCAAGATCGTTTGGCGAGCCCAGACGAGTTGGGTTTCGTTGCGGTAATGCACGATGGCGCCACAGCAATTTCCCTCGAGCGTCAGCAGGTCAATCGTGAAGGCGTTTTCGAAAATCTGGATATTGGGACGGTTTTGCACGGCAGCCATCACCGCCCGCATGATTTCCTGTCCAGTCGCATCTCCCAGCGCGTGAATGATCCGGTTATGCGAATGTCCTCCTTCGCGTCCGAGAGCCAGCTGCGAATCCTTGCTGTCGAAATGGGCGCCCAATTCCACGAGTCGGCGGATGCAATCCGGGCCTTGGGAGACGACCATTTGCACGGCCTCCGGGTCGCAGAGGTTGGCGCCGGCGATCAAGGTGTCACGCACATGCCATTCAATTCGGTCTTCCGGGTCCAGCACACTCGCGATGCCGCCTTGGGCATAACTGCTGTTGGATTGCTGCAGCGGCCCTTTCGTCATCACGAGTACGGGCAAATCCGGGGGAATCGCCAAGGCGGCCTGCAGCCCGGCCAGCCCGCCGCCCAGAATCAAAATGTCGGTGAACCGATGGGCAACCCGTTGGGTATCAAATTCCACGAGGTAGCGGAGACTGGCTGCGGGCATGCGAAAGCCTTTTTGCGTTGCGGGTGCTGACAATTGAGCCGATTGTGGCAAGTCGCCCAGTGGTTGGGCAGTGGGCGCGGGCCGCGGCGAGAACTCCGCTCAAAAATTTGAGGCACGTGGAGGGCTACTCAGCTGACACGTTGGTCCAGTGTTGACGCGTTGGTCCAGTGTTGAAGTCGGCGAAGGCGCTCCGGCTCCAGACGCTGTATCCACTCATTGGCTTGCAGGTCAGCGAGTGCAAGTTGCGCATGGTTACGGAGTTGATTTAAGGTTTCCGGGACCTCTGAGATCAGACGGGAGTATAGTTCGGCCAATTCGGCGTGGACCAACCCCCGCCCGACCGCCAGCAGCGGGGCGGGCATTTCCCCGCGCTCTGCGACTCCTTGATACTGCTGCAGTAAATCGAGTTGCAGGTTGAGGGCCGACTTGGGTTGACCCAATTCGCGCAGTGCCAAGGCCCTGCCCCAAATGGCTCCGCGAACAATCAAGTGCTCATCCCGCTGCTCGGCGATTGTCTGGCAAGCAAGATACGAAAGTAGTGCATCCTCATAATCACCGGCCTCCACTTGGCTGCGGGCAAGATTATTGTAGATCGGACCGAGCCAAGCCCGTGCCTTCGAGTCTTCGCTTGAATTTGCCAGTTCCAAAGCGATCGCATTCCAGGCAATCTTGTCGGCTGGACTTTCACTGACGATCGCAATCATGTGAGCGGCGTTGATCGCCTGAAAATCGACTTCGCCCGCGCGGGCCAACTCGTAAGCCTGCTGAAAATAGGGCATCGCACGGGCTGGTTCCCCGGCCTGGTGATACAAACGGCCACGCTCCAGCGTGACCCGCGACGCCGTAAACAGGTCCCCGGGCGGGGTCAATTCCACAGCCCGATCGAGCGTTTGATGAGCTTCTTCGATTTTGTTCTGCATCGCTTGAGCCAAGCCGATGAGCGACAGAATCTGTGCCTGTACTGACTGTTTGCCTTGGGCCTCGGCCACGGGCAACAGTTTGCTCAGTTGGGATTCGATTGAGGCGGGCTCACCGGTAAACAGCGAGTCAAAGTTCTCCAGTTCGTCGGAAAGTTGATTTTTGTCGATTGGGGTCAGGCTTGCCTTGGGTTCGGCCCAATCCGAATCGGCAGCAGGGTCAGGGTTCATCTGGCGAGCCCTTCGATGCAGGTGGCAAGGAGGAGTGCAGATTCTTGAAACGCGAACGAATCTGCCCGACCTCGCCGATAGTCAGCCAGGCCGAATAGGAAAATCGAAGATCAGGTTTCAATGCAAACTGTTGCAGTGGTGCAACATAAGAGCAATCTGAACCGCTGCCGCCCTTGTAGCGATAACAGGTTGCCGTGTCCGCTTGGGGTACGTACAAGCCAATCCCTGTGTCACGGTCGTCGACCCAGGCGACCCAGTGTTCCGCGAGTTTGACCGACTCGTTTGGCCAACCCGGCTGGCGATTTGCGAGCGGAGCATCGGTCCAGGGGTCGGTGCCGGTATAACTGACCAGCTTCCTCAATTCGGGCGCGACGAACATCGCCGGTGTTTCTTGGTCACGCGGCGCATGGGTCTTTTCCCCTCGATACCAGAAGGCAAACTTGAGGCGAACCAGCGGCCCGTCGAGTTCGACCCATTGCTCCATTTCACAGTCTTCCAGCAACTGGCCACCAGCCCAATTGCGAGGTCGTGTGCGAGCATAAGCGGAGGTCGCAGTTGCCTTGAATTCCAGCAGTTCGGCTGCGTGTCCCTGATAGTCTCCTGCTTGAACCGGATTGTAACGCCAATCCTGATCGGCCCAGCGCGAGCCATCTTCGTCGCCATAATAAGACTGCTGTACCAATCTGCCATGGTCGTAATGGTTCAGCAAATTGCGGTCGGAGTCCCGCGCACTGAGGTAACCAATCGCTCCGCCGTGGGAGCGCAACAGGCCGACCCGCAACTGCTCGTTCTCGAGATAGACCCAGTCCAGTGAGCGCGGAGGCGATTGTGCTGCAGCTGCCGTCGCGAACAGCAGCCAGACAGCCAAAAGCAAGGCAACGCGATGAAATGCAGATGGAGACATGGGGCGAAGTGCACAGCAAGTGGTTCGAGCGCAGACAAAGAGCCAAGCGAGCCGCGCAACAAGCACCGCGAGGAGAGGCAATCGTTTCCCGGCCCAATCATCAGGGCTGAACAGCCTTCTCAGCAAACCAGCAAACCAGCCAGCAGGGGCCCAGCGGGAATCTGTCGTGGTCAAGCCATGCTCAGGGGCTTATTTGTCCTTTTGCACCCGGTTGCGGTTTTTGAGAAACGCGTTGAAGGGCTCGGCCAGATTGGCTGGCGGACGATTAACGGCGCCGTCTTCAGACAATTTGTTCAGCTGATCGCGGCGGGATTGGAGCACATTGCGGCGCACCTCTTCAGGGCGGAGGCCCAAGCTGCGAAGTGCATCGGCGTAACGCTTTTTCTCTTGCGGCGTGCCGGTGTTGGCCTTTTGTTTCATCGCTTCCCAGCGGGTCAGAAAATCCTGCAAGTCCTGCTCGGTCCAATTCATCTCCCGGAGAAGTTCGGGGTCGGGTTTATTGGACTGGTTGCGGAGGTGATCGAGCACCAAGTCAGTCGCCTTTTCTGAATATTCCAAGTTTCCCTCAGCTGCGCCTGCCGGGCCTTCATTCTCCACAGGAGGGCTCTCGTTAGAGCCCGTTCCGGCCGACGAGGTATTGGCTTGACCTGCTGAGGAGCGGCGATCCTGTGGCTGGTCCTTACGTTGGGAGATTTCAGCATCGGAGCCTTGGGCATTGTCCGCGCCGGCTGAATTGCCGCTCGAACCACTGGTGGCATTTGGCTGACCTCCCGGTTGGCCACTGGCCGAACTGCCTTGCCCTGATTGGCTGCTGGTTCGGCCAGACTTGGAATCCTGCCCTCCGCTGCCGCCCGACTTGGAGTTTTCACCCGGCTCGCCCTGCTGGCCGGATTGTCCGCCAGATTGTCCGCCCGACTGCTCACTTGAACCGCCCGACTTTGAACCACTGCCTGACTCGCCGGACTTTTCCCCGGACTGCTCGCCGGGTTGGTCGCCGGACTGCTCACCGGGTTGGCCGGAGCCAGACTGTTGCGAATTCTGTCCGCTTTGTTTCTCGCTTTGCTGGTCTCCCGAGCCTTGGCCTTGGGGCTGCTGGGCTTGAGGACGATTGGACTGATTTGGCTGCGATGGCTGATTCGGTTGCTGGGGCGGCTGGGCGTCACCCGTGTTGTTCTGCCGGTCGGCAGGCTGAGGCTGGTTCTCTGCGCCGCGTTCCGGTTGCGACCCTGGATCTTTCTGTGGTTGTTTGGAATTCTCGCCAGAGGGCTGGGTGGAACTTCCGGTCGATGATTGCTCCGATTCAGGGGCAGTGTCTTCGGACTTGCTGCTCTCGGCAGAACTTCGTTGTCGTTCCAAACGTTCCTGCAATCGCCGAAAGCGTTCCGCATCGGTGGCTGATTTGTCCAGCGGCTCGGCAGCTGAAGGCTCACTGTCGGATTCGCTTCCTCGCTCGCTGCCTGACTGACCGGACGGACTTTCCTGGCCACTGGAGGAACTGTTTTCCGCTCCTTCTTCTGTGCCGCCGCCAGATTTCGGTGACTCGCCTGACTCGCCTTCTTGCCCAGCGGGGGTATCGGACGATTCGCTGCCCGACTTGCCGGTGGATTGGTCGCCGGCAGATTGATTGTTAGAGGACTGTGCTCCGGCAGATTGCTGACCAGCCGACTGCTGGCCAGCGGACTGGTTGCCTTGTGACTGGTTGCCTTGTGACTGGTTGCCTTGCGACTGGTTGCCTTGCGACTGGTTGCCTTGCGACTGGTTGCCTTGCGACTGG
>Ga0164292_10000398_pt1 | contig 33423 bp, 35 predicted proteins | sample GEODES117metaG_FD_111486 | JGI IMG/M metagenome (GOLD analysis project Ga0164292, IMG submission 111486) | Eutrophic lake water microbial communities from Lake Mendota, Wisconsin, USA - GEODES117 metaG | ecosystem: Environmental > Aquatic > Freshwater > Lake | place: USA: Lake Mendota...
CCAAACTTGGCAGCCAAGATGGTGGTGATGGCCGCCGTCAGCGTCGTCTTGCCATGGTCCACGTGGCCGATCGTGCCCACATTGACGTGCGGTTTGGTCCGCGTGAATTTCTCTTTTGCCATTTTTCATCAACTCCGAAAAGTTAAAACACCCTGCAACCGACAACGTCCGACAAACGGGGACGACCTGCCGCAAAACTGGTGCCCATGGCGGGAATCGGACCCGCGACCTCTCCCTTACCAAGGGAGTGCTCTACCACTGAGCCACATGGGCAAATTCTTCAAAACTTACTACTTCGCCTGACGGGCAAAACCGGGCCTGGAGCGGGAGACGGGAATCGAACCCGCGTCATTAGCTTGGAAGGCTAAGGTTCTACCATTGAACTACTCCCGCAGCTCAAGATGCCAGTCGCACGCCGAACAGAAACCACCTTCTTGCAATGAAGAAAACAGCCTCTGGTGGACGGGGCTGGATTCGAACCAGCGTAGGCGTAAGCCAACAGATTTACAGTCTGCCCCCTTTAGCCACTCGGGCACCCGTCCGGCAAGCGAACCACGGATTATGCCATGCTTTTATGCCCGAGCGCTACCATGAAATCACCGGCTGACCCTGGGCGCGCAGCCAGGCATTGGCCCCGCTGAAATGCCCGCAGCCGATGAAAGGTCGCGGCGGGCGCAAGGCCGAAAGGGGCGAGGGATGGTTGGCGCTCAAAAGCAGATGCCGGTCCGGCAAACCGGCCAACTGTGCTTGCGCTGCCGCCCCCCAAGCCATGAAGGCGGCCGGCTGCGGCCGCTCCATCACCGCCCCCAAGATTAAGTTAGTTAGCACTTCCCACCCTTGGCCAGCATGACTGTCGGGCTGTCCTTGCTCCACCGTCAGTACGCTGTTGAGCAGCAAGACGCCCTGATCGGCCCAGGGCCTGAGGCTGCTGCGCAGGCCGGGACTGACGGCCAGCCCCAGGTCTCGGGACCGTTCGCGCAAGATATTGCGCAAGCTGGGCGGCTGCGGCACGCCCTCGGGCACCGAAAACGCCAATCCCTGCGCCTGGCCTGGCCCGTGATAGGGGTCCTGACCGAGTATCACTACCCGCACCTGAAGCAGCGCGGTCAGATCCAACGCCCACAAGGGCTGGGCCGGGTAGATCACCGCTTCGGCAGCGAGCCGGCCGGCGACGAAGCGGGCCAGGCCCTGGCCAGCGCTGGAGCTCAAAAAGGCTTCGATCAATGGCCGCCAATCGGCAGCCACCGACCAGCTCTGCGGCGACCAGGCCTGCAGCGCTGAAGACGCCGGGCCCACATCAAGGCCGTCAAGCGTGGCCTGAGCGGGGTCCAAGCCCCGAGACAGCGCCGGCCGTCGCGCCATCGCCAACTCAGGCGAAGAGTTCGGCCAAGACCTGGCCCGGCTCGGGGGCGCGCATGAAGGCCTCGCCCACCAGGAAGGCGTGTACGCCAGCGCGGCGCATCAGTTGCACATCGGCCGCGCTGCTGATGCCCGACTCGGTGACCAACAGGCGGTCGGCCGGCACCCGGGCCTTGAGGTCCAAGGTGGTTTGCAGGCTGACCTCGAAGGTCTTGAGGTTACGGTTGTTAATGCCCAGCAAGGGCGTCTTGAGGACCAGCGCACGATCGAGCTCGGCACCATCATGGACCTCGACCAGCACCGCCATGCTCAAGGACAGCGCCAGCGCCTCCAGATCGCGCAGCTGAGCGTCATCCAGGCAGGCGGCAATCAGCAAGATGCAGTCCGCCCCGGCCGCGCGCGATTCATAGATTTGATAGGCGTCAACCATAAAGTCTTTGCGCAAGACCGGCAGGTCGCAGGAGGCGCGAGCCTGCTTGAGGTCATCGATGCCGCCCTGAAAGAACTGCCTATCGGTCAGCACCGACAGACAGGCCGCCCCATGCTCGGCATAGCTTTGTGCGATATCGGCGGGCACAAAATCGGGCCGCAACACGCCCTTGGAAGGGCTGGCCTTTTTGATCTCGGCAATCACCGCAGGCAGACCAGCAGCCACTTTGGCGCGCATGGTGCCCAAAAAGTCACGGCTGAGCACCCGCGACTCTGCGTCGGCGCGCACCACGGCGAGCGACTTGCGCTTGAGTGCAGAATGTACCTCCTGACGCTTGACCTCGACAATTTTCTCAAGAATATCTGCCACGATGTCGGTCTCCTTGGGGCCTCAGGCCGCTTTCAGGCGCGCGGTCGCGGCCACCAGTTCGTCGAGCTTGCGCCGGGCGGCGCCAGAGGCAATGGCGGCGCGAGCCATGTGCAAACCGCTTTGTATGCTGTCAGCCAGGTTGGCCGCATACAGGCCGGCGCCCGCATTGAGCGCGACGATGTCGCTGGCCGGCCCCGGTACGCCGTTGAGTACATCCATTAGCATCTGGCATGATTGCTCGGGCGCGTCGACCCGCAAGGCCCGGTTGCTGGCCATGGCCAGGCCAAAATCTTCAGGGTGAATCTCATACTCGGTGATCCGGCCGTTCTTAAGTTCGCCGACCAGGGTGCCGGCGCCCAGGCTGATCTCGTCCAAGCCGTCCTTGCCGTAGACCACCAGGGCGTGCTCGGCGCCCAGGCGCTCAAGCGCCCGCACCTGTATGCCCACCAGGTCCGAGTGGAAGACGCCCATCAGAATATTGGGCGCACTGGCCGGATTGGTCAGCGGGCCCAGGATGTTGAAAATGGTACGTACGCCCAGCTCCTTGCGAACGGGCGCGACGTTTTTCATCGCCGGATGGTGATTAGGCGCAAACATGAAGCCCACGCCCACCTCCTCGATGCAGCGGGCAATCGCCTCGGGCGTCAGATGAATATTGACACCGACCGCCTCCAGCACATCGGCGCTGCCCGACTTGCTGCTGACGCTGCGCCCGCCGTGCTTGCTGACTTTGCCACCGGCCGCAGCCACGACGAACATCGAGCAAGTGGAGATATTGAAGGTGTGCGAGCCGTCACCGCCGGTACCCACGATGTCCACCAGATGGCGGGTGTCGCTGACGCGCACGGGGGTGGCAAATTCACGCATGACCTGCGCTGCAGCGGTGATCTCGCCTATGGTTTCCTTCTTGACCCGCAGACCGGTAATGAAGGCTGCCGTCATGAGGGGCGACATCTCACCACTCATGATCAAGCGCATGATGTGCAGCATCTCGTCGTGGAAAATTTCCCGGTGCTCGATAGTGCGCTGCAGCGCTTCCTGTGGTGTGATTTGTATGCGATGGGTCATGGATTTCTCCGAATGGCGATGATTGTCGGTGATGTGCGGCGCAGGCCGGGTAGGCTGAACTTCGCACAAGCCAGGCCGCTGAAAGCGCCGGACTCTCAGGCTTGGCGCAGGAAATTTTTGAGCATGGCGTGACCATGCTCGGTCAAAATGGATTCGGGGTGGAACTGCACGCCCTCGATCGGCAGACTCTCATGCCTGATGCCCATGATCTCGCCGTCTTGGCTGCGCGCGGTCACCCGCAGGCAGGGTGGGCAGCTGGACGATTCGACGGCCAGCGAGTGGTAGCGGTTGACCGTGAACTGCTCGGGCAGCCCGGCAAACACGCCCTCGCGCGTGGTGGCAATTAGGCTGGTCTTGCCGTGCATCAGCTGCTGCGCGCGCACGATGCGCCCGCCAAAGGCCGCGCCTATCGACTGGTGGCCCAGGCACACGCCCAAAATCGGCCGCTGGCCGACAAAGTGGCGTATCGCCTCCACCGAGATGCCGGCTTCGGCCGGCGAGCAAGGACCCGGCGAGATCACCAGACGATCAAAATCGATGGCCGCCAACTCAGGCACGCTGAGCTCATCATTGCGCACCACCTGCACCTGGGCACCAAGCTCACCGAAGTACTGGACGATGTTGTAGGTAAAGCTGTCGTAGTTGTCGATCATCAACACGCGCAGCGGGTTTTGGGCCGCACTCATTGCAGACCCTCCTCAACCAATTCGCTGGCGCGCAGCAGGGCCCGTGCCTTGGCCTCGGTCTCCTTCCACTCCAGCTCAGGCACCGAGTCTGCCACCACGCCAGCGGCCGCTTGCACGTACAGGGTCTGGTTCTTGATGATGCCGGTGCGAATCGCAATGGCCACATCCATGTCACCGGCGTAGCTCAAATAGCCACAAGCACCGCCATACAAGCCCCGCTTGCTCGGCTCAAGCTGGTCGATCAGCTCCATGGCGTGGACCTTGGGCGCGCCGGTGAGCGTACCCGCAGGGAAGGTGGCCTTGAGCACGTCCATATTGCTCATGCCCTCCAGCAAAATGCCTTCAACGTTGCTGACGATGTGCATCACATGGCTGTAGCGTTCGACCGCAAAAGCCTCGGTGACCTTGACAGAGCCGATGCGGGCCACCCGGCCGATGTCGTTGCGCGCCAGATCGATCAGCATCACATGCTCGGCCCGCTCCTTGGGATCGGCCAGCAACTCCTGCTCTGCCGCCTTGTCCTTTTCGGGTGTGGCGCCGCGCGGCCGGGTACCGGCCAGCGGACGGATGGTGATTTTGGTGCCGTCCTCGGTGGCCTCCTGGCGAACCAGAATCTCTGGGCTGGCGCCCACCACATGGAAATCTCCGAAGTGGTAGTAGTACATGTAAGGGCTCGGATTGAGCGAGCGCAGCGCGCGATACAGCGACAGCGGCGACTCGGTATAGCGCTTGCTGATGCGCTGACCCACCTGCACCTGCATGAAGTCACCGGCAGCGATCAATTCCTTGGCCCGATCGACGGCAGCCAGATAAGCTTCTTTAGGAAATTCACGCTGGGCCGGATGACTCTGGCTGACGCCGACCTGGGGCGCGCTCACCGAATACTGCAGTTGTTGCTTGAGGGCGCGCAGACGCTTTTTAGCGTTGGCAAAGGCTTCAGGCTGGGCCGGGTCGGCGTAGACGATCAGATACAGCTTGCCCGAGAGGTTGTCGATGACCGCCAACTCCTCGCACTGCAGCAGCACAATATCGGGGCAGCCCAGGGTATCCGGGGGGCATGAGGCCTGCAGCTTCTTCTCGATGTAGCGCACCGCGTCATAGCCAAAATAGCCGGCCAGGCCGCCGCAAAATCGGGGCAGACCCGGCCGCAGCGCCACTTTGAAGCGCTTTTGATAGGCCGCAATGAAATCGAGCGGGTTGTCGGAAGAGGTCTCGACCACTTGGCCGTCGGTCACCACCTCGGTGCGCTGATCAGGGCCAAAGCCGCTTGAACGGATCAGCGTGCGCGCCGGCAAGCCAATGAAACTGTAGCGGCCAAAGCGTTCGCCGCCGACCACCGACTCCAGCAGAAAACTATGGCGACCGCCGTCCTGGCTGTAGGCCAGTTTCAGGTACAGGGACAAAGGCGTCTCCAGGTCGGCGAAGGCCTCCATCAACAAAGGAATGCGGTTGTAGCCCTGCTGCACAAGGCTCTTGAATTCAAGTTCGGACATCATGGCGCTGTTCTTTCTGAGGCAAGACTAGGCTTGCCAGCGGGGCCCAGGATCAGGCGAAAGATGCCGAATGCACGGCATCAGGGCGCAGCGCCAACCGAAGAAAGGGGTTGCCTAAAGGCGGGGCCGACCAGGGCCCGAGAAATGCTTCAGCCGCGCTGGGTCAGGCAGCGACGCCAGGGCCAAGCTCCCCGGTCTCCCGACCCCGTCAACATGATGCGGTGAATGAACATGCGCGAAGTGTAGCAAAGCCACAGGCGAAACCGTCCGGCCCGCCTGCGGCCAGCACTCAGCCGACCTCGGCCAGGTTGTGCTGGCTGTGCTCGTCCTGCTCAGGCAGGCCGGACTCGGACGAGCGACTGCTCAGCGCCTCCAGGCGATAGCCCAGGCTGTACACCGAGCTGAGCCGGTAGCCATTCTTGGGCCGCAGGTCGAGCTTGACGCGCAGGCGCGAGATATGGGTGTCGAGCGTGCGCGAGACCACATCGACCTGACCACCCCAGACGCTCTCCTGCAAGTATTTGCGCGAGAGCAGTTCGCCCAAGCGCGAGAACAACAGATAAGCCAGTTCATATTCACGGTGCTTGAGCTCGACCGGCTCGCCCTTGATGGTCAAGGTCTTGGACTTCTGGTCGAACACAAAGTCGCCCGATACCAGCACCTCGCCACTTTGCTCAGGGTAGGCACGGCGCAGCAGCGCATGCAGGCGCGCCAGCAACTCAGGCACCCGCACCGGCTTGCACATGTAGTCGTCGGCGCCAGCTTTGAGCGCCTCGACCAGGTCGCCCTCGTCCACATGGCTGGTCACGAACAGCACCGGCACCTTGGCTTTCAGGTTGGCTCGCACCCAGCGCACCACCTCCAACCCGGACATGTCAGGAATGTTCCAGTCCAGGATGAGCAGGTCAAAATTTTCGCGGCGCAATTCGCGCAGCAAAGCTTCAGAGTTGGCAAAAGGGTGGCTGACGTGCCCCAGGGCCAGCAAGAAGGAATTCATCCAATCGCGCTGGCTGTCGTCGTCTTCCAATATGGCAATACGCATGTTCGGACTCCGTAAATGGCAGAAATGCTGCCTGGAGCCAGATCTTAAATTTCCGGAGCCACTTTGTTAACTTATTACTTGCAATTCTTGGTAAAAAATGGCCTTGTTTTTCAATATTTAACAAATTGGACGGATCAGACAGATCACTCTAACTAGGCTTTGGTGGCCAATTGCACCCGCATGCTGTCAATGACTGCTTTGTAATCGGGCCGGCCAAATATCGCGCTGCCGGCCACAAAGGTGTCCGCGCCCGCTGCGGCCACGCGGGCAATGTTGTCGGCCTTGATGCCGCCATCGACCTCCAGCCGAATGTCCTTGCCCGAGGCCTCAATGCGTTTTTTGGCCTGCTCGATTTTCCGCAGCGCCGAGTCGATGAAGCTTTGCCCGCCAAAGCCGGGGTTGACGCTCATGATGAGGATGAGGTCGATGTCCTCGATCAGCCAATCGAGCACATCGAGCGGCTGACCCGGATTGAAGCTCAGCCCCACCTGACAGCCGGCGGCCTTGATGGCCTGAACGCTGCGGTGCGCATGGGCCGATGCATCAGGGTGAAAGCTGATCAGGTCGGCGCCGGCCTGCGCAAAAGCTGCGGCCAGCGCATCGACCGGCTGCACCATCAGATGCACGTCAATCGGCACCGCCTGGCCACCAGGCGTGAGCGCATGCGGCTTGAGCGCGCTGCAGATCATGGGGCCGAAGGTCAGGTTGGGCACGTAATGGTTGTCCATCACGTCAAAGTGAATCCAGTCGGCACCGGCGGCGATGACCTCGCGCACCTCCTGACCCAAACGGGCGAAGTCGGCCGAAAGAATGGAAGGGGCGATGCGATAGGTCATGGTCGGATCCACCAAGCGATGTGGGACTCAGATTGTGCAGCAGCGCCGGCCGGGCAAGGCCCCCGACGCACAACGCGACACGCTTGTGGCTAATATGTGAACTATGAGCCGCTATCAAATCGCCTGCACCGTGCAGCCGCAGTTCCTGCCCGATCAATCCGCGCCCCATGAGGGCATCTACAGCTTCGCCTATACGGTGACAGTCACCAACACCGGCGAGGCGGCGGCGCAGCTGATTTCGCGGCACTGGATCATTTGCGACGCCAACGGGCTGCGCGAGGAGGTCAAGGGCCTGGGCGTGGTCGGCCAGCAGCCCCTGCTGCGGCCGGGCGAATCGTTTCAGTACACCAGCGGCTGCCGCCTACGCACCCGCAGCGGCACCATGCACGGCAGTTATTTTTTTGTGGCTGAAGATGCAACCCGCTTCGAGGCTGAGATTGCCCTGTTCGTGCTGGAGGAAGAATCCTCCTTGCCGCGCGTGATTCACTGACGCGGCCGCGCGAATTCGGGCGCTATGCTTGCGGCCCATGGGCGAATTTGATCTGATTGCACGCTACTTCACACGCCGGCCGCAGCGCGCGCTGCTGGGCGTGGGCGATGACTGCGCATTGCTACAGCCCCGGCCGGGCACGCAAATGGCCATCTCCTGCGACATGCTGGTCGAGGGTCGGCACTTCTTTGCCAATGTGGACCCGGAGAGCCTGGGCCACAAGGCGCTGGCGGTCAACCTCAGTGATTTGGCCGCCTGCGGCGCGCGGCCGCTGGCCTTCACGCTGGCGCTGGCCTTGCCTGAGGTCGACGAGGCATGGCTGTCGGCGTTTTCACGCGGCCTGTTCGCGCTGGCCGATGCCCACAGCTGCGAGCTGATCGGTGGCGACACCACCCAAGGCCCGCTGAACATCTGCATCACCGTCTTCGGCGAGACCGAAGGGCAGCCGCTGCTGCGCAGCGGCGCGCAGGTGGGCGACGAGATTTATGTCAGCGGCCAACTCGGCGACGCGCATCTGGCGCTGCAAGGTCTGCTCGGGCGCATCACACTGCCGGCCGATCTGCTGGCCCAGACGCGCCAGCGCCTGGAGCGGCCCGATCCCAGGGTGGCTCTGGGCCTGGCCCTGCGCGGCCTGGCCAGCGCCGCCATTGATGTGAGCGACGGCCTGGTCGGCGATATCGGCCACCTGCTCAAGGCTTCGGGTGTCGGCGCCACTTTGGAGGCCGCCGCCTTAGCGCCGCTCTTGGGCGCAGGCGCCCATCCGGCCTGGCCGGCTCTGGCCCAAAGTGCAATCGATCATGTGTTGGCCGGCGGCGACGACTACGAACTCGCCTTTACCGCGCCGGCCTCAGCCCGAGATGCCCTGACCAAGGTCAGCGAACACACCGGCGTGCGCCTGAGCCGCATCGGCCGCATTGAGGCCGAACCCGGCCTGCGGCTGGTCGATGCCCAAGGCCAGGCTGTGGACTACAGCGCACGCTCCTTTGACCACTTCGCACCTGCTCCATGATCAACACTCCGCCCGCTGCAGCAGCGCCCATGTTTCGGCCCCACGCGCGCTTTTTGCTCTCGCACCCGGCGCACTTCATCGCGCTGGGTTTTGGCTCAGGCCTCGCAAGCATCGCGCCGGGCACGGTCGGCACGCTGTGGGCCTGGCTCGCATTTTTGGTGATGGACCTGTTTCTCAGCCCAGCCGCTATCGGCTGGGTGATTGCGGCTGCCCTGCTGCTGGGCTGGTGGGCCTGCACCGTCACCGCGCAAAACATGGGGGTGGCCGACTCTGGGCATATTGTGTGGGACGAGGTGGTGGCGTTTTGGATCATCCTGTGGCTGCTGCTCCCAGCCGGCCTGGGGGTACAGATCGCTGCTTTTGCGCTTTTTCGATTTTTTGACGCGGTCAAATTCGGACCGGTCGCCTGGGCCGACCGGACCTTCAAGGGCCTAGGCCCACGCGGCGGTTTTGGCATCATGCTCGACGATCTGGTGGCCGCTTTTTGCACCCTGCTGGTCCTCGCACTGTGGAGCCACTTTCGATCATGAGTGATTTGCCCTTGACCCAAGAGGTGGCCGCCTTGCTGCTTGACCGTGGACTGATGCTGGCCACCGCCGAGAGCTGTACCGGCGGCTTGATCGCCGGCGCCTGCACCGACTTGGCCGGCTCTAGCCTGTGGTTCGATCGCGGCTTTGTCACCTACTCCAACGCCGCCAAGCACGACATGCTGGGCGTGGCGTCCGAGCTGATCGAGCGCCACGGCGCGGTCAGCGAGCCGGTGGCACGGGCCATGGCCAGCGGCGCACTACAGCGTTCGGCAGCGCAGGTCAGCCTGGCCGTCACCGGTGTGGCCGGCCCCGGCGGCGGCAGCGCCGACAAGCCGGTAGGCACGGTCTGGTTCGCCTGGGCCACAGGCGATCAGCTGCGCTCGGAGCGCCGGCAGTTTGAGGGGGACCGCGCAGCGGTGCGCGCGGCCACGGTCGAGCACGCGCTGCGCGGCGTGCTGGCGCTGGTCGGGCCAGCTTCAAGCCACTGAGTCGCTCGGCTCGCCCGCGTCGTCGATCGAGAAACGGTACTGAATCTCTCCCCGCACGGTTTGGCCCGGTTCGTAGATGCAAGGCCCCCAGAGGGGCTGGTTGGGCGCATCGGGCAGATGCTGCGGTTCCAGGCACAAACCCGCGCCGCTGCCATACACCCGACCGTGCTTACCGGCATGGCGCGGCAGGCTGCCGTCCATCGCCGCGCTGCTGAAAAACTGCAAGCCCGGCGCGTCTGACCAGACCTCCATCACGATGCCGCTGAGCGGCGAGCGCAGCCGCGCCTGGCGCTGCAGACCGCCGGCCTGTGCACTGACATAGGCATGGTCATAGCCGGGCACTGGGCCTAGCCTGAGCTGCGCATGGCCTTGCGCCAAAGCCTGGCGGACGAGCCGCATCTGGCGGAAATCGAAAGCGGTGCCGGCCACCGGCTCAAAATGACCCAGCGGTATGCGGTCTGGACCGACCGGCACAAAGTGCTCGGCATCGATCTGCAGTTCATGGCCCAGCGCACTGGGCGACGCATCGCCGTCGAGGTTGAAAAACGGATGACTGGTAAAGTTCAGCGGCGTGGCCGCAGCGCTGACCGTGGCGCTGTACTCAAGGATCAAGGCAGCACCCTCCAGCCGGTGATGCACCTGCAATTGAACCTGCCCCGGAAAGCCGTCATCGGCAAAAGTCCAACCCAGGCTCAGGCACTGGCTGTCGCAGGCCAGCACCTCAAACACCTGATGCCGGCTGCCCTGCGGACCGCCGTGCAGGCAGTGGGGCCCGTCATTGGTGGGCAGGTCATGGAGCTGACCGCCTTGGCTATAGCGGGCCTGCGCGATGCGATTGGCGAACCGGCCGATGAAGGCGCCCATCGAGGCCATGCCCCCCTGCAATTGCGCCAGGCTGTCGTAGCCGAGCACCACATCGCGCAGCCGGCCTTCGCGGTCAGGCACGATCAGCTGCAGCAGGCGCGCGCCGTGGTTGCACCAGGAGGCCTCGATCTGCGGCGAGCGCAGGGTGTAGAGGCCCACCTCGCGCCCACCGATCTGGCTGGCAAAGCGCTGCGGATCGAGCCGGCGCATCAGGTGATAGGCGCCGGGTTGAACAGCACCAGATCGTTGTGCAGCTTCCAGTGCTCGGCCCAGGTCTTCTTTCCGCTGGCGACTGCCAGCAGCAGTTCGAACAATTCCTGGCCGGCCTCCTCGATGCTCAGCTGCCCATCGGCGATGCGACCGGCATTGAGGTCCATCAGGTCGTGCCAGCGGCGGGCCAGCTCGCTGCGGGTGGCCACCTTGATCACCGGACACGCCTGCAGACCGTAGGGCGTGCCGCGGCCAGTGGTGAACACATGCAGGTTCATGCCGGCGGCCAGTTGCAAGGTGCCGCAAATAAAGTCGCTGGCCGGGGTGGCGGCAAACACCAGACCGCGCTGCTCGGGCCGCAGCTTGTCGCCAGGAGCCAGCACATGGCTGATCGCCGCGCTGCCGCTCTTGACGATAGAGCCCATGGCTTTTTCGACGATGTTGGACAGGCCACCGGCCTTGTTGCCCGGCGTGGTGTTGGCGCTGCGATCGACCCGGCCGCGCTCCAGATATTGGTCGTACCAGGCCAGCTCACGCACGATGCCTTCGGCCACCTCGGGCGTGGCGGCGCGGGCGGTGAGTTGCTCGACCGCGTCGCGCACCTCGGTGTTCTCGGAGAACATCACGGTGGCGCCGGCGCGCACCAGCAAATCGGCCATGGCGCCGACGGCCGGGTTGGCCGTCACGCCCGAGAGCGCGTCGCTGCCGCCGCACTGCACGCCCACCACCAAAGCGCTGGCCGGCACCGTCTGGCGCCTGCGCGCATTGAGCCGCTCCAGATGCGGCCGGGCGCTTTGCACAATGGCCTCGATCATCGAGGCAAAGCCCACATGCTGCGCGTCTTGCAAGCAGACCTGGTGCATGCCCTGAGCGCTGGCAATCGGCAAGCTGCCTGCCGGCAGCAAACGTTCGGGCTGCAGCTTTTCGCAGCCCAGGCTGACCAGCAATACCTCGCCGCCAAAATTCGGATTGAGCGCGATGTGGCGCAGGGTGCGGATCGGAATTTCGGCGCCCGGCGCGTCTATGGCCACGCCGCAGCCATAGCTGTGCTCGAGTGCGACCACACCGTCGACCTGCGGGTACAGCGGCAAAAGCTCGCGCCGTATGCGCTCGGCCGCGATGTCGACCACGCCGGCCACACACTGCACCGTGGTGCTGATGGCCAGCAAGTTGCGCGTGCCCACCGAGCCGTCGGCATTGACATAGCCTTCAAAGGTACGGCCCTCGAGCGGGGCGAGCGAGGGCACAGCAGCGGTGGCCAGCGGCAAACCTTGCAGGGCCCGCGCCGAGGGCAGCTGCAGCACGCGCTCATGCACCCAGCTGCCAGCGGCGATGTCGCGCAGCGCATAGCCTATGACCACCCCGTAGCGCAGCACCGGCGCGCCCTGGGGTATGTCCACCAAGGCCAGCTTGTGCCCTTGAGGCACCTTCTCGCGCAGCACCAGGCCCGCGCCGACCACGCCCTCGGGCAGCACCGTTGCAGCAGGCAAGCCGCCGTCATTGCCGACGATGGCCACGTTGTCTTGCGCATGCATGCGCAGGGTGAGGGGCTGGGGCTGCTGCGGCTCGGTCACGGTCAATCGCAGCTTACTTGAGCAGGCCAGGCAGCCACAGCGAGAAGGCCGGTACATAAGTAACGGCCAGCAGCGTCATGCCCAGCGCGCTGTAAAACGGCAAGATGGTGCGCATCGCCTGCCCGACTGAAATTCCGCCTATGGCGCAGCCCACAAACTGCACCGTGCCGACTGGCGGGGTGTTCAGACCCAGGGCGCAGTTGATCAGCATCAAGATGCCGAACTGCAGCGGGTCCATGCCGTACTGCATCGCGATCGGCATGAAGATGGGTGTGCAAATAAGGATGGTGGCGGCCATGTCCAAAAAAGTGCCCAGGATGAACAGCAGCACATTGATCATCAGGAAAATGATCCAGGGGCTGTCGCTCACCAGCCTCATCAGCTCGCCGGTTTTTTGCGGCACCTCGTAGAGCGCCAGGAAGTAGCCAAAGGCGCTGGAGATGCCAATGAGCAGCAGCACAACGCCGGTGGTCTTGCAGGCTTTGGCGCAGGCCTTGAGAAAGTTCGCCCAAGTCAGCGTGCGGTAGACCACGGCGGTGATAAACAAGGCCCAGGCCACAGCAATTGAGGCCGACTCGGTGGCGGTAAAAGCACCCGATAGGATGCCGCCCAAGATGATGACCACCACGAACAATCCCGGCAAGGCCGCCAAAAAGGCGGTGAGCACCATGGCCCAGCCGGGGAACTTGCCGTGGGTCGGGTAGCCGCGCTTGACCGCCACGTAATAGGCCGCCGCCAGATTGCACAGCGTCAAGATGATGGCCGGCACCAGCCCGGCCAGGATCAGCCCCAGCATGCTGACCGAGGCGATGCCCGCGGTGGCCAGGGTGAAGATGATCATGTTGTGCGAAGTCGGCATGATGGCGCCCACCAGCGATGCATGGGTGGTCACGTTGACCGCATAGTCGGTGTCGTAGCCCTCCTTCTTCATCAGCGGGATCATCACCGAGCCTATGGCCGACACGTCAGCCATGGGCGAGCCGGCCACGCCGCCGAAGATGGTGCAACCCAACACATTGCTCATGCCCAGGCCGCCTCGCACATGGCCGACCAGGCTGTTGGCAAAGCGGATGATGCGTTCGGCAATTCCGCCATAGAGCATCAACTCGCCAGCGAAGATGAAAAACGGAATGGCCAGGAAGGAAAACACCTGCATGCCGCCGACCATCTTCTGAAACACCACCGCCACCGGCAGGCCGGCGGCCAAAATGGTGGCCACCGAAGACAGGCCAATGGCAAAGGCCACCGGCACGCCCAGCACCAGCAGCAGCGTAAAACTCAACGCAAGAACCGTCAGTTCCATGCCGGCACCACTTCCTGGCCACGCGCCAAAGCCACCAGATGCTCGATGGAGAACAACACGATCAGCGCGCCGGCAATGATGATGGGCACATAGTCAATGCCGTCGGGCACCGGCAGCATGGGTTTTTTCTCGCCCCATTTGGCGTTGGCCCAGAGCCAGCCGCCTTTGACCATGAGTGCGCCGAACAAACCCACCAGGCCGTGGATCAGAAATTCAATGCGCCGCTGCCATTTTTCGGGCAGCAGCACCACCAGCGACTCGAGCCCGATGTGGCCCGCATCGCGCACGCCGACGGCCACGCCAAATGCGGTCACAAAGAGCACCAGCAGCAGCGCCAGGTTCTCGGCCCAGGTGGGTGTGTCGTTGAGCACATAGCGGCCAAACACCTGCCACTGCACACACAGGATCAAGATGATCAGCAGTGCAACAGCCAGCATCAGGCACAGCTTGGCGACGGTGGCGCAGAACTTGGTCAGCATGAAGAACCCCATGGAGAGTCCGGCGCGCTCGTGTCACGCCGGACTGAGGCAAAGGCGGGCTTACTTGATGTCCTGGATCGCCTTGACCAGACGCTTCATGTCGGGCGTGGTCATGAACTTGTCGTAGACCGGCGCCATGACGGACTGGAAGGATTTTTTGTCGACCTCGACGATCTGCACGCCGGCGGCCTTCATGCGCGCCAGCGACTTGCCCTCCTGATCGTCCCAGGCGGCGCGCTGCACCTTGACCGAATCCTTGGCGGCGGCGCGAATCATGTCCTGCTCGGCCTTGGGCAATTTGTCCCAGACGACTTTGGAGAACACCAAAATCTCGGGGGCCATCGAGTGCTCGGTCTTGGAATAGACGGTGGCAGCCTCAAAGTGCTTGGCAGTGTCGTACGAGGGGAAGTTGTTTTCGGCAGCGTCAATCAGGCCGGTTTTCAGGCCGGTGTAGACCTCACCATAGGCCATAGGCGTGGCGTTCGCACCCATGGCGCCCATCAGGGCCACCCACAGGTCCGATTGCTGAACGCGGATCTTCATGCCCTTGGTGTCGGCCACAGATTTAACGGGCTTTTTGGCATAAATGGAGCGAGCGCCCGAATCGTAAAAGGCCAGGCCCACATAGCCGACCGACTCACAGGACTTGAGGATCTCGTCGCCGATCGGGCCATCGAGCGCCTTGCGCATGTGGTCCACCGAACGGAACAAAAACGGCATGGTGGGCACCATGGTCATGGGGCAGACGCCGTTCATCGGCGCCACATTGACCCGCACCATATCGAGCGCGCCAATCTTGACCTGATCGATGGTCTCCTTCTCGCTGCCCAAGGCGCCCTTGTTGAAGACCTTGACCTTGTGCTTGCCACCGCTGGCCTTTTCAAGCACGGTGCTCATGTGCTTGACCGCCACCACGGTGGGGTAGTCGTCGGCATTGTGGATGTCGGCCGAGCGGAACTCGGTGGCCTGCACGGACAGGCAAGCCAGGGCTGCTGCGGCAGCCATCAGGGAGGTCTTGAGTTTCATGGTGTCTCCTTTGGGGGGTTAAAACGCAACGGACAAACAGGGCCGCAGCTAACTGCTGTGGGCCATCCTGGGAAACCTTGAAAAGCGCGGCTCGGGCAGACCGGTCGCGCCGGGGCGCAGAGCCACCACGCAGCCGCTCAGGCCCTGCGGATCGAGCTTAGGGTCGCCGGGCACGATGGAAGTCACAAACAGGGTGCCCAGGTCAGGCCCGCCGAAGCAGCACATCGCCGGCTTGGGAAAGGGCACAGGCGCGGTGCGCAGCAACTGCCTCTGGGGCGAGATGCAGTCGACCTGGCTGGCATCGTTGGCGCAGATCCAGTAATTGCCCTGGCTGTCGACCGCTGCGCCATCGGGGCGGCCCGCCATCTGGCGCATGTCCAGGAAGGACCGGCGGGCCGAAAGCTCGCCGCGCTCCACATCAAAGTCAAACGCCCAGACTTGCTGCGACAGAGGATGCGAATCCGACAGGTAAAAAGTCTTGCCATCCGGGCTGAAGCCCGAACCGTTGGAGGTGTAAAGGCCCTCCACATGCGGGCCGGTCAGGCCGCGCTCGTCCAGGCAGTACATGCCGCCCAAGGCCCGATTCTGCGACTGCTCCATCAGCATGGTGCCCACCCACAGACGGCCACTGGCGTCACAGCGCCCATCGTTAAAGCGGATGCCCTCGGCGGGGAAGGTCGCCAGGGCTAAGTCTTCCAAAGCTACGCTGCCGTCCTCGCCCAGACGGGCCGCGCTGATGCGCGTTTCCATGGCGGCGATCACCCGGCCGTCTTCAGCCAGCGCGATGCAGCCAACGCGCTCAGGCAGGCTCCAGGCCATGAGTTGCCCGGAGGACTGGCTCCAGCGGCGCACCCGGCGCGACTCAATGTCGACCCACCACAAGGCCTGTAGGCGCACATCCCAAACCGGGGACTCGCCCACACGGTCAGGGCCGGTGGCAATGACTTGAAAGGAACTCATCGCAACGATTCGGGCAATCAGGGCTTGTGGAGAACAGAAATTTTGGTTATCTTATCAGTCATCAGACAACTTAATCCAATTATTGCCCAAGCAGAGACGCCGGTGGCACGGGTTTTCCCCAGTGAACTCCAACCTTCCACTTCGCCGCAAGCTTCGCAACCTGGCCCTGGACCTGGTGGACACGCTCGGCACCGAAATCGGGCAGGGCCACTGGCCAGCGGGCCAGAAGCTGCCCACTGAAGCGGCCATCATGGAGCGCTTCGGCGTCAGCCGCACCGTGGTGCGCGAGGCGCTTTCGCGCTTGCAGGCCGGCGGCCTGGTCGAGACGCGGCACGGTGTGGGCACCTTTGTGCGCATGCCCGACGACAGCCCGCCTTTTCGCGTCAGCCCCGACCAGCTGGGCACCTTGCGCGAAGTCATCACCCTGCTGGAGTTTCGCATCAGCGTCGAAACCGAAGCCGCCGCTCTGGCCGCCGCCCGCCGTCAGAGTGAGAATCTGGCCGAAATGCGCCTGGCCCTCGATGAGTTTTCTCAAGCAGTGGAGCAAGGTCGAGATGCAGTTAGTGCTGACTATCGTTTTCACAGCGAGGTCGCCCGTGCCACCCAGAACACCCACTTCATGGACCTGATGAAGTCCCTGGGCTTGGGCGTGATCCCGCGCGCCCGCCTGGAAAATCCGGCGCCGCTGTCGGCTGAACGCCAGGCCTATCTGCGGCGGGTGAATCTGGAGCATGAGAGCATTTACAACGCCGTGGCCGAGCAGGATGTGGAGGCCGCCCGGGCGGCCATGCGCACCCATCTGTCCAACAGCCGCGACCGCCTGCGGCGCGGAGAGGCGGGTCAGGGCTGATGTCCAGCGCCGGGCCGTGCAGCCTTGATTCGATAGAAACCAGTTGTACGATGTCTTATCATTAGAGCCATGAACACCGCCTCCCACACCCCCGTGGTCCGCCAGATGCAGGTCATCCCGGTGGCCGGCCACGACGGCATGCTGCTCAACCTGAGCGGCGCCCACGGCCCGTTTTTCACCCGCAACCTGGTGGTGATCACCGACTCGGCCGGCCACACCGGCGTGGGGGAGGTGCCCGGCGGCGAGAAGATCCGCCAGACCTTGGAAGACGCCCGCGCGCTGATCGAAGGTCAGCCGATTGGCAACTACAACGCCCTGCTGGGCGCGATGCGCCAGCGCTTTGCCGACCGCGACAGCGGCGGCCGCGGCCAGCAGACCTTTGACCTGCGCATCGCCATCCACGCGGTCACCGCAGTGGAAAGCGCGCTGCTGGACCTGCTGGGCCAGCACCTGGGCGTGCCAGTCTGCGCCCTGCTCGGTGAAGGCCAGCAGCGCGAGAAGGTGCAGATGCTGGGCTACCTCTTTTATGTGGGCGACCGCAAAAAAACCGATCTGGCCTACCGCAGCGAGCCGGGCGCCAGCGACGACTGGCTGCGCCTGCGCCACGAAGAGGCGCTCACGCCCGAGGCCGTGGTGCGCCTGGCAGAAGCCGCGCAGGCGCGCTACGGCTTTGAGGACTTCAAGCTCAAGGGCGGCGTGCTGCGCGGCGAAGAAGAGGTCGAGGCGATCCGCGCGCTGCACGAGCGCTTTCCCCAGGCCCGGGTCACGCTGGACCCCAACGGCGGTTGGCTACTCAAAGACGCGGTGCGCCTGATGCAGGGCATGCACGGCATCCTGGCCTATGCCGAAGACCCTTGCGGCGCCGAAGGCGTGTACTCCGGCCGCGAGGTGATGGCCGAGTTCCGCCGCGCCACGGGCCTGCCCACCGCCACCAATATGGTGGCCACCGACTGGCGCGAAATGGCACACAGCATCGCCCTGCAGTCGGTGGACATTCCGCTGGCCGACCCGCATTTCTGGACGCTGCAGGGCTCGGTACGGGTGGCGCAGCTGTGCCAGATGCACGGCCTGACCTGGGGCTCGCACTCCAACAACCACTTTGATGTGTCGCTGGCCATGTTCACCCACTGCGCGGCAGCCGCGCCCGGCCGGGTCACGGCCATCGACACGCACTGGATCTGGCAGGACGGGCAATTCCTCACCCAGGAGCCACTGCAGATTCGGGGCGGCTACGTCGAGGTGCCGAAGAAGCCCGGCCTGGGCATCGCGCTCGACATGGACGCGGTGAAAAAAGCCCATGCCCTCTACCAGCAGCACGGGCTGGGGGCCCGCGACGACGCCGTGGCCATGCAGTACCTCATCCCCGGCTGGAAGTTCAACAACAAGATGCCCTGCATGGTGCGTTGAGCGCCAGGGCACGAACCGAAAGGAAGAAAGACATGAAACTCGGATTCATAGGCCTGGGCATCATGGGTTTGCCCATGGCCGGCCACCTGCTGGCCGCCGGTCACGAACTCTTTGCCCAGTCGCGCAGCGGCGTGCCGCAGGCGCTCCAGGACGCGGGCGCCAAAACCTGCAAGACCGCCACCGAAGTGGCGCAGCAGGCCGACATTGTTTTTCTCATGGTGCCGGATACCCCCCATGTGGAGGAAGCGCTGTTTGGTGAGCACGGCGTGGCCAAGGGCCTCACCCCAGGCAAGACCGTGGTCGACATGAGCTCGATTTCACCGATGGCCACCAAGAAGTTCGCCGAGCGCATCGCGACGCTGGGCTGCGACTACCTGGACGCGCCGGTCTCCGGCGGCGAGGTCGGCGCCAAGGCCGCCAGCCTGACCATCATGGTCGGCGGCAGCGAGGCCGGCTTTGCCAAAGTCAAGCCCCTGTTCGAGCTGATGGGCAAGAACATCACCTTGGTCGGCGGCGTGGGTGACGGGCAGACCTGCAAGGTGGCCAACCAGATCATCGTGGCGCTCAACATCGAGGCTGTCGGCGAGGCTCTGCTGTTTGCGGCCAAGGCCGGCGCCGACCCCGCCAAGGTGCGCCAGGCGCTGATGGGCGGCTTTGCCGCCAGCCGCATCCTGGAGGTGCATGGTGAGCGCATGATCAAGCGCACCTTCAACCCCGGCTTTCGCATCGAGCTGCACCAAAAAGACCTCAAGCTCGCAATCGAAGGCGCCAGCGCACTGGGCCTGTCGCTGCCGCACACCGCCAGCGCCTTGCAGATGATGAACAGCTGCGCGGCCAACGGCGGCGCAGCGCTGGACCACTCCAGCCTGGTGCGCGCGCTGGAGATCGCCGGCAACTTTCAGGTCGCTCAAGGCTGAGGTGAAGCGTGCGCTGTGCTGCCTTCACACTATCGGCGGGACTTTCAAAAGGGATTGTTGCTCCCCTGTGGGGTCACCTCCCTGTGGGGTCACCTCCCTGTGGGGTCACCTCCCTGTGGGGTCACCTCCCTGTGGGGTCACCTCCCTGTGGGAGCGCCGCCCTCGGCGCGATGCGGCCTCAAACAGCCGACTTTGCTTATTCAAACGCCCCATCGCCGCGAGGGCGCGGCTCCCACGAGAGCACGCCTCCCATCACGGCCAGATGCCGGCCCCGAATTGTGGGAGGAGCACGCTTCCCATCACAACCAGGTGCAAGCCCCAAGTTGTGGGAGCGCCGCCCTCGGCGCGATGCGGCCTCAAACAGCCGACTTTGCTTATTCAATCGCCCCATCGCCGCGAGGGCGCGGCTCCCACAGGAGCACACTTCCCATCACACCCAGGTGCAAGCCCCAAGTTGTGGGAGCGCCGCCCTCGGCGCGATGCAGCCTCAAACAGCCGACTTTGCTTATTCAGTCGCCCCATCGCCGCGAGGGCGCGGCTCCCACAGGAGCACGCTTCCCATCACGCCCATGGGTAAGCCCAAAGTTGTGGGAGGGGCACGCTTCACATTACGCCCATGGGCAAGCCCCCAGTTGTGGGAGCGCCGCCCTCGGCGCGATTGGGCCTGTCCCAAGAGCTCGACCCCTTTCAAACGCCCCATCGCCGCGAGGGCGCGGCTCCCACAGGGGTGGGCTATCTTGCTTCATGCTGAGAAAGTGAGCTTGCCGTGACCCCCCTCCAACTCCTGCGCGCCATGTTCGACGCGGCCATTGCCTCGGCCCAGCCGGCCGTGGCCGTGCCGCCGCACCTGCCCGACCCGGCGACGGTCAAAGGCCGGCTGGTGGTGATTGGCGCAGGCAAGGCCTCGGCCGCCATGGCGCATGCGGTCGAGCAGCATTGGAAGGGGGAACTCATAGGCTTGGTGGTCACCCGCTACGGCTACAGCGTGCCTTGCGAGCGCATCGAAATCATCGAGGCTGCGCACCCGGTGCCCGACGAGGCAGGCCTGCGTGCGGCCGAGCGCATCAAGGCCTTTGTGCAAGGCCTGAGCGAAGACGATCTGGTGCTATGCCTGATCTCGGGCGGCGGCTCGGCCCTGCTGCCGGCGCCCGCCGCCGGCTTGACGCTGGCCGACAAGCAAGACATCAACGCACAGTTGCTCAAGAGCGGCGCTTCGATTGGCGAGATGAACTGCGTGCGCCGGCACCTCTCGACCATCAAGGGCGGGCGCTTGGCCGCGCTGTGCCAGCCGGCGCGGGTGCTCACGCTGCTGATTTCTGATGTTCCGGGCGACCAGTTGCCCGACATTGCGTCTGGCCCCACAGTGGCCGACCCCAGTACCTGCGCCGACGCCCTGGCGATATTGCAGCGCTACCGCATCACGGTGCCACCTGCTGCGCTCGCGCTTTTGGAGAGCGGCGCGGGGGAAACGCTCAAGCCCGGCGACGCCCGTCTGGCCCGCTGCGAAACCCGGCTGGTCAGCTCGCCACAGATCGGACTGGAGGCGGCCGCCCGCGTGGCGCGCGATGCCGGCTACGGTGTGTGCATCCTGGGCGACAGCCTCGAGGGCGAGGCGCGCGAGGTAGGCCGCGTGATGGCCGGCATCGCGCAACAGGTGGCCACGCACGGCCAACCCTTGAAGGCGCCCTGCGTGCTGCTCTCGGGCGGCGAAACCACGGTGACCGTGCGCGGCGCCGGCCGCGGCGGGCGCAACGTGGAGTTTTTGCTCGCGCTGGGCGTCGCGCTCAAGGGCCAGGCCGGCGTGTGGGCTCTGGCCGGCGACACCGACGGTGTGGACGGCATCGAGGAAATTGCCGGTGCGCTGCTGGCCCCCGACACCCTGGCGCGCGCGCGCGAACTCGGCATCAAGGCCACCGAGCGTCTCGACGACAACGACGGCCACGGTTTTTTCGGCGCGCTCGGCGACGCCGTCATTACCGGCCCCACCCTGACCAATATCAATGACTTCCGGGCGATCCTGATTCAAGGCGCCTGAATACCTAAGGAGAAAAGCATGGACCTGCCCATCAATCATTTCAAGCGCGCCCTCAAAGCCGGCAAGCTACAAGTGGGCCTCTGGTCGCACCTGTGCAGCCCGATCAGCGCCGAGATCCTGGGCCAGTGCGGCTTTGACTGGATGGTGCTGGACATGGAGCACTCGCCCAATGAGCTGCCGCAGATCCTGAGCCAGTTGCAGGCGCTCAAGGACAGTCCCACCATGCCCATCGTGCGCCCGCCCTGGAACGATATGGTGACCTTCAAGCGCCTGCTCGACATTGGCGCGCAGACCCTGGTCGTGCCCTATATCCAGAACGCCGAGGAGGCACGGCTGGCCGTCTCCTACACCCGCTATCCACCCCTGGGCGTACGCGGCTACGCAGGCGCGCCGCGCGCCAGCGGCTATGGACGCATCAAGGACTACGCCAAGCGCAGCTCGGATGAAATCTGCCTGCTGCTGCAGATCGAAACGGTCGAGGGCCTCAAACACCTGGAAGAGATCGCCAAGGTCGACGGGGTTGATGGCGTCTTCATCGGCCCGGGCGATCTGTCGGCCGACATGGGCCACCTGGGCAACCCCAAGCACCCCGAGGTGGTGGCCGCAGTGGACGATGCTTTCAAGCGCATTCTGGCCTGCGGCAAAGCGCCGGGCATCCTGATCGGCGATGAGGCCTTGGCTAAACACTTTGTCGAGGTCGGTGGGCTGTTCGTCGCCGTCGGTGCCGACCAGAACCTGCTGCGCGACAGCGCCAGCGCGCTGGCCGCTCGCTTCAAAACCGCATGAAGGCGGAGGCCGTATGAACCCTGTCAGCACCCTGCGCTTTTCGCGCCTGCTGCTCACCGGCGCGGCCGGCGGCCTCGGCCGCGAATTGCGCCCGCGCCTCAAAGCCTATTGCGATGTGCTGCGCCTGAGCGATGTGGCGACCATGGCGCCGGCCGCCGCAGGCGAAGAAGTGCTTGAATGCCCGCTGCAAGACGCCGACGCGGTGATGAAATTGGTCGACGGCGTACAGGCCATCGTGCATCTGGGCGGCGTCTCGACCGAGCAGCCCTGGGCGCCTATTTTGGCGGCCAACATCATGGGCATGGTCAACCTCTATGAGGCGGCGCGCAAGCACCAGGTCAAACGCATCGTGTTTGCCAGCTCCAACCATGTGATGGGCTTTTACCGGCAGGACCAGGTGGTGGACGCCCTGTCGCCGCCCAAGCCCGACGGCTTTTATGGCCTGTCCAAGGCCTTTGGAGAAGACGTGGCGCAGCTCTACTGGGACCGCTGGGGCATAGAAACCGTCAGCGTGCGCATAGGCTCGTCCTTCCCCGAACCCAAAGACAGGCGCATGCTCTCGACCTGGCTGAGCTACGACGACCTTGAGCGCCTGGTCATGGCCGCACTGACCGCGCCCTTGGTGGGCCACAGCATCATCTACGGCACCTCCGACAACCGCAGCAGCTGGTACGACAACCGGCTGGCCCGCCACATCGGCTTTTCGCCCCAGGACAGCTCCGAGCCTTTCCGCGCGGCGGTCGAGGCCGCGCAGCCGGTGCTCGACCTGAAGGATCCGGCGGTGATTCATCAGGGCGGCGGTTTCGTCAAGGCTGCTCCACACGGCTGAGGAGCTCAGGCCCTAGCCCGAGCACCAGGCCACATCGGCACCTGCAAGCCCGTTTAGGGAAACCGGGTCGCACAATGACTGCAAAAAAGCCGAGAAAGGGCCGTCAAAAGTCCCACCTTCGGCTGGAGGCCGCCAGGGCTTGCCCCCTAGGAATGTAAATACTTGTGTTGCAGAATAGGCTAGACCTCAGGAGGGGCCCGCCATGCTTGACCGACTCGATGCCGTTCTGCCCGTGCGTTACTGGGCCCTGGCCTTGTGTGCCACCACAGCCGGCGCATCCTTGCTCAGTGTGCTGGTGTTTCAACAAGGGCTTGGGCTGCTGCTGGCCGCCGGAGCGCTGACGGCGCGCGGCATGCTGGACCTGCGCCAGACCCACCATGCGATCACCCGCAACTACCCGCTGATCGGTCATCTGCGTTTTCTGCTCGAATTCATACGGCCCGAAATCCGGCAGTACTTCATCGAAAGCGATCGTGAAGCGGCGCCGTTTTCGCGGGCCCAGCGCTCGCTGGTGTATCAGCGGGCCAAGGGTGCGCCCGACAACCGGCCCTTCGGCACCCAGCTCGATGTCGGGCAGGGCGGTTATGAGTGGATCAACCATTCCATGCAGCCCAGCCGCCTGTCCGATGCCAACTTTCGGGTCTGGATAGGGGGCGAGCCGGGTAAGCCTTCTGCATCGCGCTCGCCCTGTACCCAGCCTTACCAGGCCAGCGTGTTCAACATCTCGGCCATGAGCTTCGGCTCGCTGTCGGCCAATGCGATCTTGGCGCTCAACCAGGGCGCGAAAACCGGCGGCTTTGCCCACGACACCGGCGAAGGCTCGATCTCGCGCCACCACCGGGTGCATGGCGGCGATCTGATCTGGGAGATAGGCTCGGGCTACTTCGGCTGCCGCAAGGAAGACGGGAGCTTCAGCGCCGAGCGCTTTGAGGAGAACGCGCGCGATCCGCAGGTCAAGATGATCGAAATCAAGCTCAGCCAGGGCGCCAAGCCCGGCCACGGCGGTGTGCTGCCCGGCGCCAAGGTCACGCCCGAGATCGCCGAGGCACGCGGCGTGCCGGTGGGCGTAACCTGCGTCTCGCCGGCCAGCCACAGCGCGTTTTCAACGCCGGTGGAGTTGATGCACTTCATCGCCCGCCTGCGCGAGCTCTCTGGCGGCAAGCCCACCGGCTTCAAGCTGTGCATAGGCCATGCCTGGGAATGGTTTGCGATGGTGCGGGCCATGCTCGAGACCGGCATCACCCCCGACTTCATCGTGGTCGATGGTGCCGAGGGCGGCACCGGCGCTGCACCGGTGGAATTCACCGACCATGTGGGAACGCCCTTGCAAGAAGGCCTGCTGCTGGTCCACAACACCCTGGTGGGCGTGGGCCTGCGCGAGCGCATACGCATTGGCGCGGCCGGCAAAGTGACCAGCGCCTTCGACATTGCCCGCATGATGGCCCTGGGCGCCGACTGGTGCAATGCCGCGCGCGGCTTCATGATGGCCTTGGGCTGCATACAGGCGCAAACCTGCCACACCGGCCACTGCCCCACCGGCGTGACCACCCAGGACCCGCTGCGCCAACGCGCCCTGGTGCCGGCCGACAAAGCCCAGCGCGTCCACCACTTTCACCACAGCACCCTGCACGCGCTGCAAGAACTGGTGCAGGCCGCCGGCCTGGCCCACCCCAGCCAGATCAGCGCCGAGCACATCATGCGGCGCATCAGCGATACCGAAGTGCGGCCCCTGAGCCAACTCATCCCCCAACTCGAACCCGGCGCCCTGCTGGGCGGCAAACTCACAGGGGTCTGGCGCGAACACTGGGACCGCTCTACAGCCACCAGCTTTGCGCTGCAGCCGGCGACGGAGGGGAAGGCCCGGGCCGAAGGGCGGCGAAAGGCGGTGGTAGTGGATGAGGTGCAGGCGCCGTTGTTGTGAGACCAGAAGCAGCCCTCACTCACCTGAAGGCTCAGCCAAGGCCGCGCTGGGAATCCATTCTTCGCCTCTCGGTACTTCAACCACAAAGGGGGGCGAGGCCTTAGGCCCCACTGCGGCCACTCGCCGAACGCTTGTTGATCCAGTCGAGCAAGGCCTCATTCATACGGGTCTGCCAACCTGATCCGCTGGCTTTGAAGTACTGCAACACTTCAGGGCTGTAGCGCACGCTGACCAGCTGCTTGGTCGCTGCAATCTGCGGGCCGCGCTCACCGCGCTTGCGCTTGGCTGCCAACGCAGCCCGGGCAGCAGCGTAGCCACCACCCTTGACGAGGACTGCGCCCGCCATCTGTTTCTTTTCCTCGGCCGTCAGGGGCCGATCCTTGCCTGGCGCAGCGGCAATCAAGGCCTCCCAATCAGCGGAAGTAGCCGGAAGTTTCTTTCGCGTAGCGACGGATTTCATGCTTTTCTGCCTTTCGAAGACTGATGATGTGCGGCTCATCGCCTCGCTCTGTGTAAGTCATGTGCACGACGATGCCGTCGAGCCAGCCGAGCAGATTGATCCGCTGCTCGCCATACGTCTGCCGGTCATCTTCCCAGGCGAGGACCGGTGCGTCAAAGACTGCCTCAGCACCCAGGAAGTCCAGTCCATGGACTCTGATGTTGCGCAGGCGCTTCGGTTCATCCCAGGATGCCATGATTTTACTGTAGCTACAGTGGGATAGTCGAGGCCGCTTGAACAGTGCGCCTGATGTTCCCCAAAGTGATCGTCGCCGATCTCTGCCGGCGTAGGTGGCAAGTCATTCAGGCGCGACGAAATTACGCCGGGGGGTTGTCCAATCAACAAAGGACCTGAACGTCCCGGCATTGAGCGGTGTGTGGCGATCTTATTGCCGAGGCTGCAAAACCAGCCGCACAGACAAGCCGGCCAGAACCGTACCCATGATCAGGCGCTGCGCACGCAACCAGCGCGGGCTTTCACGAAATAAGGCGGTGCTCGATGACGCCAGAAGCATGATGACCCCGTTGCCCGCGGCACTGATTGCAATTTGAATTCCACCAAGCATCAAGAACTGAAGCTCTGCGTTTCCTCGCGAAGGGTCAATGAACTGAGGCAGCAGGGCAAGATAGAAAAGCGCCTGCTTTGGATTGAGCAGGTTGGTCACCAGGCCCATCACAAATAGGCGTCGAGGACTATCGATAGGCAGTGCCTGAATACCCTGGGGGCTTGAAGATTTTCCGACGATGGTCGTCCACGCCAAATAGGCCAAATAGGCGGCACCCGCGAGGCGCAAGGCATCGTAGGCGAAGGGAATGGCCAGCAGCAGGCCGGTCAATCCGAGCGCTGCGAAAACGAGGTAGATGACCGATGCAGTCGCAACGCCCAAATAGGAGATGAAGCCAGCCACGCGGCCCTGCGTAAGCGTCCTTGAAAGCAGGTACATCATGTTGGGGCCGGGAGTGAGCACCAAGCCCAGGGCAAGTACTGAAAAGGCCGCGACTCGTTCGAGATCAAGCATGTGCACTCAGCCAGGTGGTTTAGGTTGGAGGTTCAGCCAAGCTTGGCGCCGTTCGTCGGCTTGGCAGTGACCTTAGGTCACCTTTTAGGCTGGACATTCAAGCATTTGGCGGGTAGCGGTGATACATCTGAAATTGGTCGTCCCGCAACCACCCCGTGGCCTGGTACAACGCTTGCGCAGACACGTTCTGCTGCACGACGTTCAAGCTGACACGACAAGCCCCGCAAGACCACGCGTATTGTTCAACCACTCGGAGCAGCGCAGAGGCGACGCCGACTCGGCGGCCAGCCTGGACAACGAAAAGATCATTCAAGGTAAACACCCGCGTCAGTTCAACAGACGAGAAGCTTGGGTAGAGTTGTGCGAAGCCGACAGGATGCCCATCGCTCGTGGCCAAGAACAGGACCGACTCTCCATGATTGAAGCGCTCATGCAGGAACGCGAGGCAGGCCGAGAGATCCCCCGGCTTGCCCTGAAACTGTCGGTACTGGTCAAACAAGTCAGCCAGTGCCTCAAGGTCGGCGAGCACAGCCTGACGCACATTGACCGTGCTGATGCCGCGCCCAACTTCCGTAGGTCGGGCATTGAGCTCACTGCGAAGTTTTTGAAGGCCGGACGGTTCATTGGGGAAAACTAGCCAATCTGTATCCGTCCCACCATTTCGCAAAATAAATTGGTTGAGCCTGGCGTAGGCAATGCCAACAAGCAAGGCCAGGAGCACGACGCCGGCAACACCGAGCAGGAAGAGGGCTGCTGTTGAATATGAGACTTCCGAAAAAGCGACGCGCCAAACGAATAGGAACAGGGCAATGAGCGACGTGCCTGCGAGAGTGAGTCGAATCTTGCTGGGAAGGTCGGTGATTGTTCTCATTTCAGAGTCTCCCGGGACGGTTTGTGGCCGCTCATTCCTTGCAGGGCTCGATAAAACCAAATAAGCCACCACACCATGGTCGATGCCCAGTCGCGCACTGACTTAAGTAGCCGGTGTCATTTCGTCATTCCCACTATAGATAAAGAAATCAAAAAAAATTCCTCCGAAATGTGAAGTCTTCTTGTCTTTGAGTTCGGAAAGGGATGCATCATTGCCGCAGCCTTGGGCTTCACACACAGGCCCAAACCGACCACAGAAAGCAAGCCGCTCGACGAAAGTCTGTACAAGGCTACGCCGATCGCGGCGGCGTAAACGCCTTCTCCGAGAAGGCGCCGCTCAGGCCGCCTGTGCCAGTGGAAGCACTATCTCGACCGACTCGTAAGGCACTGAGACCAGGCCGTCCTTCGTCCGCTCGATCAATCCCAGTTCTTCCAGGCGAGTCACGTCCGTGTGGACGTTGGAGTAGTTGCGCTGGGCAGCCTTAGCGAGGGCGGAAACGCTGCAGGGGCCGGCCCGACGCAGAGTGCCGAGCAGGTCTACGCGCGCGGGCGTGAGCTCTGAAAAGAGCGTGCGAGCAGACTCAAAACTCAGTCTGAAGTCTGGTGAGACACCCCGACGGCTCGCGGCCACCTGCGCCTTTGCGGAGAGGGCAGCTGAACCGCGCTTTGCAACTTCGATGATGGCTTTCATGCATTGCATCATGGCAATACATGGTGCAGCGGTCAACCCACTGCCGTTTTGTGGCGCCTGCGTTGAAGCCCAGGGCATCCCGGGTGACCTGCGCCCCTGGCGAGCAGCGCAATACGATGTGTTTCTAAACCAGAGCGCAGCGCACAGAAGAGCTCACATCACCGACCCGCAAACCCCGCTCCGAGCGCCTTCTTATCCGCCCCAGGATTGAGCGCAACCCCCAGCCGCTCCAAGCGCTTGCGCATGGCCAGCACGGCCTTGTCCTTGCTCAGCAATACAGATTGGTGGGCTACGGCGAGGTCGATGAATTTTTGGTCGTCGGCGTCTTTGCAGGTGCAGGTGGCCTTGGGCGCGGTGGGGCACAAGGTGGCGCGTGCATCGAAGGCGGCCATCACCTGGGTGGGAGTGAGGCGGTAGAAGGCCAGGCGGGGCTGGAGTTGGGGGTAGTCGAGCACGCGCAGGAGTTCTTCGCGCATGGCGGCAGTCGCCAGCCACTGCAGGTGGCCGGCTTCGAGTGCGGCGCGCAGCTCGGCGCTGTTCGGGTCGCTGAAAACCAATAGGTCGAGCACGACGTTGGTGTCGATGACCACGGGGGCATAGACCTCGCGCTGGGTTTGCGGCTGTTCTACCCCAGTTGCACCCTCCGCAGCCTGTGCCCCCACCGCAGCGTGTGCCCCCACCCCTGCCCTCCCCCAGAGGGGGAGGGAGTTTGCAGCCCTAGGGCTTGATTCAGGGCGGCTCACTACAAAGATTGCCCGGCGGGCGAGGCAAGCCCTGCTGGTGGTGTTTGCGGCGCTTCGGTCTTGCGCGGCGAGCCGGCTACCAGGTCGAAGCGGAACAGCCGGCATTCGATGGGGCCGTTCCACATCGGTACTCGACGCGACTCTTTCAGGCGCATCCTGCCGGGCAGCTTGAGGTCGGGTGTGAGCAGGTGGGCGCTCCAGCCTGCGTATTGTTTTTTCCAGTGGGCGGCGAGGCGCTCGAAAAAGTCGTCGACCTGCTGGCCGGTTTCGGTCTGCGCATGTTCACGCCCGCCCGGCGCGCTGCGCGCCAGGGCTGGCCTGGCGTGCAAGGGCTGGCCGAATTCATCGACATCGTGTTCGAAAGACGCAGCGGGCCCGCCCCGTTGCGGCGCGCGGCGGCCGCCGCCGGGGGCGGCCACACCGGCTACTGCAATGCGCTCGCCATAGGGCGGGTTGAGCAGCATCACGCCGCTGGGCGCTGGTGGCGGGCGCTGCAGGGCGTCGCCGCCGCGCAGTTGCAGAGCATGGGCCACGCCGGCGCGCTCGGCATTGCGCTGTGCAAAGTCAACCATGCGAAACGAGACATCGCTGCCGAACACGGGCGCCACCGGCGGCGTGATCAGGCTTTGAGCCTCGCGGCGCAGGCCCTGCCAAACCGCATCTTGATAGGGCTTGAGCTTTTCGAAGCCAAAGCGGCGCAGCAGGCCCGGCGCCATGTGGCAGGCGATCTGCGCGGCCTCAATGACGATGGTGCCCGAGCCGCAGCAGGGGTCGTACAGCGGCACGCCGTCCTCGCACTGCTGGTCCCAGCCGCTGGCTGCGATCATGGCGGCAGCCAGGGTTTCCTTCAGGGGCGCGTCGCCCTTGTCCTCGCGCCAGCCACGCTTGAACAGGGGCTCGCCCGAGGTGTCAATGTGCAGCGTGACGGTGTCTGTCGTCAGGTGGGCATGGATGCGCATGTCGGGCCAGCGGGTCTCCACGCTCGGGCGCTGGTCATTGAACTTGGCGCGAAAGCGGTCGGCCACCGCGTCCTTGATGCGCAGGGTGGCAAAGTTCAGGCTCTGCAGCGGGCTGTGCTGGGCGGTCATCTCGACCTTGAAGGTCTGGCGCGGATCAAACCATGCCTCCCAGGCCACATTGCCGGCGGCGTTGTAGAGGTCTTCTTCGCTGCGGTAGGCATGGTGGGCCAACTGCACCAGCACCCGCTGAGCCAGCCGGCTGTGCAAATTGAGCTTGAGCGCATCGCGCCAGCTGCCTTGCAGGGCGACGCCGGCACGCCAGGCTTTGGGGGCGATGCCGGTGATGCGCTGCACCTCAGCGGCGAGCAGGTCCTGCACCCCGGCGGCGCACGGTAAAAACAGGGACAGGCCGTTCACAGGGTCTTTCGCAGATTGGCCGGTGCAATGCGCAGGGCCTCGCGGTATTTGGCGACGGTGCGGCGGGCACACTCGATGCCTTGCTCGCGCAGCATGTCGGAGATTTGGTTGTCGCTCAGTGGCTTGTTGGCGCTTTCGGCAGCGACGAACTGCTTGATGAGCGCACGCACTGCGGTGCTCGATGCATTGCTGCCACTCTCGGTACCCAGGCCCGAGCCGAAGAAGTACTTGAGCTCGAAGGTGCCAAAGGGCGTGCTCATGTATTTGGCGGTGGTCACGCGCGAGATGGTCGACTCATGCAGGCCCAGCTCGTCGGCAATCTCGCGCAGCACCAGTGGGCGCATGGCCAACTCGCCGTGCAGAAAGAAGTTTTTCTGCCGCTCGACGATGGCGGTCGAGACGCGCAAGATGGTCTCAAAGCGTTGCTGCACATTCTTGATGAACCAGCGCGCCTCCTGCAAGCGCTGCTGCAGGGCGGCGCCCTGCTGGCCTTTGTGCTGCTTGAGGGCGTTGGCGTAAATATCGTGTACCCGCAAACGCGGCATCACGTCGCTGTTGAGCGTGACTTTGAATCCCTTGCCCGACTTGATCACCAGCACATCGGGCACCACCAGATTGCGCTCAAGGTTGACAAAGCGCCGGCCGGGCTTGGGGTCGAGCCGGCCGATGATGCCGATGGCCGCCTTGATCAGGGCTTCGCTCAAGCCGGTGGCCGCCACCAGGCGTTTGACGTCGCGCTTGGCCAGCAGCTCCATGGGCTGCTTGCACACCGCAATGGCGGCGCGGGTCTCTTCGGTGTTGCGCTCATCGAGCAGCTGCAAGCCCAGGCATTCGGCCAGGTCGCGCGCGCCCACACCAGCGGGCTCCATGTTGTGCAGCAGGCCCAGGGCCATCAAAAAGCGCTGCTGCAGCTCTTCAAACTCTTCCAGGTCGTCGCCGGCCAGCGCAGCGGCCAGCTCCTCCAGGCTGTCTTCCAGATAGCCGTCGTCGTTGAGCGATTCAATGAGGAAATGCAGGGCCGCGCGGTCTTCATCGGACAGGCGCAGCGACAGGGCCTGCCGGTGCAGGTGTTGCTGCAGGGTCTCATGGCTGCGGGCCAGCTCGATGGCATCGGTCTCTTCGTCGTCGTTGTTGTTCTTGCGCGCCGGCGCATCGCTGCCCCATTCGCTGTCGTCGGGCGCGGTCTCGACCGAGCCATCGCCCTCCCAGCTTTCCTCCAGCGGCGCGGCCGCGTCGCTGTCACTGCTGGGCGTCTCAGGCGAGGTGCTGCTGTCGATCACCGGTGTCGCTATCTCGGGGGGGCTGCTCGCTTCCTGCGCGCCCTCAAAATCGCGCGCATCCGAGGTGACCGGTGTATCGGCCTGATTGAGGCCAAAGTCCTCGCGCTCGGCGGTCTCGTCGCTGCGCTCAAGAAAAGGGTTTTCGTCGAGCATCTGCTCGACCTCCTGGCTCAGCTCCAGGGTCGACAGTTGCAGCAGGCGGATGGATTGCTGCAGCTGGGGCGTGAGCGCCAGATGCTGCGAGACGCGAAGGGACAGGCCTTGTTTCATGGCCTACATTCGGAAGTGCTCGCCCAGGTAGACCCGGCGCACATCGGCGTTGTTGACGATTTCAGCGGGCGTGCCCTGGGCCAGCACATGGCCCTGGCTGATGATGAAGGCGTGGTCGCAAATGCCCAAGGTTTCGCGCACATTGTGGTCGGTGATCAGCACACCGATGCCACGGGCTTTGAGAAAGCCGACGATGCGCTGGATCTCGATGACCGCAATCGGGTCGATGCCGGCAAAAGGCTCGTCGAGCAAAATAAAACGCGGCTGACTGGCCAGGGCGCGCGCGATCTCCACCCGCCTGCGCTCGCCGCCCGAGAGTGCCGGCGCGGCCGATTTGCGGATGTGCTCGACCCGCAGGTCGTGCAGCAGCACATCGGTGCGCTTGTCGATTTCGGCCTCGCCCAACGGCACGCCTGCGGCATCGGTTTGCAGCTCGAGCACCGCCCGTATGTTTTCTTCCACGGTGAGCTTGCGAAAGATCGAGGCTTCCTGCGGCAAATAGCTCAAGCCCATGCGGGCGCGCTGGTGGATGGGCAGTCGCTCGACCGACTGGCCGTCGATGCTGATGCGCCCCGCATCGGCGCGCACCAGGCCCACGATCATGTAGAAGGACGTGGTCTTGCCAGCACCGTTGGGGCCGAGCAGGCCCACCACCTCGCCGCTTTGCACCGCCAGTGACACGTCCTCGACCACCAGCCGGCTGCCGTAGGACTTGCGCAGGCCCATCGCCTCCAGCCGACTGGGCTGACGCGACGCCTTTGCTGCGGCATCGGGCGAGGCGCTGGGCTCCATCGGGCGCATGCGGCCTGTCTATCTCGGGTTGCCCAGCGCCGGGCTGGGCCGCAGCGCGGGCCCCGGCGCAGGGGCTGGGGCTGGGGCTGAGGGCGGCGGCGCAGCGCCGGCAGCGGCTGGTGCAGGGCGCGGCGAGAGCTGGGCGCGCACCCGCCCCCCCGAAGCACTTGCCGGGGCGCCCACACTGCGCGGCTCGCCGTCGACGGTAAAGACCTCGCGGCTGTTGTCGTAGCGAATCACAGCGCCAGAGGTTTCGTCGGCCACCTTGGTGCCCACATAGCGGCGCAGCACCGCCTGGCGGCTCATTTGCAGGGTGTCGGCACGGCCGTCGTATTCAATGAGCTCGGCCTCGGCCTCGACATATTCGTCGACCCCGTCGCGCTTGCTGCGCCACAAAGCCAGCTTGCCAGGCGCTGCCTGTATGGTGGCCCGCTGGTAGCCATCGCTGGTCTGGGTCACCTCGACCCGCTCACCGCGCAAGACCATGCTGCCTTTGTTGATGATGACGTTGCCGGTAAACAGCGTTTGCTGCTTGAGCTCGTCGTGACGCATCGCGTCGGCCTCGGCGTTGAGCGGCTTGAAGCGGTCGGCTTTTTCGGCGTGGGCCGCACCGAACACCAGCGCAAACAGCGCGGCGGTCAGGATGGAGGGGTAAAGCCGGGTCATGGGTAAGGCACGAATCTTGCAGTTTCTGCGAATGATTGTAGCCACCCAGACGGCCCCTGCCGCATCATGCCCCCCTTAAGGAGCAGGGGAAGCGGCTCAGGGGGCCTGGTCAGCCCCAGCCGCTGCCGTGGCACCTCAGGCCTTGGCGCCCTTGGACGCCTGGGCCACGAGGTAATCGGTCACCTGCAGGGCTCGCTGCATGGTGCCAGCCAGAGTACCCGAAGTGAAGTATTTGCCGGCAATACCCAGCGAGGGGA
>Ga0164292_10000399_pt1 | contig 33410 bp, 28 predicted proteins | sample GEODES117metaG_FD_111486 | JGI IMG/M metagenome (GOLD analysis project Ga0164292, IMG submission 111486) | Eutrophic lake water microbial communities from Lake Mendota, Wisconsin, USA - GEODES117 metaG | ecosystem: Environmental > Aquatic > Freshwater > Lake | place: USA: Lake Mendota...
ATGCCTCCTGCTGGTTTTGGTCGAGCTTTTGATTTGAGCTCGTTAACTAAACCAAAAGTTGAAGTAGGTGCCACTTCAAGTGATGAGGCAACTGTTGAAAACTTTATGGCTGATTATGTTGGCCGTTCTAAAGAAAAGCCTGTTGTACTTCTTGCCTACTCACCAAGAAGTGCGGCAACTGTTGAGCTAAGGCAATTAATGGCAAGTATTGCAAAAGAGGATAACGAGAGTTGGATCTTTGGAGCAATTAATGCCGATACTCAAGTCCAATTGGCGCAGGCGCTTAAAATTACTGCAGTTCCATTTGCAATTGCATTTATAAATGAGCAACCTGTAGCTCTCTTTGACCGTATCTATCCAAGAGAACAGATTGTCATGGTGATCACTAAATTATTTGAGTTAGCCAAAGAGCAGGGTTTAAATGTGCAAGTCCCAGAAGTTAAAGAGATTCCAATGGAACCAGAGGAGGCTGCTGCGCTAAGCGCTTTGGATAAGGGGGATTACTCGGGAGCTGCAATGGCTTATCGAAATTGGCTTATGAGAAAACCTGATGAGCCAGTTGCCAAGATTGGTCTTGCACAATGTGAGTTAATGCTACGTATCTCAGCTCTAAATCCTGCTCTTACTATAAAGGATGCCGATAGTGAACCTACTTCAATTGCCAAGGCGGTAATGGCTGCTGATGTGGAGATTGCACAAGGGCTGCAAAAAAATGCATTTGCAAGGCTAATAAATTTTGTCAAAAACTCCAGCGGGGATGAGAAGAAGCAAGCTAAGGAGCACCTATTATTACTCTTCCAGTTAGTAGATCCTGCCGATCCTGATTTAATCCGTTCTAGAAATGAGTTAGCGAGCGCCTTGTTTTGAATAAACCTCTAGAACGTAGCGAACTGCGCCATCTACAAGCCTTTTTCTTCCTCTTCGGTATTGGGGTTATGTGTCTGGCTCCTCGCCTTCCCGATGTAAAGGCAAATCTTGGGGTCTCCACAACATATTTCGGATTTTTAATGAGCACTGGATCAATAGGGGCTTTGACCTCGATGTTAACCATTGGCCACATAGTTCATCGCGTTGGTGTCTACAAAGTCTTAATCATCAGCTCAACGGTTACTTACTTGACTATTGCGGTACTTATTGAATTAAGCAATCCATTATTTTTTCTTATCATTAACATTACTTGTGGTTATGCTTGGGCTTCTTACCACATAGCAATTAATGCTCAGGCTCTACACCGCCAGACTGAGAGTGGAAAACCGATTATTCCAATGCTTCATGGTTTGTGGAGCGCAGGAGCAGTTACAACTGCTTTTATCGCGCTATTGATATCTTCTTTTGTATCATTGAATTGGCATATTTTAACATTAGTTTTAATTGTCTATCTTTTGACGATTAGATCAATAAGAGCTTCAAAACAAGTTTTGCTCAAAGGAAATGAAGTTAACGAGAGCGATGAAGTTGTCACCTTTAAAACCTTGATTTCTTCTTTTCGAATTGATTGGGTAGTTAGCCTTGGTTTTCTATGCGCCCTAATGCTGGAGATATCAATTGGAGACTGGGCCACGATTATGGCGCGCCAGGAATTTGGTGTGAGCAAGTCTGTGGCGGTGACTCCTTATTTCTTATTTATGGGAGCGATGATCATTGGAAGGCTCAGCTATAGCAGAATAAAGGGAGATCGAAGCGATAAAGAGATAGTTCAACCCTTTGTTATTACTGGAGGAACTATCTTTCTAACTTCTCTTGCTCTGAGCATGCAGATCAAAGAGAGCAACTTAGTGCTTGGGTATTTAATATTTTGCCTCGGCTTCTTGCTCACAGGCTTTGGAATTTCTTTTGTTGGTCCTTTATTTTTCGGTTATGCCAGCGCTCGCTCTGACAAACCAGGCGGAGTTGCTGTTGCAGAGCTTGGAGCCGTCAATCAGGTACTCACATTCATTAGCCGTGGGGTAATTTCACTTGTTGCAGGAGCAGCAAGTCTTCCTGTCGCTTTGGCAATTCCTGGAGCTATGCTGATTCTGGTGGCTTTCTTTGTTACCGCAGCAAGTCAGCCTAAGAAAAGCTAAATAAGCTTTAGATAGATAGTTGCAAGGGGAGCAAGGCGAATTAGCGCTGAAGTTTCATATCCTCTATGTTGCCTCTGCTCAATTTTTATCTCACTATTTATCACGCCAGATCCGCCATATTTAATATCATCTGTATTTAGCACCTCTACCCAATTACCTATTTTAGGAATTGGCAGGTGATACTGCTCATGGGGAACTGGCGAGAAGTTTGTAATTGAGATTATCTCTGATCCATCATCAGCCGAGCGAAGATATGCCAGAGTATTTCCTGCGCCATCATCACCAACTAACCAAGTAAAACCATCGCTTGAACTATCTCTCTGCCAGAGCGCAGGGCTTTGTCTATAGAGTGAATTTAGATCTCTGACTAAATCTTGAACTCCCTTATGTTCGCCATATTGAGTTAGATGCCAATCAAGTGATTTCTCATGGCTCCACTCATCATTTTGAGCAAATTCAGAACCCATAAAGAGCAATTTCTTTCCAGGATGAGACCACATATATCCATAGAGAGCCCGTAGCGTGGCAACTTTCTGCCAGCGATCTCCTGGAAATTTATTAACAAGTGCTGCTTTGCCATGAACAACTTCATCATGTGAGAGAGGGAGCAAGAAGTTCTCACTAAAGGCATAGAGAATTGAGAAGGTAATCTCATTATGGTGATAGAGGCGATGAATTGGGTCGTGAGAGAGATATTGCAAGCTGTCATGCATCCATCCCATATTCCATTTAAATCCAAAACCTAAACCGTTCTCAGAAGTTGGCTTAGTCACTCCAGCCCAAGCAGTTGATTCTTCAGCAATCATCATGATTCCTGGAAAGCGCTTATATGCAGTAGCAGTTGCCTCCTGCAAAAACTTTACCGCTGCTAGATTCTCACGTCCTCCAAATTCATTAGCAATCCACTCTCCCTCTTTGCGCGAGTAATCTAGATAGAGCATCGATGCCACAGCATCGACTCGAAGTCCATCGATATGAAAGCTCTCTAGCCAATATAGAGCGCTAGCTACTAGGAAATTACGAACTTCATTCCTTGAGTAATTAAAGATCAGCGTTCCCCAATCAGGGTGCTCACCTAAACGGGGATCTTCATGTTCATAGAGACAAGTTCCATCAAGGCGAGCTAGAGCCCATTCATCTTTGGGAAAGTGAGCAGGAACCCAATCTAAAATAACTCCAATGCCAAGGCTATGTAGGTGATCAATGAGATATCTAAAATCATCAGGGCTTCCAAAGCGAGAAGTTGGGGCGAAATATGAAGTTACTTGATAGCCCCAAGAAGGATCATATGGATATTCACTAACTGGCATAAATTCAACATGGGTAAAGTTCTGCTCGATTAAGTATTGGCCTAGCTCCAGGGCTAGTTGGCGATATGAAAGTCCAGCTCGCCATGAACCTAAGTGAACTTCATAGATAGATACAGGACTCTTCCAAGGTTGAAATAAACCACGGTTATCCATCCACTTGCTATCACTCCATAGGTAATTACTTTCATTGACGATAGATGCGGTGAGTGGAGCTCGTTCACTCTGCCTTGCTAATGGATCTGCATGATCAACCCAGCGAGAATCACGGCCTTGAATTGCAAATTTGTATTTAAGTCCTGGGCCAACATCTTTGATGAAAATCTCCCATAACCCGTTGGAACCAAGGGGAATCATCGGGTGAATCTCTTTATCCCAGAAATTTGCATCACAAATCAAACTCACTCGCTTTGCATTCGGTGCCCAAAGGCTAAAAGCTGTTCCAATTAACTCACCGCTCTTATCCCTCTTAACATGCGCTCCTAATACTTCCCAGAGCGATTCATGTCTTCCTTCGGTGATTAGATACATATCTAGCTCACCAAGGGTGCTATGTGGATTTAGATATCCAGCGGGCGGTGATTGGAAAGTGCTCCGCTTTGAAAATAGATTCTTAAAAAGGCGGCGCATAGGACTAAAGCCTAATTACTTCTTAACGCGTGCGATATGGGCAACTCTTCCCATAGGACGAGAGGGATCAAGGCGAATGAAAGTATCCCTACTCCAGTTGTATTTTGCTTGATCTAGAAGGTCTGTGACCTCAAAGCTCTTATCTTCAAGGCCCAGCGCTGAGAGATTCCAATGGACCATTGTTTCAATGGCTTTAGATGGATCGAGATTAACCACAATCAGAATTAGATTATCGCCCTCTATCTTTGAGTAGGCAATTACCTGATCAGAATCGCTTTGATGGAAAGTTATATTTCTTAGGCGCTGCAGAGCAATATTTTGATTCTTTATCTCATTTAACTTAGAGATAAATGGTGCAAGAGTGAGAGACTTCTTACTTGCCCCCTGCCAATCACGGACTTTAATCTCATACTTCTCACTATCTCGATACTCCTCTTTACCCTCGCCAATTGGGATATGTTCATATAGTTCATATCCGGCATACATTCCCCAAGAGGGGCTAAGAGTTGAGGCAAGAACTGCTCGAACTGCAAAGGCAGCAAGATTTCCACTCTGCAGGTGAAAGGGAAGAATATCTGGAGTATTGACCCAGAAATTTGGACGAAAGAAAGCACTAGTTTGATAAGCAACTTCCTTGGCATACTCCTCTAATTCAGATTTAGTAACTCGCCAGGTGAAATAGGTATAGGACTGCTGGAAACCAGCTTTTCCAAGTGCATGCATCATCGCTGGCGTTGTGAAAGCCTCTGCAAGGAAAATAACTTGAGGATATTTACTATTTATCTTGGCAATAAAATCTGCCCAGAAGTTAATTGGCTTAGTATGTGGATTATCAACTCTAAAGATATTGACTCCCAGTTCAATCCATAGCGTTACTACTCGATAGATTTCTGCAAGTAGCCCTGGATAATCGTTATCAAAATTTAGGGGATAGATATCTTGATATTTCTTTGGAGGATTCTCAGCATATGCAATTGAGCCATCAGCCCTCTTTGTAAACCACTCTGGGTTTGTCTTAACCCAAGGATGATCGGGGGAGCATTGCAGGGCTAGATCAAGTGCAACTTCTATATCATTTTTCTTGGCAACTTTAAGAAAGTATTTGAAATCATCAAAGGTGCCAAGCTCAGGATTGATCGCATCATGGCCCCCTGATTCATTGCCAATAGCCCAGGGAACCCCAGGATCAAGCGGGCCTGCGGTAAGTGAGTTGTTTTTGCCCTTGCGATGGGAGTAACCAATTGGATGAATCGGCGGGAGATATAAAACATCAAAGCCCATTTTGGCCACATCTTCAATTCGATCTGCTGCGCTTCTAAAGTTTCCAGAAGTTATAGAGCCATCGCTATTTTTTATAGCTCCCTCACTTCGAGGAAAGAATTCATACCAATTTCCAATAAGAGCTCGCTCTCGCTCAACTTTAATTGGATAACTCTCCGACTTTGTAATTAAAGCCTTTGCAAACTCTCCTAGATTTTCTGAAGCCACCTCGATATAGAAACTCCAATTACCTAAAGCTTTGGGTCTTAGATGAGCTTCAAATCTCTGGCTATTTGGCCAGATTTCTAGCATCTTCGCACGGGAAGAAATTTTGCCACTGTCATCTACTAAAACTGCAAAGGCATCAAAGCCTTCATGGCCTTCTCTTATGATGGTGGCAGAGATTACAACCGCCTCATCAACTACAGCTTTGGCACCGATAAATTCTCCACCAAAGAAAGTTGTTGGAGAGATATCGACTATTCCAAAGCGAGAGATCATCCAGATCCTTCAGTATTTCCTGGATCTGCTGCAGTGACATTGTTTAACTCATACTTCTCAATTGCCTTCATAACGACTTTAGGAGAGATTTTTCCTTGATTAGCAAGCTGTGAGAGAGTTGCAACAACTATTGACTCGGCATCTACCTTAAAGTGGCGACGTAGCGCGCCTCTTGTATCAGATAGACCAAAGCCATCGGTTCCAAGGGAGGCAAAGTTCTGTGGCACCCAAGGAGAGATTTGATCTTGAACCGTTCTCATAAAGTCGCTAACTGCAAGAACGGTTCCTTTATAAGCTTTGAGTTTAGTTGTGAGGTAGGCGCTCTTTTTATTTAGAGGGTTTAGAAGATTATGTCGATCAACTTCTAGGCCATCTCGCCTTAGCTCATTCCAAGAGGTGACGCTAAATACATTTGCGCTAATCTTCCAATCGCTAGCAAGTAGCTCTTGTGCTTTAAGTGCCCAATTAAGAGCTACTCCTGAGGCCAAGAGATTGACCTGGCGCTTAGCCCGGCGCTGCTTTTTAGCCTTTGAATAGAGGTAGATACCTTTTAATAAACCTTCAACATCTAGATTCTCTGGCTCTGCTGGTTGAACATATGGCTCGTTATAGACAGTGAGGTAGTAGTAAATATTCTCGCTATTTTCGCCATACATTCTCTTTAGACCATCTTTAACGATATGGCCTAACTCAAAGGCAAAAGCTGGATCATAGGCAACTACAGCTGGATTTGTTGAAGCTAGAAGTTGTGAATGACCATCTTCATGCTGCAAGCCTTCGCCATTAAGGGTTGTTCTTCCAGCTGTTGCTCCCATAACAAAACCACGGGCCATCTGATCTGCTGCTGCCCAGAATGCATCTCCAGTTCTCTGGAAACCAAACATTGAATAGAAGATATAAACGGGAATCATTGGTTCATCATGGGTTGAGTAAGAGGTGCCAACAGCGGTAAATGAAGCAGTTGATCCAGCCTCATTAATACCTTCATGCAAAATTACTCCAGAGGTGGACTCTTTATAAGAGAGCATCAACTCTCTATCTACAGCCAGATATTGCTGGCCATGAGGTGAGTAGATCTTCATCGTTGGAAAGAGTGAATCCATACCAAATGTTCTAGCTTCATCAGGAATGATTGGAACAATTCGATGGCCAAGGCCCTCAACTTTTGCCAAATCTTTAAGCAGGCGAACAAAGGCCATCGTTGTGGCAATTTCTTGCGCTCCAGATCCCCTTGTCATCACTGCAAAATCTGAATCCTGAGGCTGGGGAAGAGGTTTTGATTTTGAACGTCTTCTTGGAACTGAACCACCAAGCTCTGCTCTCTTCTCCATCATGTATTGGAACTCTGGTGATTCTTTTCCGGGGTGGAAATATGGTGGGAGCTTCTCATCTAATTTCTCATCATCAATTTCTAGATAGAGACGATCTCTAAGCGTCTTTAGGTCCTCCAGCTTTAACTTCTTCATCTGATGGGTGGCATTTCGACCTTCAAAATGTGATCCAAGGGTCCATCCCTTAATGGTTTTAGCAAGAATTACAGTGGGCTGGCCTTTATGGTTCATCGCTGATTGATAAGCAGCGTAGAGTTTCTGATAATCATGGCCGCCGCGCTTTAGATTCCAAATATCATCATCGCTCCAATTAGCCACCATCGCAGCTGTTCTTGGATCGCGATTAAAGAAATTCTCTCTAACAAAGGCGCCGCTCTCTGCCTTATAAGTTTGGAAATCTCCATCTGGCGTCTTATTCATTAGCTCAACTAGCGCGCCCTCTTTATCCATAGCAAAGAGTGGATCCCACTCTCTTCCCCAAACTACTTTGATTACATTCCATCCAGCGCCAGTAAATAGGGCTTCAAGTTCTTGAATGATCTTTCCATTGCCGCGCACCGGTCCATCAAGTCTTTGTAGGTTGCAGTTAACAACAAAGGTTAAGTTATCTAGATTCTCTCTAGCAGCAAGAGTTAGCGCAGAGACGCTCTCTGGTTCATCCATCTCGCCATCGCCAAGAAATGCCCATACCTGTTGGCCAGAGGTATCTTTAATTCCGCGGTTATGAAGATAGCGATTAAAGCGGGCTTGATAAATTGAATTAATTGGACCAAGTCCCATAGATACAGTTGGAAACTCCCAGAACTCTGGCATAAGTCTTGGATGTGGATAAGAGGAGAGTCCACCACCAGAGTGTGAGAGCTCCTGTCTAAATCCATCTAATTGATGCTCGCTTAAGCGTCCTTCAAGAAATGCTCTGGCATACATTCCAGGTGATGCATGTCCTTGGAAAAATATCTGATCTCCGCCGCCTTGATGGTCTTTTCCTTTGAAGAAATGATTAAAGCCAACTTCATATAACGCAGCAGAAGATGCAAAGGTTGATATATGTCCGCCAACACCAACTCCAGGGCGCTGCGCGCGATGGACCATGATCGCTGCATTCCATCTGATGTATGCCCGAATTCTTCGCTCTAGAAATTCATCGCCAGGAAATTGCGGTTCACTCTCAGGAGGAATTGTGTTCATGTAATCGGTAAGACGGAGATTTGGTAGCGAAATATTTGCCTCATGTGCTCGCTTAATAAGTGAGAGCATCAGATAACGAGCCCTGGCTGGGCCGCCATGTTTAATTAAGGAATCAAGGCTCTGGTGCCACTCGGCAGTTTCATCAGGGTTGGCATCGATTAGCTGATCTACATGGAGGTCTTGGAGATTATTCATATTCTCTGGGCCTGGGCTCACAGGGCTATCTTTGCCTTAAATAGCGCTTTGAGTGAAATCCAAGGCGTGTGAGTTTGCCCCTTTTACCAAGTTGCTTTCTAGCCCTTAAGAGTGTGGACTTAGCCCATAAGGCTCAATTTTTGAGCGAACTAAGAAAGTTAAGGAGAAGGCATTGAGCACCCCGCCGGTGGGGCCAGGGCAACTGGCATCCCGAATGGGAATCCAGAGCGGTCATCTCGTATTAGAGCGAGGCTTTGGAAGTGATTGCGATGAAGCAATTCGTAGCGAGATCTCAGCTGCTACAGGAAGTGATCTCCTTGATGAAAATTCTCAAGAGGTAGTAGATGCAGTTATAACCTGGTGGCGCGAAGATGATGGCGATTTAATCGATGAGTTAGTTGATTGTCTTACATATCTAAGTGAATCTGGTCCGATCTGGCTATTAACCCCAAAGGTTTCAAGGCCAGGACATGTTGAGCCAAGTGATATTCAAGATGCTACGCAGACTGCAGGTTTAAGTCTTACCTCAACGCTTCCAGCATCAAAGGATTGGACTGCAACTAGATTAGTTGCGAGAAAGAGTGGAAGAAAATAATGTCAATAAATGTTGGAGATCTTGCTCCTGATTTTGAATTGGTAAATCAATTTGGAGAGAAAGTTTCACTCTCCTCATTTAGAGGAAAGAAAAACGTTGTTCTAGTCTTCTTTCCATTTGCTTTTACTGGCACCTGCACTGGAGAGCTCTGCGCTCTAAGAGATGATCTATCAGCTTTCCAAAATGAGAGTATTGAACTACTTGCAATCTCATGTGATGCGATGTTTACTCAGAAAGTCTTTGCAGAGAAAGAGGGCTATAACTTCCCACTGCTCTCTGACTTCTGGCCCCATGGCGCAGTTGCAAGCAAATATGGAGTATTTAATGAAGATCGTGGTCTTGCGCTACGCGGCACATTTATTATCGATAAGGCAGGAATTGTCCGCTGGAGCGTAGTAAATAGCCCTGCCGAGGCGAGAAAAATCGAGGATTACAGAAGCGCGCTAGCCTCGTTATAGACTGCGCAGGCATTAAAGATAGGGCGCTTAGCTCAGTGGTAGAGCGGCTCGTTTACACCGAGTAGGTCGGGGGTTCAAAACCCTCAGCGCCCACGTAGATTCGGGGAGTTTCCCGGACGTAGAAAAAGCCATTCTTGATGAAAGTAATCAAGAAAAATCGTGTGCGAAAAATGAAGAGCTGGTCACCATCTCTGACGTGCCAGCATCAAAGAATTACATCAAAGTCCTAGAGAAGAAGCGTCTTGAGGCGATGCGCCCGAAGGTGCGACTTCCTAAGGCAGAGCAGGTGCAAGGCCCAGAGGCGACGCATCTATTTGAGGAGTTTTCAACTTTTAAGTTCTCCAAAAAGAAGAGCCCTCAGGTCCTCTCTGCAAGCATCTCCTCTTTAGATGATGGTCGTATATCTCTGAGCGAAGCTCTTGCCTCACTGGGCTGGAGTGAGCAGAGCAATCTGGACTTCACCATTAGTGGTCGCACTGTTCAGATTATTGAAGTTGAAGATGGGGGACTTCAGGTCTCTTCCTCCAAGTCTCGCTTGGTGCTGCCGCTATGGATTAGGCGGAGGTTGGAGTGGTCTGACCGAACCAAACTTTTGGTCGTATCCCACTCAAGCCCTGCCAAGCACATCTTGATCTATGAAGTATCAGATTTATTGAATCTAATTAAGCCCTGAAAGGAAAATTTATGGGTAAAAGAAAAGAACACGATGAGATAGTCAAAGGCCTTCGCAAGAGTTTCCCGAAACTCACCGAATTTGAGCTAGCCGAGCTATCTCTTAAATACCTTCAATCCAACACAACAGGAAGTGCTAAGTCTGGAGAGAAGGCAAAGTTTGACCCGGATATGAAGGTTGGAGAGATTGTTGGAGTCTTACGAAAAAGGCTCTGGAAAATCGAACTTGAACGCCCACGGGCAAAAATTCAAGAAGATGGAAGCCTAAAAATGAAGGATTCGAGTACCTATCGGACCTATGAAACCAATTGGAGAAGGCTTGAAGAGAAGTATGCGGATCTACTTATTTCCGAACTTACCGAAGAGATTGCTCTAGATTTCTGTTCTGATGCAATGGCGATTGCAAGAGTGCGACACAAGAAAATCGCAAAAGGGCGTAAAGAGAAGAATTTACCTGTAAAGGATGAAACTGGGCATCACGCCTACAACAGAGCCCTAGATGTCCTTTCCACCGTTGTTAATTACGCAATAAAGAAAGGCGCTTTAGATAGATCGCCACTGATTGATATTAAGAGAAAGCCAATAAGTGAATCAGATCGTCACGGCCTTTCTCCAGAACAGGTTGAAGAAATACTGCATTCTGCAATCTCGGGTGGGAACGATCCGATTCTTGACTACATAATGCTCTGGACGATCGTAGAAACTGCTTGCCGAAGTGGTGGATTACTGCGCCTGCAAGTCGGAGATATAGATTCAAAGCAGTGCTTAGTTCGCTTCCACGAAAAGGGCGGAAAGTCGAGAAAGCAACCGGTAAGCCAAGAGCTCGCAGAAGCCCTTTTAGCTTTGGCAAAATCAAGAGGTTCTGTTCACTCTGGTGATCCAGTATTTCGCTTTCATCCAAAAGGAAACGGAGAAGGTCGCGCCCTTACTGCAAGAAGATTTGAGCGGTTGTGGGAGAGACTCCGTGATGAAATTCGCTGGGTAGCCGAGAAGCAAGTCACTAATCACTGGTTAAGACACTCCACCCTTACCTGGGTAGATCGAGTCGTCTCATCGCCTGCAATTACGAGCAAGTATGCAGGGCACGGACCTGCAACTGTCACCGCTGGTTATACCTCTGCGCGAATTGATGAAATCAAGCAGGCTCATTCGAGCATCTTTGGAAAAAAAGCGGTGAAAAAGAAAAAACCCTCCGGCAGGAGGGGCTCCAAGGTGGGGAAGAGGGCCTTTTAATCCAAGGGTTTACCTTCCCCGCAAGGAAGATTGTGCCAAAGAGAAGTCCTGAGTCAAGAATTCACGCTCAATATTCCAGAATTGGCCGCTCCCGACTTGTAAAAATAATCCAAATCTCTGGCACAACTCTGGCACAGATTTAGACTTATGCGTTGTCGGCGGGCTAGTGCAAAATTCTGGCTTCTTAGCACTGTTTTATTCAAAGGGGGCGTTCTAATTGGCAGTTAAGAAGACAGAGCTTTACTCGACCCTTTGGGCAAGTTGCGATGAGCTACGAGGTGGTATCGAGCCATCCATTTATAAGGACTATGTCCTACTCATTTTATTTGTTAGATATGTAACTGATAAAGCTCCATTTTCTAAAGGGCAGATTGTTATACCAGAAGGTGGAGGCTTTCACGATCTAGTTGCACTAAAGAACAAGCCAAATATCGGTGAGGAAATCAATAAAGCAATCAGCAAATTAGCATCCGCAAACCAGCTTGAGGGAATCATTGATGTGGCTGATTTTAATAATGACTCAGTTCTAGGCGCAGGTCAGTTAAAGGTCGATAAGCTCTCAGGTCTGATTGGTGTTTTTGAGAACCCAAATCTTAACTTTGCAAATAACAGGGCTGACGGCGATGACATATTAGGTGATGCTTACGAGTACCTAATGATGAAATTCTCGATTGAATCAGGAAAATCGAAAGCCCAGTTCTATACCCCCGCAGAAGTCTCACAGATTATGAGCTACCTAATAGGAATCGATAAAGCTACTGATGGTAAGCAGACTATCTATGATCCAACTTGCGGATCAGGCTCTTTACTTTTAAAAGCTCACGATACTGCTCTAATTAACACCGGTTTTGATCTTGCGATTTATGGCCAAGAGCTAGCAGATAACACCGCCTCACTAGCTCGTATGAATATGTGGCTTCACAACGTGACTACTTCTCAGATTAACTCAGGTCTATCAACTATCAGCAATCCTCATTTTACCGATAAGAAAAATCCCAATACGTTAAGAACTTTTGATTATGTAGTAGCTAATCCACCGTTTTCTACTAGCAATTGGCGAAGTGGCTTTGTTCCCGAACAGGATGTTTTTGGTCGTTTTGATGGTTTTGGTATGCCACCAGATAAAAATGGTGACTATGCCTTCTTGCTTCACATAATTGCTAGCTTAAAGAGCAATGGCTCTGGCGCAGTAATTTTGCCACACGGAGTTCTCTTTAGAGGTAACGCGGAAAGCATTATTAGGAAGAATTTAATTGAGAAAAAACTTATCAAGGCGATTGTTGGATTACCAGCAAACCTATTCTATGGAACAGGAATTCCAGCTTGCATTGTGGTTATTGATAAGAAAGATGCTGAAAACCGCGACCACATTTTTATGATTGATGCCTCAAAAGGTTTTACCAAAAATGGAAATAAAAATAGATTACGAGATCGCGATACTCACAAAATTCTAGATATATATAAAAATGAAGACGAGATTCAGGGATATTCTAGAAAAGTACCGTTGAGTGAAATCTCAAATAAAGCTAATGATTTTAACTTAAATCTTCCTCGCTATATCGATAGTTCCGAAAAAGCTGATATTCAAAATATCGAAGCCCATATTCTTGGTGGAATTCCTGAATCTGATATAGACTCTTTGGACGCTTACTGGAACCAATTCCCTTCGCTAAGAAGTGAGTTAATTAAGGCTAATACGCGAAGTGGATTTGTTGACCTAAAGGTTAATTCTAGAGAAGTTAACACTTTGATTAACAGCAACAACGAGGTTGAGAAATTTAAACAAGATGTTCATAAAGAGTTAGAAAAATGGATTACCTGGGCAAAACCTGTTCTAGCTAAGGTTGATCAGAAGAGCCGACCAAAGGTTCTAATCGACGAGCTAGGTGAGAAGATCTTAGAGATATTTAAACCAATAAATTTAATTGATGCTTATGCGATCTATCAGGGCCTTCGAGAGTACTGGGATGAAACTCTAAAAGATGATATTTACACGATTGTTGAGCTGGGTTGGCTTGATTCAAGTAAACCTGTAAAGCTTGCGCCCAAGGCAAAGGATCGCGTTGATTTCCAAATCAAGAAAGAGAAGTTTCATTCAGAAACTCTTCCTAGTGAAGTTTTAATAGATAAATTCTTTGGTAAAGAGGCTCAAGAGATTGAATCTATAGAAGAGGCGTTAAGTCAGGCCAGTGAAGCTCTAGATAACTTTGAAGCTGAGTATGGCGGAGATGAAGGGCTTTTAAGAGATTATCTAAACGACAAGGGTCGCATCAGCAAGAAGGATTTAAGTAAGTTCTTACGCGATAATTCCATTGGGAAAGAAGAACTTGAGGCGTTAAAAATATATGAAGGCCTGGCAGAGAAGGAAGATCACGCTAAAGAATCTAAGAAAGAAAAAGAGGCAGCTTTTGTTGATCTAATTGCTAAACAATATGGATCTTTAACTGAAGAAGATGTAAAGAATATTCTTATTGATAATAAGTGGTTGAAGGCTGTTAGAGAAGTAGTTGAGAACGAGCTAGAGAACAATATCTTGCGCTTATCAAAACGATTAAGCGAACTTAATGATCGGTATTTAGTTCCACTTCCAAAGATTCAGAAAGAACGCGAAGAATTAACTGCGAAGGTTCAGACTCATATTGAGAAAATGGGTGTGAAGTGGGAAAAATGAAATTTCCTCAATTCTGGGATGTAAAGCAAATTAAAGAACTTGCTTTTACAACCGCGGGAGGAACGCCTTTTACTGGGAATCGTGAATTCTGGGGTGGCAATATTCCATGGATGAACTCAGGTGAATTGAACTTAAAAACCGTTCGAGACGTAGAAGGACGAATCACCGAAAAAGGTCTTGAAAATTCAAGTACAAAATTGATACCAAAACATTGTGTCTTAATCGGATTGGCTGGGCAAGGAAAAACTCGAGGTACTGTTGCTACAAATGAGATAGAACTCTGTACTAATCAATCTATAGCGGCGATTTTTCCGGGCAAGGAATTTAATTACAAGTACTTGTATTACAACCTTGAATTACGCTATCAGGAGCTTAGAGAACTTTCCGATGGGGGAGGTGGTCGTGGAGGTTTAAATCTCTTCCTGATCAATAATCTCGAACTCCCATTACCAAATTTGAGTGAACAAAAAGCAATCGCAGAAGCACTCAGCGATATTGATGAGTTGATAAATATTCTAAATGTGGAGCGAAGCAAACTAATTAATATGAGGCTTTCATTTATTCAGAGCCAACTCCTAAAGGAGCAGAAAGCTCGAGTAAAACTCGGAAACCACGCTCAGTTTTATAAAGGTAAAGGTCTACCAAAATCTCAACTTAGTAATGAAGGTAAATTTGAAGCTATCCATTATGGTGAACTTTTTACGAATTACCCCGAGACAATCAAAGAAGTTATTTCTAGAACAAATATAGCTATTGGAGAATCATTTCTGTCAGAAATAAATGATGTTCTGATGCCTTCTTCTGACGTAACTCCTCGGGGATTAGCCACTGCTTCTTGTATAACCAAGGTTGGTGTAATACTTGGTGGCGATGTTTTGGTTGTTCGAGCAGATAGCAATGTAATTGACGGTAGTTATCTAAGCTACGTCATTAGAAATTCTAAAGATGAAATTCTAAAATTAGTAAATGGAACAACCGTCTACCATTTGTATGGTAAAGATCTAGCGAATTTTGAGTTTGAACTACCTGCGCTTGACGTTCAGAAAGAATTTATCGAGAAAGCAGATTTAATGCGAGATGAAATAGATTTTTTGAGTCAGGAAATAGAGAAATACGAGTGGCTAAAACAAGGAATGATGAACGATTTACTTACAGGGAAGGTTCGGTTGGTATGAGCCAAGTAGGTGAATTAGAAAGAGTTACACAAAACCGTGTTATTGAAAAATTGAAATCACAGGGTTTTACCTACTTGGGAGATTTAACGAAGTTTTCAAATCAGAATGTCCGCGAAGATGATTTTATTAAGTATCAAGTTTCGAGAGGCGTGAGCCAAGAGCTTGCTAAGAGAGCTTATGAACAATTTGAGAGCGTGGCTAACCAGATGGCAAAGAGTCTTTATGAGAGGAACTTGGACACCTACAACCTAATCCGCTATGGGATCGACCTCGCTCCAGAAATAGGCGAAAAGAAAATTACAGTTTGGCCAATCGATTTCAGGGATCATAGTAAAAATCATTTCTATGTCGCTGAAGAGGTTACTGTTGTTGGTAAGAGTGGTAATGGTGCAGTAAAGAGACCTGATTTAGTGATTTACGTAAATGGAATAGCACTGGCAATTATTGAGTTAAAGAAATCCACTGTTTCCATAGAAGAAGGAATTGTCCAAAACTGCGACAACCAAACCCAAGAATTTATTGAATGGTTCTTCTCCACAATACAAGTAATAGTTGCCGGTAATAATGCCAATGGCTTGAAGTACGCAACTATAGGAACTAAACCTGCCAACTACCTTCAATGGCGCGATGAAGAGACTGGCGGAACTGACTTAGATAAGAGCATCAATCAGCTATTTAATAAGTCTCAACTGCTTCAGATTATCTACGAGTTTATAAATTTTGATAAAGGAACTAAAAAAATCGGCAGGCAGAATCAGATACACGGCGTGAATCGGATGAAGAAAAGAATTCTTGAGAAAAAAGGTGGGTATATCTGGCACACCCAAGGTTCTGGAAAATCCATCACAATGGTCCAAAGTGCGAAATGGATCAGCGAAAATATTGATGACTCCCGTGTTGTTATCCTCACTGATAGAACAGAACTTGATGAAAATATCGAGGGAGTTTTCAAAGGCGTCAATGAAAAAATTCGACGAGTGAAGTCAGGTGCTGACTTGCTTGAAGCGCTCAATGCGAATACAGATCGATTTATCTGCTCATTAATACATAAGGCTGGCTCTGCCTTTAGAGGGTTACAAAGCGATAAGGAAGACAGTGAAAATGCGGGCCTTAAAGAGTTTGCTGACAAGGTTGAAAAAGAAGCAGCAGAAATTAAAGATTTCAAGCCTAAAGGAAACATATTTGTATTTATAGATGAATGTCATAGAACTCAGGCAGGAGAACTTCATAAAGCGATGAAGAAACTTTTACCTAACGCGATAATTATTGGATTCACTGGTACCCCAATCTTTAAAAATGATAAAGCCTTAACCATCCGGATTTTTGGTGAACCGATCCACGAGTATCGTTATGATGAAGCCGTGCGCGATGGCGTTGTCGTAGATTGTCTATATGAGGCAAGAGATGTTAATCAAAGAATCAGCGATCAAAAGAAAATAGATCTATGGTTTACTGCAAAAACAGCTAACTTGAATGATTATGCAAAAGCTGATCTAAAGAAGAAGTGGGCTAATCTACAAAATATCTGGTCTAGCAGGGAAAGATTAAATTTGATTGTTGCTGACATAGTACTGGACTTCAATACACGGCCACGACTTTCAGATGGTCGAGGGAATGCTCTGTTAGTAGCGAGCTCTATTCACGAAGCAACTGTTTATTATGAGTTATTTAACCTAACTGAGCTAAAAGGTCGAGTTGGAGTAGTAACTTCTTATCAGCCCAAACTAAATGATCTAAAAGGTGAGGCCGTAGCCGAGGCAGAGACTCTTAGTGTGAAGCAATTTAATACTTATCGAAAGATGATTGCAGAATTTGTGGGATGCTCGGAGGAAGATGCAATAAATCAGGTAGATAAATATAATACTGCAGTCAAGGAAAGATTTGTTTATCATCCGGCAAAAATGAGTTTGCTTATTGTGGTAGATAAGCTTTTGACAGGTTTTGATGCTCCTAGCGCGACATATTTATATATAGATAAGAAGATGCGAGATCACGGTCTATTCCAGGCTATGTGTCGAGTCAACAGAGTGGATCCCAATGGCGAAGATAAGAAATACGGCTATGTTGTGGATTATAAAGATTTGTTTGAATCTGTTGAGTCGGCCTTATTTGATTACACTAAAGGGGCATTCTCGAACTTTGATCCGAAGGACATAATCTCTTGCTTTAAGCAGATTAATGAAGAGAGTAAGGCGGAGTTAGAAAATCAGCTGGAGGCGACAAAGAAGCTTCTTGAGCCGGTTGGTGATTACTCAAATAACGAGGTTCTAAAGAAGTACTTTGTATCGAGCACCTCGGGAGACCTTGATGCATTGAAGTCAACAGAAGGTAAGAGGATTAACCTCTATAAACAGGTATCTTCACTAGTTCGGGCTTACACAAATATTTGTGGGTTTGAAAAAGATGCTGGATACACTGAGGTCGAGTTTAAGAAAATTAGAGAGCGAGTAGAAAATTTTGAGGAGATTAAACAATTTGTAAAGCTGGCATCGGGAGATTATGTAGATCTGAAACTTTACGAACCAGATATGCGCCACCTGATTGATACATACATAAAATCAGATAAGAGTGAAGTAGTTGCAGATTTGTCCAAAACGCCACTTTTGAAAATTCTCGCGGATGATCCTGATCTTGAGAAACGTATGGAGGCTTTGACTAAAGAAAAAGATCACAAGAGTGTTGCCGAAACGATTGTGAATAATGTTAAAAAAGAGATTTCAGAACGCTCTGCTAGTAATCCTATATACTTCGAGAAGATGTCGGCAATCTTACTTTCTTTGATTAAGATGGACCTTGAGAGAAAAGAAGAGTACAAGAAGTTTCTTCAAAAGATCAAGGAATTAGCTACAAATATCATCTCACCAGATACGAGTACTTATCCCGAATTGGTAAGGTCATCAGGACATAGAGCGATTTACGATATTTTAAGTGAGGATTTAAATCTCTCCGAAAGAGTAGTAGAGGTTTTAAGAAATGCTCAGGCAGATTGGGAAACTGATTCAAGAAAGACGCGGCGAGTCAGGTTAGATCTTTTAGATATCCTTAGTGGCGATGAATTGATGGCAGATAGAATTATCGATATTGCTAAGAGGCACGATGAATTCCTTAGATGAAGTTCTCGATATCGCCAATTTAAAGGTAGAAGTCAAGAAAAGGAATGTGAAGAGTCTAAGGATTGGCGTTTTTCCACCAACCGGAAGAGTCAGAGTGACTGCCCCGCTAAGTTACGAAAATCACCTGATTGAATCAGTGGTAATCAAGAAGCTTAATTGGATTAAAAGGCAACAAGGTCAATTGTTGAGCCAAGAGCGCCAAACCGAACGAGAGGCTGTAAGCGGAGAGTCGTACTTCTTCAAGGGCAAAAAGTACAAACTAACGGTAATTGATGGAGGAGCACGAGGTAGGTTAATTATAAAGAACAGCTCAAAAATGGAGTTATCAATTGCAAATCGCGCTAGTAAAGATACAAGACTCAATGTAATTAACAGTTTCTATCGCAAAAGCTTACAAGAAGAGTTGGACCTGTTACTCCCAAAGCTCGAAGAGAGGCTAGGGGTTAAAGTTAAGAGTTGTTCAATTCGAAAGATGAAGAATAGATGGGGCAGTTGCGATCCAAAAAATAAACGGATTACCATAAATATTGAACTAATTAAGAAGAATCCTGCTTGCTTAAATTACATACTTATACACGAATTGGTTCACATTTTAGAAGATAATCACGGTGAGGAATTTATAAAACTTATGGATCGATTCTTGCCAAACTGGCGTTATGCAAGAGATTTACTCAATACTGCTCCTCTTGCTCACGCTCATTGGGATTATTAGGTTCTAGAAAAGCCAATCCACTTCACTTCCTCTTCAGGTCTTACCTTGGTTTTTATTTGAGCGTATTTTTGCGCTTTATCGCACCTGACCTCTCATCCACACCGACGAATGAGAGGTCAGGTGCTAGCGCAAAATCGTTAGTAGGGGTGGTGGTTGGTGGGTAAGCGGGGTGGAAAATAAAATTTTTATTATTTGTTGTGTAGATGGTGGATTTATGGAAACACAACGACACCGTAGTTAATGGGAGGAAGCTCCCACTAACTAAGGAGTCAAAATGTCAAAGAAATATCCAAAGCAATTGTCGTTGAGAGATTTAGAGATTGCTAAGTTCATTGCAGAGCAAGGTGCTATCCGATCAACAATGATCAATGACTTGATCCAAATAAAGCAAAGTAACACATTAGAGCCCAGGGCAGTACGTGCCCTCGCTCAGAGATTGGTAAACCATAACTTGGCCTACAAGGAAAGAATCTTGTTGGGTCCTGCAATTCTGTGGCCAACATCTAGTGCCATCCGATTAGCAGGTTTTAAATTGAAGGCGGGGGAAAGGGTTAGCAAACCCTCTCTCGCAACCCTTCTTCACACGTTAGCTGTATCACGGGTTCGTATCCTTTACGAGAGAGAACGAGCGATTTGGATTTGCGAGAGGGCCCTTCGAGAGTCCTCTCCGCTTCATCTCCCAGACGGAATGGCCTTCTTTGGAGAGAAAAGACATCTGGTTGAAGTGGAGTTGACGGCGAAGGAATCAACACGCGTACAAACCATAATGTTGCTCAACTTGGATTCGGATGTTGAGCAAGTCGATTACTGGACCAACGCGGAAACTTTCAACGTTGTAAATAAGGCTAAGGATTCTCTACCTAAAAACCTAAGTGAGCGTGTACTCGTAAGACTTTTGCCAGAGGAAGTGTACAAATGAATAGAGAAGATGAAAAAGAGCAAGTAACGAATTACTTCAACATAGCCTGGATACTCATCTCTCCGCTTACATACCTCCTTTACGAGCAAGCGAAGCGAGGATTTCCCAACTCTAAAAGAGTCACAAAAAGTCGATTGAAAGCAAAGAGATTTGTTGCTGCATCGGCTCTAGCAGTTTTGTTATCTCTTCTACTGTACTTAGCGGCCTTTGCACTCATAGATGTTTCTCTCAAATTTGCAATCGGTCTCATCATTTTAACTTGGCTGATTCACTATCCGATTGCAGTCATAATCAGATTCCCTCAATGGAACTCTCTCATTGAGGAGTTTGATAGCGGGGGACTGGAACCCGCTTTGAGAAGTGAATTGCGCACTATCAAATTTCAAAGCGAGATGGAATTTGCGGAAGTAAAATATAAAGAAGTGAGCGATACAAATCCTGATGCTCCAAAGCCTTTCGGAGTGAGAGTATTTCCAACAAATAGCCTTTTCCAGATTAGAGGAACTCCAAAAGTAAGTCAGACTGAATTAGAGCTTGTCACGGATGGAATGTTTGGGATATTTCCCTTGGACAGCAAGTCTGCCTTTCATCACATAGTTGTGGGGCAGACAGGATCAGGTAAGACAACACTTATTGTGCGAATGATTCAAGAGGCGCTGAGGTCAAACTTCAAAGTAGTACTCGTGGATATGAAGGGTGACAAGAGAGATGTCAACAAATTCATAGATTTAGCTGATAAAGGTAGGGCAGTGCACTTTCCAAGTTCAGGATTTGATTTCTGGAAAGGAAGCAAGGAGCAGATTGCCGAGCGCGTCATTTCCATGATTCCACCAGGATCCAACCCTTTTTATGCGATGCGAGATGAAAGTGCAATCAATGCTGTTATTACCAGATCCGATTCCCCACCACCGAAATCTGTCGCTGATCTACTCCAGCGATTGAGGAAACCCGCATCATTCGTATCAGACCCGAATGATCTTCGAGCTCTAACAATCAAAGAGAAACAAGTTACTGTTGGCGACCTTATCGCTAATGACTTTTCAAGTTACTTAGAACCTTTCAGGATGGGCGAGAGGAACGATGCAAATCAATTTGACTGGGAATCAGATTGGGATTTGGCGATGTTTTCGCTTGATTCATTTCAACCGTCCTGGCTTAGGCTTGGAAATGTAATACTTGATGACTTTGCTCGATTTATGTTGAGTGATTCAAGACTAGAAAAGAATCGTCCAATTTTGCTGGTAGTTGATGAGGCTAGCGCCTTAAAAAAGATCGAATCCAAGGTTCTAGTTCCACTTATGCAGAGGGCCAGATCCGCCCAAGTATCTCTAGTTCTAGCTTCTCAGACAATCAGTTCTCTTGATGATGATTTTGGACCGCTGTTAAATTCTGGATGCATAAGATGGATTGGGCAAAGTTCAGATGTAGAAGCTGCAATTGCCCCCAGTGGGACAAAGAGTGTTGTTGAAGCAGGATGGCAATATGTCAACGGAAAAAGTAGTGGGGTGACGAGTCGTCGCGAACAAAAAGAGTTTGTGATTGATCCTGACTTCGTGCGAAGGCTCCCGAAATTTCACTGGTTTGTAACTGCATTTGGAAAGGTGACACATCTATATATTCCACCGCGATGTATTGAGTGAATAAATCTAACCTCTCAGCACAGTAATGGTGTCGGAGATACCGACACTGCTGAAAGGATTGAAAATGAATAAAACTAATGCTTTGAAGAAGCCACCTGCTTGTACGCCCAAGTTATATGAGCAGGAGGGTCTTGGTCAGAGTGCGCTGGTTTATGCTCACTACTTTATGCCCGGTACGAGTAGCGACTGGTATGTGACTGAATATGATCCCGACGAAGGAATTATCTTCGGTTGGGCTGAAATAATTCCAGGCTGTGGAGAATGGGGTTATACCACCTTCTCCGAGCTAGAAGAAGTGAGCGTTTTGGCTCGAGTGCGGATCAATGGAAATAATCAACAGCTCACAATGCCAATCACGGTCGAGTATGACTCATATTGGAACATAAAAACTATTCGTGAGGTTCTTTCGACCCGCTAGCAGTAAGCCCCTCTAGAGAACATCTAGAGGGGCGCCGAATTTCGAGTGTATTGATTCATACTATTTGCTGATTTAGTCTTGTCCAAGGGGTTTAGGTGTTACACGTAAAGAGCAATCTTTGGCAAGCCGGATACGCAGTAAGTATGTATTCCAGAAGTTACGATGTCATTACTCGAGAGCAGGATTTTACCGATCTGGGTCGGGCAATTCACCAATTCAAATATTGGAAACTTCCCCCTCAGGATCGAGATCGAATTCAGAATTTCTGCGTAGTTCAATTGCAAAAAGCTCTTCTTGAAGCTTTTGGCGTTGAATTGCCGTTTAATTACGTTGTTGCTGTGCCGCCTAATAGAAAAGATGCTCACTCCTTGCCGCCATTACTCGCTAGCGATTTGGCCGGACGAAGCAAAGGAAAGCTAGAGTCCGTTAATAAACTTCTATACAAGAAGAAGGAATTGCCCTCAATGAAAAATCTCTCCACAGAGGAGAAGGCGAAAGCCCTATCAGATGCATATGGTTTCAAAACCAACCTTCCGGAGCCTCAGCGAGGAATCCTCATAATCGATGATATTTATGATTCTGGAACCACTCTTCGATTCGTTGCTCGCGCTATCCGCGATTCTTATCCCAATTTACCAAGATTTGTCCTTACTCTTACGGCACTGAAGAGCAATTACTAGCGAGGATTTCGTGAAAATATTTCTTGGTGGAACACGGAAAGTAAATCGCCTACCGGGTGAAGTTATTGAATTGATGGAAAACTATATCCACCAAAAAAGTGAGTTTTTAGTTGGAGATGCTCCTGGTAGTGATAAAGCTTTCCAAGTATTTTTAGCGAAATATGATTGTCAGGTAACGGTATTTTCAAGTGCCCCATATGTGAGAAACAATGAGGGTAATTGGCCAACCCAGTTGCTGGATTCAGGTTTAAAGACGAAGTCAAACGCTATGCACTCGATTAAGGATCGAGCTATGGGTGAGTTGTGCAATAGCGCATTGATGATGTGGGATTCTCAAAGTGTCGGAACGTTAACAAATGTCTTGGACGTAATTTCACAAGGAAAAACTGCATATCTTTACAATTGGTCTGACTCAGAATTGATTCACATTACTGATCAAATGGAGCTTGATAACCTTTTACTCTCCAATGTTGAATTAGGAAGCCAAGCAATGAAGAGACTACGCCGTGACAAAAAGAGAATCACCAAACTTCATAAATCGGATTTACCGAAGACAGATACTCTTTTTTAAGGACCTTTCAGGCTTCTTGAATTCCTTCCCAATCACAGTTTATACATTTATGAGTTGGGGAGTCCTTGGCAAAACCTTCAGTACATCCACCTATCTCAAACTTGCTTTCATCGACTGGTCCTGCTGGCATCCCGTAGATATATTCACGAATCCCTTTACTCGATCCACATTTAGGGCAGACTGTTTTCATACCAAATAAGTTATAGCCTTCCACTGACAATGCTTTTTGCGAAGGCAAATCCGGCTGAACTGCAACAACTGTCAGCCTAATGCCATAGTTTTGGGGTATGGAACGAAGCGTCAAAGGGTCATTTAATGGGGATTAGCTTTAAAGAAGGCAGAGCCAGTCTGGAAAAAGCACATCAAGTTCTATCCGAACTCGAGCGCATCTTAGGAAGTCAAGAAAATCTCATCACCACTGTAAAGAAATCAACAAATAAGGCTAAGGCTTCCCAAGTTTTACTGGAGTTAGCCAAGTTGCCAATTGACCGTCTTCGCGATGCAACAGAGGAGACCGTCCGAGTTGAGACACTTAGAAAGTATGGATTTGAGAATGTCGCTTCTATATATAACTCCTCTGCAAGCCAACTAGAGAAAATTCCTGGGATAACTTTCGAATCAGCTAGAAGTCTCAAGGCACTAGCTGATGATATGTATAGAGCAATTGAAGACTCCATAAGTTATGGAATTGATATAGATAATCTGAACAAAGTTGATTCAGAAATTATCGAAAATTTACAAAGTTTGGATTCCCTAAGAAGCGCCACCCGAAACTCCACAACCAAAATGAAACCAATTGTTCAATCTCTCCGGGGATCACTTTCAAACACGCAACCCTTGAATTCAAGGCTTCGATGGCTATTTACGAGTTCGGAGAAGAAAACACGCGCAATCGATGCTATTCAAGAGATTACTTATCTTCTGGGCGAACCCACGACAATTGCCCTCGTAGAAACTGCTCGATTGGGTCTTGAGGCCTTAGAGAATAGAGCCAATCCGCCATTAGAAGATTTTAAGAAACGTGCAAGCGATTATTATGCAATTCTCGAAGATGTTACAAACGTTCGCCCTAAAGGGAGTGCTAATCGGCATCTTGATGAACAACTCCTAGAGAAAATACAAGCTCAAGATCTGGACACATCAACTCTGAGAGCAACGCTTCGCCAGTATCAGACCTTTGGGGGGAAATTTGCCCTCACTCAAGGGCGAGTAATTATTGGCGATGAAATGGGGTTGGGAAAGACCATTCAGGCTATCAGCGCTATGGCTCATAGGAAATCTTTAGGAGCAACCCGCTTCTTGGTTGTCTGTCCTGCCAGTGTGATTACTAATTGGATTCGTGAAGTTGAATCTAGAAGCGAACTGCCAATTATCAAGATTCACGGCGAAGATCATCGATTCTCATTACAGCAGTGGATGGAGGTGAGCGGTATCGGCATTACAACCTTTGACACCCTAAAGAGTTTCGATATTACGGAAGAGCAAATTTCATCAATCGGAGTAGATACCATCATCGTTGATGAAGCTCACTATATTAAGAACGTATCAACTGGGCGCACTAGGACAATACAGAAGTGGCTAGAGCGTTCTCCGAACGTTATATTCCTAACTGGAACACCTCTTGAGAATCGAGTAGAAGAATTCATCGCTCTGGCTAAATTGTTAGATTCTAAAATGGGTAACGAGCTCAATAGAGTCGCACTTGCCTCTGGACCGGACTCTTTCAGAAAAACCGTTGCGCCAATCTATCTGAGGCGAAATACCGAGGAGGTTCTTAAAGAACTTCCTGATCTTATTGAGGTTGTCGAGTATTGCACCTGGGAAGGGGTTGATCGACAACACTATTTAAATGCAGTTGCCAAAGGAAACTTTATGGCGATGCGAAGATCTGCCTTTGTTGCAGAACTAAATATGGTTCCAAGTAAACTCAATCGATTGGTTGAATTAGTTGAGGAATCTTTTGAAAGTGGTCAAAAAGTCTTGATTTTTTCCTACTTTAGATCCGTCATTGAGCAAGTAATGAATGCTCTAGGTGAAAGGGCAATTGGTCCCATCACAGGATCGGTTTCTTCCTCACAACGCCAAAAGCTTGTTGATACCCTCCAAGAATCCTCAGTGCCGTTAGCGCTAGTGGGTCAAATTCAAGCAGCTGGAACTGGACTGAACATTCAATCTGCGTCTGTGGTCATACTTTGTGAGCCTCAGATAAAACCCTCTCTGGAGGTCCAGGCGATTGCGCGAGCACATCGAATGGGTCAGGTAAGAAAAGTACAAGTTCATCGACTAATACTTCCCGAAAGCGTTGATGAAGAGATGCTAGCTCTTTTAGCGCGTAAGAAAACTGAGTTTGATGATTATGCTCGCGATAGCCACTTAGCGAATACGGCCTCTGGCGCTAAAGATCCAACTGAAGAATCTATGGCACAAGTAATTGTTATGGCAGAACGTAAGAGGTTGGGAATCGAGAGCAACTCGAAAGTCATTATTGACCCCGAAGATTAGAAACGTCACTTCTCCCTAAGTCAATAGCTATCTCAGCCTTACCTTTTAAAGGCTCATATTTGAGGATAGAGCGGTGAGAGATGAGATCCGCTACTTCTGCCTAGAGTGCCTTGGGACTGAGTTCTATATCAAGGTCCGGGAGCTTAAAGATGGCTTTCCTGCCTACCTGCATTACTGCTCTAAGTGCCACGAGCGTATGGAGTACTCGGGTAGTAACTAACACCGAGAAACTAAAGTGAGTCTCTTTCTTTTGTCGGATGTCGGATTTATTCTGAGGCAACTGGGTAAGTGCCCAGATAATGAGCCGGTTGAAACAGAAAGCTAAGGTGATTGGAATGAAGAAGACTCGATTCCTATTTGACTTACCAATTTACAAAGATTGGCTCTTCTACGTCTTTCTCTTTATTCTCTTGGCTAATGTCTCTAATGGTCTTACCAATGTTGCAGAATCCGGTGGACCCAGTTTGAGTACTGGAGGAATTGTTTCAGGTTTGTTTGACGCAATGTTCAGAGTCCTGCTCTCTTGGTTTCCATATGTACCAGTGATCTATTTCATTCGAAAGCTCATTCGTAAATATCGAAATAGAGACGCTGAGGCTACTTCCTGAGAGTAAACAAACCAATGCTTCAATTTGAATTCAAAAGTCTAGATCATACAAGGGGATTATTAGATGGGAATATTTAGTAGAAATAAGGCAATAGATCCAATGTTTACTCTTCCTTCTGTGTTCAGCAAGGAGTGCGTGGAACTCTTCTTTCCCAAGAAGTCGCTTTATCCGATGGCTAATATGCGATGGATTGAGATTCAGATGAAAAAGGGTGAGGGCGGAGATTTCTGGGTTAACAGAATTTTTGATTCTGAGGAGTATTGGAGGTCCCAAGGACAAGATCTACAACCGGTATTTGTTTCGCTAGTTCAAGCGGGAAGTAAAGCGGACTCGTTCTCTTATGATGAGGAATCTTGGAGCACTCTTTACACCTCCGCAAAGTTCGGATTGCTAGCAGGAAAGTTTGAGCAGGCAAGTGGAGCAACCAAGCCTAAGGATTGTCATCCAATAACCTGGAATGCTCTAACTTTTCTGAATCAGGCTATCGAAGATGAGCACAAGGCTCCCTTTGCCGAGAAGCACCAAATGTTGCTAATAACTATGCCTTACGCGGGATACGTTATGGGCAAGCTAGGTAATGTCACAGCTCCTGAAGTCTATTCAGGCTGGAATTCTTGATTTAAAGGGTTCTACCGAACAATTCTGATATCCAGTATGTTAATCGGTATGACCCGACAAGATAAGAGTCGGGGAAATTCCCGGTTGGGACGGAGCAAAACCCTCAGCGCCCACCAGATAATCAGTTACCGAGAGGAGTTCGGTTATGGGTGAACTTTTATATGTTCTCGGAGTCTTTCTCTTCTGTCTTGCTTGGGGCTGGGCCTTTACCAGCTTGATAGATAAGGATTAAAAGAATGAGTGATTCAATCCAAGAGTTTAAATGCCCTTGTGGCTGTCCAGAAGGTAATTGCACCTGCTGCTGTAGTAATCCTCAAGGCTGCGGTCATAGAGCTGCAGGGCCCCGCTAAAAAATAGTGGCAGTAAAAGATAAAGGAAGTCGCCAGGCTCACTTTCCAAAGATAGAAGCAAAGTATGGCCAACCAATGCGCTATTGGTTTGCTGTTATGAAAGATATTTCTGATCTTAAATACCCGCAACAGATCTCTTATTTAAGAGAAGAACATGGCTTTAGCCAGGCTCACGCAAATGCCCTTGTGATGTATTCCAGAGGCTCGAAGAGCTCTAAGCGCTTTGATGATCTAGAGGGATATCTAAAGGGCCAGGATGAAGTAAAGAGCAAAACCATTAAGAAGATATTTAGAGTAATTAAATAGAAATATCCAAAATTAGAGCTTGTAATTGCATGGAATACGCCAATGTTGAAATTGGGTAATGAGTATTTGTTTGGAGCATCAATACTTAAAAACCACATACTTATTGCTCCCTGGAACCAGAAGGTTTTATTGGCTATGAAGCAGGATTTAGAGGGATACAAAGTAAATAAGAAGACGGTTCAAGTACCCATTGATTGGAAAGTGGATGAGAAATTACTACTTAAGATGATAAAACTAAATATCCAATTCCTAAAGAAGTAAAGAGAATTACCTAGAAAGCGGCCCTAGAAGATAAGAGCTTAAACGCGATGCAGGGTTGGATTGATTTGCATGCTGCGCTTTAAATGAAGAAGTGCCATCAACTCCGCAGAGAGAGCGAATTGCTCCAGCTCCTCCTGGGTGAGAAGAAATCCAATTAGTTAAGTTATAAACGTTGTTATCAATTACAGTCCAGCAGCTAGCGCTTGTGTTATTTGCCTTAACTTGATCCATTGTGTATCCCACTTTTGTAGGCGTAGGCGTAGGCGTAGGAGTCGGCGTAGGCGTAGGCGTAGGAGTTGGCGTAGGAGTTGGAGTTGGAGTTGGAGTCGGAGTTGGAGAAGGTGTTGGCGTTGGTGTCGGAGTTGGAGTCGGAGTCGGAGTTGGCGTAGGAGTTGGAGTAGGAGTTGGCGTAGGAGTTGGCGTAGGAGTTGGAGTTGGTGTTGGAGTAGATGAAGTTTCTGCGGAAGCTACTTTCTTGCCCTTACTCCAAATTAACTTATTTCCTGACTTAATGCAGGTATAACTCTTGCCCTTATAGATCTTTACTTGTTTTGCTTTACTGCACTTTGCTCCAGCCTTTGGGTTTGCAGCTACAGCAGTTGTGGCAGGAAGAATCCAGAGGATCAGAGAAAGTGAGATAAGGGCTGCAAGATTTCTTCTCATCAGGAGAGTAAGCCTAAATCAGCAGAGAGGGGAGCGCTAGTTATAGATACTTTCCCCTCTTAGCCTAAAGTGGGGAGGTGATGAAAGCTGAGAAATTATCCCAAGAGCGCCTCCTTGCGCTTCAAGACCTTGATTCATCTCTCATGCAACTCGAACATAAAGCAAATAATCTGCCTCTTTCAAAGCTCCTTGATGAAAAGCGATTGGAGTTTGCTAGCGCTAGAGATCTAGCAGTTGCTGCTAGTACTGAGCGAAGTGATATTGAGCATGAACTATCAAAATCAGAACTTGATGTAGAGCAGGTTTTATCTCGCATCGAAAAAGATGAGAAGCGTCTCTCATCAGGGATTGGAACTCCAAAAGAGCTAGAGCAGACTCAACATGAATTGGAATCACTAAATAAAAGACGAGCAGAGCTTGAAGATATTGAACTTGAAGTGATGGTGCGCCTGGAAGGTCTTGATAGCAGAATTGCTGAGCTATCAAAGAGACGCGATGAGTTAGCAATTGAAGTTGATGCAATAACAAAAGATCGCGACCAAGCACTTGAGCAGATCAGCCAAGCAGTAAGCGCTACAAAATCTGATCGGGATGCTTTAGTAATAGATATTGAGGCAGAGCTTTTATCGCTCTATGAGAAAATTAGATCAACAAGTGATGGCCTTGCAGCAGTTCGCCTTTCCGATGGAAAGTGTCAGGGCTGCCACTTAACAATGAGCGCAGCTGAGCTAACTAGGATTAATTCTCTAGCAATTGATGAATTAGTACGCTGTGAAGAGTGTCGCAGAATTCTTATAAGGATTACTTAAATGGCAAGAAAGTTAATAATTTATGCAGATGGTGGCTCAAGGGGAAATCCAGGGCAAGCTGCCTATGGAGCTCTAGTCTGTGAGGGCGATAAAGTCTTAATAGAGATTGCAGAGAAAATTGGCATTGCCACCAATAACGTTGCTGAATATCAAGGTCTAATTGCTGGGCTAAGAGCAGCTAATAAGATCGATCCCGCAGCTCATATTGAGGCTCGCCTAGATAGTAAGTTGGTAGTGGAGCAGATGAGCGGGCGATGGAAGATTAAAAATATTCCACTAGCAAAGCTTGCAATGGAGGCAAAGAAGATTCACTCACCGCAGTTGATTACCTTCACCTGGATTCCAAGGGAAGAAAATCATGCGGCAGATCGCTTAGTAAACCTTGCTCTAGATGGATATTAAGTCCTAGCTTCCAGGGCTAACCGTTGACATATTAAAGTCATTAATGACAAGCGCCGGAGCTTTCATGCTTGTGATATCTCCAGCCCACTCTCTTGGTTGAGTCCAAGCGCTCTCAGAGGCTTGAGCTATTCGAGATAGCGCGCTCACTGGAGAGTCATTCCACCTAAAGTTATTGGTAGCTCCCACGACTTCGCCACCCTTGACGTGATAAACCCCATCTCTGGTAAGTCCAGTTAGCAAGAGCGTATTGGGATCAACCATTCTGATATACCAGAGCGTGGTGAGAAGAAGTCCATTATCAACTTTCTTAATTAGATCTTCTAGATTTCCACTTGCTCCATCAACTTTCATAATCAAGTTATCGCCAAGTGGGGTGTAGGGCAGAGAAGTTAACTTTGCACTTGCTCTCGTTTGTAAGAGAGAAGTAAGAACTCCATCTTTAAGCCAATCAACTCTCTTTGCCTCCTGGCCGTTATCAAAGACAGAGGTAAATGGCGAACTTACTGCTGCAGAGATAAATGGCGATCCAGGAAGCTGCTGATCCTTTGGATCGCTATAGAGCTGCAAGCTCTTATTAGATAACTTCTCACCAACTCTAGTTCCGCCACCTTTTTTAGAAAATACGCTCTGTCCTTCAAATGCATCACGGCCACTTGAAACCCACATCATGTAGGTGAAGAGATCAGCTACCGCACCTGATGGAACGATGCTGGTGTAGCGCCCAGCGGGAAGATCAACTTTGCGCTCTTGCCAGTTAAGTCTCTGGCGAATCTCTTTATCAATTCTCTCGATAGATACATCTTTGAAATCATGAGTTTCAACGCCAGACCAGGTAGATCTTGAGCGTCCATGAGACTTTCCAGTCATCTCAACTCTTCCAACCGGTGAGTCATAACGAAGTCTCATCCCACCTTTTGAGCCAACCCAGAGGCTCTCATGGGTATGTTCGGCGTATCCAAATAATTCAATGCCATCTGATTTAGAAGCCTGCATCATTGAGCCTAGATCTGGGGCAAATTTAGAAAATACATCTGGCCCAGTTGGAGCGTGTTTATCACTCCAATTGCCATAACTAACATCTTTAGCAAGTGGGGCGTAATCATCTGCCTGACCTGATGCCTTAGCAGCAGCGAGAGCCTCAGCAAGTATTGAATCAATATCACTTTCTTCAACGCTTGTTCTAGTAACCCCGCCTGATGCCATAGATGATCCTGATGCAATAAAGGCAATTACAGTTACAGATCTTGTAGCAATTACTCCATTGGTAGTTAAAGTGCTACTGGCCCAGCGAAGATTGGCTTGAGTCTTATCTCTAACTAAAACAATGCAATCATCACTGGTTGCCTTAGCAAGAATCTTTTCGACTAAATCTTGAGCAGAGATCATTTGCCCACCTCAGATACGGTATTTAGAATGTTTATCTTCTCAAAGATAGCTGCTGGGCAGCCATGGCTAACGGCAGCAACCTGTCCTGGTTGCGCCTTTCCACAATTAAATGCTCCACCTAGAACATAAGTTGATGGGCCGCCAACTCTCTTCATCGCCCCCCAGAAATCAGTGGTGGTTGCCTGATAGGCAACATCCTTTAATTGACCCACAATCTTTCCGCCTTTAACTCGATGAAAACGTTGGCCAGTAAATTGGAAGTTATAGCGCTGCATATCAATTGACCAAGACTTATCACCGAGGATGAAGATGCCATCATCGATTGATTCGATTAAGCCCTTTAGATCAGGGCCATTTGGATCAGCTTTTAGCGAGACATTCGGCATTCTCTGAATTGGCACATGTGATGGTGAATCTGCATAGGCGCAGCCATTGCTCCGCTCTTGATTAACGGCAGCAGCAATTCTTCGATCTAGTTGATAGCCAACCAAGATTCCATCTTTAACGATATCCCAGCTCTGAGCAGCTACTCCTTCATCATCAAAGCCCACAGTGCTTAAACCATGCTCAGTGATTCGATCTCCAGTGACATTCATAAGAGGGGAGCCATACTTTAAGTTGCCAAGCTTGTCTGGAGTGGCAAAAGAAGTTCCTGCGTAATTTGCTTCATATCCAATCGCTCTATCAAGTTCTGTGGCATGGCCAATTGATTCATGAATTGTTAGCCAGAGATTTGAAGGATGAATAAGTAAGTCATATCTGCCAGGTTCAACAGATGGTGAGGCAACTTTCTCTGCAAGAAGGGATGGCAGCTCTGCTATCTCACTATCCCAATCCCAGATTGAGTTATCCATCCACTCCCAGCCATATCCTGCTGGTTGGGCAAGAGTTCGCATCGCTTCAAAGCCATGGCTACCAATTGAGATTGCTTCAATCTGGGTCTGCACTCTTACTCTCTGCTGCGTTGTGCTTGTGCCTGCAGAGTCTGCGTAATGCTTCTGCTCTTTAACAAACATAGTGTGAGCGCTGGTGTGATTAACACTTGAGGATGCAAGAAGCTTTGAGCTAAGAGATGCTAGGCGATCTTTCTTCTCACTATCAGAGATAAGAAATGGATCGATCTTGTATGAAGAGACCCAGGTTTTATTGGGATAAATGGGTTCACTAACTAATTTTATTTCATCTGTTGATAGCGGCTTTGAAGTCTTAGCCATAGCAACTGCGCTTAAAGCTAATTTCTTAGCAGTATCAGTTGAGAGATCAGGGGAGGAGGCAAAACCCCAAGCGCCATCAACGATTACCCGGACGCCGATTCCAAGATTTGATTCATCGCTCTGTGTTTCAGGCTTTGCATCTCTTAGCGAGAGATATCCAGTTCTAGTTCTCTCGATTCTTACATCAACATGAGATGCCCCGGCAGCTTTTGCTGCATCAATAGCGGCATCTGAGAGAGCGCTTAGAGGAAGTGCTAGAAAGTCTGCATCAACGGTATTGGCCATTGCCAAACCCTATTGGCTATTGCGATTTAGGCAAGAAGCGCAGTGATTTATGAGGATATTGGCAGGAGAGGTAGAATCACCCTTGAAGAGTCGCCCGGATCACTGCGTTACTTAAGAGCCTAATTAACTTTTAAGCACCGAGGAAAGTCCGGACTCCAATGGGCAAAGTTGTGGGTAACTCCCACCCGGAGCAATCCGCGGGATTAGTGCAACAGAGAGTAAACCGCCAATAGCAATATTGGTAAGGGTGAAACGGTGGTGTAAGAGACCACCAGTGCGTGTAGCAATATACGTAGCTATGTAAACCCAACTTGGAGCAAGACCATGCAGGTGGCGTTTGAGTGTGCCCACACGAGTCACCGGGTAGGTTGCTTGAATCTGTAAGTAATTACAGATCTAGATGGATGGTGATCTCGCTAGCAATAGCAAGACAGAATCCGGCTTATAGGGCGACTCTTCTCTAAATTAGTGATTAGTGACTATTTCCCGTGCGGAGATGGTCACTTTTCTTTTACAACTCTCTGCATAACCTAACAAGATTTTACGATTCTATGTGGGCAAAAACGTGGGCAATTTTAGATAATTAGAAGGCACGAAAAATGACCCAAGTGTTTAGATAATCCCATGAAACTCAGACCACTTTCATTGGCAGATCAAGCGCAGGCTTTACAAGG
>Ga0164292_10000400_pt1 | contig 33368 bp, 34 predicted proteins | sample GEODES117metaG_FD_111486 | JGI IMG/M metagenome (GOLD analysis project Ga0164292, IMG submission 111486) | Eutrophic lake water microbial communities from Lake Mendota, Wisconsin, USA - GEODES117 metaG | ecosystem: Environmental > Aquatic > Freshwater > Lake | place: USA: Lake Mendota...
CATCGCCATTGCCGATACATCCAGGCAACGACCCGAACCGCCAAGAGCCCCTGTGTTCAAGCTGCCAAGTGTGCGTTTTTCGTTCGTCCCTGGTCAGTACTATCAGCTCACTGACATCCGAGACTTCGGCGGCACCAGGCATGGTGGGGCCCCGGCTTCCGTGGAGAGCCAGTATCTCTACCACGGTGGGTTGGATGTGAATGGTGATGGCTCCCCAGAGGCCATCTTCACCAATCAGGCGAGCCGCCGCTGGGTGACGGCCAATGTGGATCCATTGACCGGGCAGATGGATTATGCCGATCACGGCCAGGGTGGCATCACCAGGGTGGTGGGGATTTATCTCGACCCCAATGTTGCCGAGGGAGAAGCCAATGGTGGCCGCCTGAGGAATGGTGAGATTGCACCGGTGCGATTTGGCCCTTTTGATAGCCAGAACCGCTTCCAGAATGATCTGATGACCGGCAATCTGACCCCCGTCACCTCCGGTGATTTCGACAACGACAGCATTTACGAGGTGTATTGGAAGACAAACGATGGCACTGCCTTTCTGCGAGCATTAATGCACCCAGACGGCAATATCATGTATTCCAACTATCAAAGCCCTGAGCAGATGAGCCAGTATCTGAGCGGCCAGGGCTTTGGCGCCACTGTTCAGGCATTGATCGCCTGATCGAGCCTGCGGTACGCCGCTCAGCCGGCGGCCAGCTGCTGCAGCTGCGACTCCAGCCTCTGGCGCAGGCGTTTCTGAACCAGGGCGCAGAGGTCATCCACCAGGGCGTTGTCAGCGTTCCAGATCGTGCGCACTCCCTCTCGCTCGCAGTGCACCAGTCCGGCGCGCTGCAGCTGGCCCAGCTGGCGGCTGATGTGCGATTGCGAGAAGCCGGTGGCTTCGATCAGGGCGGCAACATCCATCGGGCCCTGCTTGAGCTGGCAGAGCAACTGCAGGCGGGCCGGCTCACTCAGCAGCCGGAAGAACTGGCTGTATTCCTCCAATAACTGGAGGCTGGGCATGGAGCCAGCAGCACCCATAAGACCGGGGTATGACGATAAAAGCATTATGCGCCATATCACCCTCCGCCCTCGAAAACCGGCTTGCGGCCCTGCCGTTATGCGTATAAGCTCATAGAAGCTCGCGTGGTTCCGCCGTGGTTGCGTCCCCCGTTTCCCCTCTGCTGCATCAGGCCGCCGGTGGCGGCGCCCTCCTCTTGCGGCAATTGTTCGATGCCCCCACCGGCACCTTCACCTACCTGCTTGCCGATGTCGGCAGCGCTGAAGCGGTGCTGATCGATCCGGTGTTCGAGCAGCACGAGCGCGATCTCTCGCTGGTGCGTGAGCTGGGCCTCCGCCTCGTGGCCTGCATTGACACCCACGCCCATGCCGACCATGTGACCGGCAGCTGGCTGATGCGCCAGGCCACCGGCTCGGCGATCGGCCTTTCTGCCGCCGCCGGCGCCGAGAACGTCAGCCTGCCCCTGCACCACGGCGACCGCGTGCCCTTCGGTGGCCGTGCCCTGGAGGTGCGCAGCACCCCCGGCCACACCGACAGCTGCCTCAGCTTCGTGCTCGACGACCATTCGATCGCCTTCACCGGTGATGCGTTGCTGGTGCGTGGCTGCGGCCGCTGCGATTTCCAGCAGGGCAATGCCCACACCCTCTGGGCCTCGATCACCGGCCAGATCCTCTCGCTGCCCGATACCTGCCTGCTTTATCCCGGCCACGACTACACCGGTCGCGGCGTGACCTCGGTGGCCGAGGAGAAGGCCTTCAACGCCCGTCTTGGCGGTAATGCCACCGAGCGGGACTTCGTGGGCCACATGCAGGCGATGAAGCTGCCCCACCCGGGCCGGATCGCCGAGGCGCTGCCGGGCAACATGCGCTCCGGCAAGCCCAGGGGGGCTGCCGCGCCCGTGGGCTGGGCGCCCCTGCAGCGCAGTTACGCCGGGCTGCCGGAGCTGTGGCCCGCCTGGGTGGCCGAGCACCTGGGTGAACTCACCATCCTCGATGTGCGCTCCACAGAGGAATTCGAGGGGCCCGATGGACGCATCGCCGGCAGCCTGCTGATCCCCCTGCCCGAACTCGAGGCCCGCAGCGACGCCATCCCGGCCGATCGGCCCGTGGTGGTGGTCTGCCATTCCGGCAGTCGCTCCGCCCTGGCCAGCCAGCAGCTGCTCAAGGCCGGTCGCCAGCAGGTGGCCAATCTCCACGGCGGCCTCAGTCGCTGGCAGGCCGAGGGCTACCCCCTAGCGGCCTCGCACTGAGCCGGCGTCCCCTGCCTTCCCCCAGCTTTCCGCAGCTCCCCGCCCTTCTTCCCCTGCCACCCTCCGCCGACCGATGAACTCCACCACCAGCAGCCCCCTCACCCCACCCCCCAGCGATCGCGTCAGCGCTGCAGACCTGGCCAACCAGATCGGTGGCAGGCAGGTCACGGTGATCGATGTGCGTGAACCGATGGAATACGCCTCCGGCCATATCGCCGGCAGCCGCAACGTGCCCCTCTCCCGTCTGGATCAGGCCGATCTGCCCAAGGGGCCGCTGGTGCTGGTCTGCCAGAGCGGTAACCGGAGCTCCAAGGGGGTGCAGGCCCTGCTCCGCCAGGGTCATGCCCAGGCCCTCAGCGACCTCGAGGGTGGTCTGCCCAGCTGGCAGCAGGCGGGTCTGCCGTTAAGCAAGCTCCCGAACGCGCCGTTGCCGCTGATGCGGCAGGTGCAGATCGCGGCCGGTTCGCTGGTGCTGCTGGGGCTGATCCTCAGCCACACCGTGGCTCCGGCCTGGATCCTGCTCACCTGGTTCGTGGGCGCCGGCCTCACCTTCGCAGGCATCAGCGGCTTCTGCGGCATGGCCCGGTTGCTGGCCCTGATGCCCTGGAACCGGGTGCAGCTCTGATGGCCACCACCACCTTGTTGCTGCTCGCCGGCGGCGGCGGTCTGATCGGTTTCCTGCTCTCGGTGTTGGGGGCTGGCGGATCGATCCTGCTCCTGCCACTGCTGGTCAACGGCGCCGCCCTGCCGACCCGGGAGGCGGTGCCCCTGTCACTGCTGGTGGTGATGCTGCTCGCCCTCGCCAACCTGGGGCCCTATCTACGTCGAGGCCAGTTCGCACCACGCCCGGCCCTCGTTCTGGGGCTACCGGCCCTGGCGGGCAGCTGGATCGGCGGCAGCTGGGTGAAGGCCGGCTACGTGGCTGAGCCGGTGCAGCTAGGGATCTTTGCCGGAGCGGCCCTGCTGGCCTCCTGGCTGCTCACCCGCCCGGCGGCTCCGCCAGGCCCCCAGCCCCGCGCCCGTGAGCTGATGCTGGCGGGCCAGGGGGTGCTGGTGGGGCTTCTCACCGGTGTTGCGGGGGTGGGCGGCGGCTTTGCGATCGTGCCTGCTCTGGTCCTCCTGGCCGGTCTGCCGATGGCCCTGGCCAGCGGAACGAGCCTGCTGTTGATCGCCATCAATGCCCTGGTGGCCCTTGCCGCCCTCGGTCACTGGCCGGCGGCCAGTCTGCCGTTGATGGCCCCCCTGCTTTTTGGTGGTGCCATCGGGGCGATCCTGGGCCAACGGCTGGCGCCCCATCTTCCCGATCGTCGGCTGCGCCAGGGGTTTGCTGCCCTACTCATCGGCTCGGCACTGCTCACCGGAGCTGAGGCCGTTCATCGCCAGGGCCTGGCCCAGGCCTCCACGCCGCAGCCCGCCATCCCCCGATCAGCCAGCGCACCTTCCCTATAAAGACCCCCCTGATGAATAGGTAATCGATTTACTCCCACCGAGAAAACGTATCCGATTGATGCTGAGAAGTGGAAATAATTTGCCCCACGATCTTCCTTTCCCCGAGGCCCTGGTTGCAGGGTGACGGCGATCGGCGGCTGGGCGAGCTGGCAGCTGCCGCGGTTGCGGTTTTTCAGTAGCTTACTCAGGGACGGTTTGGCTCATGACCTAACGGCTCTATTTCTTTCACCCCAGCCTTGATGCCCTCCTTGAGTTCAGCCCTGATGATTGACCAAGTCCTGCCGCCGATCGCTGGGCGGGAAGCCGAGATCCTGGGCCTTGTGCAGCAACCGAAATCAGTATTTCTGCCGCAGACAAATCTGAGCCTGGAGCAGATCCAGTCGGCCTTTGCCTGCGCCCTGCATATGCATCAGCCCACGATTCCTGCCGGGGCTAACGGAGAGCTTATCTCCCATCTTCAGTACATGCTGGAACATCCCGGTGAGGGTGATAATCATAATGCTGAGCCCTTTGCCCAGTGCTATCGGCGCCTTGCAGATCTGTTGCCCCAGCTGATCTACGAAGGTTGTAATCCGCGGATCATGCTCGATTATTCAGGCAACCTGCTCTGGGGCTTTGAGCAGATGGGTCGCCACGATATTCTCGACTCTCTAAGAAGCCTGGTCTGTGACCCCCTCCTGCAACCCCATGTGGAGTGGCTCGGTACCTTCTGGAGCCATGCCGTGGCTTCCTCCACTCCCATTCCTGATCTGAAGCTGCAGATCCTCGCCTGGCAGCATCATTTTGCGGCCCTCTTCGGCCCGGAGGCCCTGCAGAGGGTAAAGGGATTCTCCCCCCCGGAGATGCACCTTCCCAATCACCCGGACACCCTCTACGAATTCGTGAAGGCCCTGAGGGAATGCGGCTACCGCTGGTTGCTGGTGCAGGAGCACAGTGTCGAAAATCCCGACGGCACCCCCCTGACTGACCGGCAGAAATTCATTCCCAATCAACTGGTGGCGCGCAGTTCCACGGGGGAAATCGCCGCCATCACCGCCCTGATCAAGACCCAGGGCTCTGATACCAAGCTGGTGGGCCAGATGCAGCCCTGTTATGAAGCGCTGGGGTTGGGGCGGCAGACGCTCGGGGATCGAACGATTCCAGCGATCGTGGCCCAGATCGCCGATGGCGAAAATGGCGGCGTGATGATGAACGAGTTCCCGCCGGCGTTCCGCCAGGCCCACCAGCGCATTGCCCAGGACGGAGGCGGCCGCACGGGCACCGTGGCGATCAACGGCACCGAATATCTGGAACTGCTGGAGGCAGCAGGGGTGCAGGAGGGCGAATTCCCCCGGATTCAGGCGGTGCACCAGCACAAGTTGTGGCAACAGCTGGATGCTCCACCCACCCCGCAATCGATGGACGGGGCCATCGCCCAACTGAAGGCCAGCGATTCCTCCTTCTCCATGGCTGGTGCCTCCTGGACCAACAACCTCAGCTGGGTGGAGGGCTACGCAAACGTGCTCAAACCGATGAACCGCCTCAGTGCTGACTTTCACCAGCGCTTCGATTCTCTGGTGGCGGATGATCCCGCGGTCACGCAGACCCGCTCCTACCAGCAGGCGCTGCTTCAGCTGCTGCTGCTCGAGACCAGTTGCTTCCGCTACTGGGGCCAGGGCACCTGGACCGACTACGCCCGGGAGATCCATCGGCGCGGTGCGCTGGCACTGCAGCTCAGCCCATGAGCCTCGCGTCTGTTTCGGTTTCGAGCAGATCTTCGGCCAGCATCAACAGCGAAACCCCCATCAGGGCCAGGGCCATGCCGCGCTGATCCACCGCCGCCCGCTCCACCGTGCGCGAAAGCTCGAGGTGCTGGGGCCAGCTGAGCCGCATGGCGGATTGAAAAGAAATTTTTATGAGCTTCTTGGAAAATACTGATCGACGCGAGAGTATTTACAACTTGAAACACTGACAACACCGCTTTCCGGTAGTCCCTGCCACCTTCGCTCGATTTTGGATCGATATCTTTCCCCCATTCCCTGGAGCGCTGTCATGTCCATGGCGATCGAACTGACCACCGGGCAGCAATTCGAGATTGAACGCTTCAGTCGCGCCATTGATGCCACTGCTGATCCGGAGCAACTCCGCCTTTTGGCCAAACAGCTCCTCAAGGCCTGGCATACCCAGAAGGCGGCGACCCACTGGGTGATGAGTCAGCAGCTCGACGCCCCCTTCTCCCGCCCGGACCAGGGCTGACCTGGGCGGGCCATTGCTGCGAATTCGATCGGATCCGGGCCCTTCGGAAGCGTTGCCGGCTTTCATTCCTTAAGATCTGGCAACTCCGTTTCCTGCCGTCATGGATCTCCGGCTGCTGTTGGTTGTCGCCCCGATCCTTCTGGCTGTGGGCTGGGCCGGCTTCAACATCGGTCGTGCCGCCGTGGGCCAGCTGCAGCTGATGCTTAAGCGTTCCCGCGCCTGACCTCGGCTCTTCTCTGCAGCCACCCCTTGCGGCCAGCAGCTGCGTAGCCTGATCCCCATTGCCGGGCACAGGGATCGTGGCCTCTTCTGAACCCATCCTGGTGGTCGGGGCTGGCCTTGCTGGTACCGAAGCCGCTTGGCAGATCGCCTCAGCTGGTCTGCCGGTGGAATTGGTGGAGATGCGGCCGGTGCGCCCCTCCCCTGCCCACCACAGTGCGGAGTTCGCCGAACTGGTGTGCTCCAACAGTTTCGGTGCGCTCTCCAGCGACCGGGCGGCAGGTCTGCTCCAGGAAGAGCTTCGCCGGCTCGGTTCCCTGGTGATTCGCACCGCCGATCAGCATGCGGTGCCTGCCGGTGGCGCTCTTGCCGTGGACCGGGGGCGCTACAGCGCCGCCCTCACCGCCGCCCTCGAGAAGCACCCGCTGGTGACGGTGCTGAGGTGTGAGCAGCAGGAACTCCCCGCTCCAGGTCGGATCGCCGTGCTCGCCACCGGCCCCCTCACCAGTGAGCCCCTCGCTGAGCAGCTGCGCGCCTTCACCGGTCTCGACGACTGCCATTTTTTTGATGCCGCCAGTCCGATCGTGGCGGGAGAAAGCATCGACCTCTCCCGGGCCTTCCGGGCGAGTCGCTACGACAAGGGCGACGCCGACTACATCAACTGCCCGATGAACCGGGAGGAGTACGGGGCCTTCCGCGAAGCTCTGCTCACGGCGGAACAGGCGGAGCTCAAGGAGTTCGATCGGGACAACGCCTGCTTCTTCGAGGGCTGTTTGCCGATCGAGGAGCTGGCCCGTCGCGGTGAAGACACCATGCGCTACGGGCCACTCAAGCCGATCGGTCTCTGGGATCCCCGCTGGGGCGATCTGAATGACCGTGAGGTGCGCCGCGCCAACCGCGCCCATGCCGTGGTGCAGCTGCGCCAGGAGGATCGCGATGGCCGCCTGTGGAACCTTGTGGGATTCCAGACCAACCTGCGCTGGGGGGAGCAGCAGCAGGTGCTGCGCCTAATTCCGGGGCTCGAGAACGCTGAATTCGTGCGCTATGGGGTGATGCACCGCAACACCTTCCTGGAATCGCCGCGGCTGCTGGAGGCCAGCCTGCAGTTCCGCAGTCGGCCCACCCTGCTGGCAGCCGGCCAGATCACCGGCACCGAGGGTTACGCGGCGGCGGTGGCCGGCGGCTGGCTGGCGGGCACCAACGCCGTACGGCTGGCACGGGGTGAAGCCCCTCTGGTGTTGCCTACCACCACCATGGCCGGGGCGTTGCTCCATTTCATCGCCACCGCTCCCTGCGGCGAGGGTGAACGGCGTGGGCGCTTCCAGCCGATGCCGCCCAATTTCGGCCTGTTGCCGGACCTGCCCGAGCGGATCCGCGACAAGCGCCGCCGCTACGGGGCTTACCGCGATCGGGCCCTGCAGGACCTGGAGGCCTGCAGAGCCCGCGACCATCGATTGTCTTTGGCTTTGTGATCAAAGATCTTTATTTTCATTGCCTTACCGTTAACTCATTGTTAACGTTCTGCGCAAAACGTTGTCTGCCATTTGGTCATATTCGTGTCAGCAAGGGGAAGGGTTCCTTCACCGTGGCCCCACCTCTGGGCTGAGCCATTAGCTTCGCTGTGGATGTCAATGGCGACATCCAAGCCAGGCTGTTTCTGATCATTATTGCGATCGCCTCTCGGCGTGATTGCTTTTTTTGATCAAAAACAGAATTCTTCCTTACCCACTGGAGACCATTAGGAATGCGCACCGTTATCGGACTTTTTCTGGACAGCGCAAAAGCCGAGAAAGCCCTCGGTGATCTGAAGGCTGCTGGTGTCCACAGCGACGCCCTCGACCTGCTGACTGCTGACGACGCCTCGGATGCTCCCAAGCTTCGTGCCCTGGGAGATCTCGTGCCCGAGCCCGATCTGGGTATCTACCTCGAGGGCGTTCGCCGCGGCGGCACCCTGGTGACTGCCCAGGTTCGTGATGACGCGGCTTCCCGCGCTGCCGAAATCCTCGGCAACCACGACCTCGTCAACCTGCGCGATCACGCCGCCAAGCTGGCCCGTGAAAATCCCGCCATCAAGGCGGAACTGATCGACACCGCCAAGGACCCCAACGTCCTGGAAGTGGTCGAGGAAGTGGTGGACCTCGGCAAGAAGGCCGTGGAATCCGGCCGCATGCGGATTTACAACGTCGTTTCTGAAGTGAAGGTTCAGAAGAGCATCCCGCTCGTCGACGAAACCGTCACCGTGGAGCGCCGCACCGTGAATCGTGCCGCCCTTGAGGATGCCTTCAAGGAGCGTGTGTTCGAACTCTCCGAGTACGACGAGCAGGCCATCGTCAGCAAGCGTGCCCAGGTTGTCGAGGAAGTGAACCTCGCCAAGCAGGCCGCCGAGCGCGACCACACCGTTACCGAGACCGTGCGTCGTTCCGACGTGCGTGCTGAGCGTTACGACGCCGCCGGCAACCTCATCGACACCACCAGCACCGAGCGCTGAGCTCCATCATGGTGTCCTCCGCCCTTGTGGTGGGGGACACCTCCCCTTTTTTTCGCCGCATGATCCGCCGGATTCTTTCCCTGTTCGGGTTTTCTTCCGCAGAGCACTCCGCAGAACAGCTCTCTGGGGAAGCGGACTCCCCGGCGGCCGAAACCCCTTTGCCCAGCCCCTTGCCCAGCCCCAGGAGCACCTCAGTGAACGTTGCTGAAATCCTTACTGTCTTCGGCCAGAACGGCGAGACCTATCGCGTGATTGAGCGCAGTGGCTTCGGAGATGCTGAAACCCTGCTGCTCGGCCGTGGGGACGGCTCCCAGGTCACCGTACCCCGCACAGAACTCAGTCACCGCGACGATGGCTCCTGGCTGCTCACCGATGCGGTGCGCGATGCCCGCGGCCTGATCATCCCCGTGGTGGAGGAGATCCTTGATGTCTCCCGCCAGAAGGTGGAAACCGCTCGGGTGCGCGTCACCAAATCCGTGGAGTCCCGCGATGTGGTGGTGGATGAACCCCTGCGTCGCGAACGGGTCGTGGTTGACCATGTGCCCATCAATCAGGTGATCCAGGGAGAGGTGCCCCAAGTCCGTGAGCAGGACGGCGTCACCATCATTCCCGTGATCGAGGAGCAGGTGGTCACCGAAACCCGCCTCGTGCTGGTGGAAGAGGTGCACATCCGTCGCGAGAACAGCGAATACCACAACCCGCAGACCGTTTCCCTCCGCCGCGAGCAGGTCAACGTCGAGCGCTTCGATCAGGAGGGCACCCTCGCCCCCTAGGGTCGGCGCCTGAGCCCGACCTCTGCGGTGACCCTCTCCCCTTCTCCAGCCCCCGCCGCCAGCTCCCCTGCCGCCGTTCCTGCCTGCTGGGACGTGATCGTGATCGGGGCCGGCATCGGGGGCCTGGTCACGGCCAGCCAGCTGGCCGCCAAGGGGGCGAAGGTGTTGGTGCTGGAGCGCTATCTCATCCCCGGTGGCTCGGGCGGCAGTTTCCGCCGCGGCGGCTACACCTTTGATGTGGGCGCCTCGATGATCTTCGGCTTCGGGGACAACGGCCATACCAACCTGCTCACCCGCGCCCTGGCCGATGTGGGGCAGCACTGTGAGACGGTGCCTGATCCGGCCCAGCTGGAATACCACCTGCCCGGCGGTCTGAACGTGGCGGTGGACCGCAACTACGACAGCTTTGTGGCCAGGCTTTCCGCCCTGTTTCCCCACGAGGCCCAGGGTATCCGTGCCTTCTATGACGCCTGCTGGCAGGTGTTCCGCTGCCTCGATGCGATGCCCCTGCTCTCGCTCGAGGATCCGGCCTACCTGGCCAAGGTGTTCTTTCGGGCGCCGCTGGCCTGCCTCGGCCTGGCCCGCTGGCTGCCGTTCAACGTGGGCACCGTGGCCCGCGCCCACATCCGCGATGAACAGCTGCTGAAGTTCATCGACATGGAGTGCTTCTGCTGGTCGGTGATGCCCGCCGATCTCACCCCCATGATCAATGCCGGCATGGTGTTCTCCGATCGCCATGCCGGCGGCATCAACTATCCCCGCGGAGGGGTCGGGGTGATCGCCGAAAAACTGGTGGCCGGTCTGGAGAGCCACGGTGGGGGCATCCGCTACAGGGCCCGCGTCACCGAAGTGCTGCTGGAAGGGCAGGGCAGCCAAGCCCGGGCTGTCGGGGTGAAGCTCGCCAGTGGTGAGACTCTCCAGGCCCGCAGGGTGGTGAGCAATGCCACCCGCTGGGATACTTTCGCCGGCGATCCGGCCGCGGAGGGCAGCGTCGCCCATCCCCTCGTGGATGCGGCCCACACACCGGAAGCGGAGCGCACCTGGCGCCGTCGCTACCGCCCCTCCTCCTCCTTCCTCTCCCTGCATCTGGGCGTCGACGCCGCCGTCGTGCCCGATGGATTCCACTGTCACCACCTGTTGCTGGAGCGTTGGGAGGAGATGGAGGCGGAGCAGGGGGTGGTGTTCGTTTCGATGCCTACCCTGCTGGATCCCTCCCTGGCCCCGCCAGGCCGCCACATCCTGCACACCTTCACCCCCAGCGCCATCGGAGAGTGGCAGGGGCTCTCTCCGGCGGCTTATCGCGCCAAGAAGGCCGCCGATGCGGAGCGCCTGATCGAGCGGCTCGAGGCGATCCTGCCCGGCCTCGCCGCTGCCATCCATCACCGCGAGATCGGCACTCCCCGCACCCACCGCCGTTTCCTGGGGCGCATGGGGGGCAGCTACGGCCCGATCCCGGCGCTGCGACTGCCCGGGCTGCTGCCGATGCCCTTCAACCGCACCGGCGTGCGCGGTCTCTACTGCGTGGGGGATTCCTGCTTCCCCGGCCAGGGCCTCAATGCAGTGGCCTTCAGCGGTTTTGCCTGCGCCCATCGCATCGGCGCCGACCTGGGCCTCAATCCCTGGGCGTTGCCCGCCTGAGGCCGGCGGCTTCGGCTTTGGCTCCGGCCGCTCCATGAGCCATCGGCTCGGGCAGCGGTGCCTCCAGTCCCTGGAACCACGCCAGCGCCCTGCCCAGGTCGGCCAGCAGGTCCTCGGCCATCGGCAGGCTGAAGCCGGCCCGCACCACCACCCGCAGCACCGCCCGCTGTTCCTGGTTGGCCGGCAGGGTGTAAGCGGGCACGAGCCAGCCCCGTTCGCGCAATTTGTCGGAGAGATGGAACACGGTCCAGTGCTGAACCGCCGGATCCAGTTCCACGCAGAACACCGGTAGCTGGCCGCGCGGATGGTTCACCAGCCGCAGCGGCGGCAGCGCCGCCATGGCATTGGCCAGGTGGCAGGCCAGGGCCTCGAGCGTGGCCATTCGCTCCTGGTAACCCTCCCTGCCCAGGTGCACGAAGTTGAAGTACTGGCCCACCACCTGGGCAGCGGATCTGGAGAAGTTCATGCCCAGCGTGGGCAGGCGCCCGCCCAGGTAGTTCACGCTGAATCGCAGCTGTTCGGGCAGCAGATCCTGATGGCGCCACAGCACCCAGCCCACCCCGGGCAGCACCCCCCCGTACTTGTGGCCGCTGACATTGATCGACTGCACTCGGGGCTGGCGGAAATCCCAGGCCCATTGCGGGCTGTTGAACGGCGCCACGAAGCCGCCGGAGGCCGCGTCCACATGCAGGGGCAGGTCGAGGCCGCTGCGTTGCTGCAGATCGTCGAGGGCGGCGGCGATCGCATCGATCGGTTCGTAGCTGCCATCCATCACGCTGCCCACCACCCCCACCACCCCGATGGTGTTCCGGTCGCAGCAGGCCACCGCCTGCTCCGGGCCCAGATGCAACCGGCCCTCCTCCAGGGGGACCCAGCGGGGCTCCACATCGAAGTAGGCGCAGAATTTGTCCCAGCAGACCTGCCGGTTGGCGCCCATCACCAGATTGGGGCGGCCGGTCTGGCCCCCGGCCTGCTGCCTGCGTTGCCAGTGCCACTTCATCACCAGCCCCCCCAGCAGGCAGCCCTCGCTGGAGCCGGTGGTGGAGGTGCCGATGGCGCTGTCCGGGTCGGGGGCATGCCACAGCTCCGCCAGGATGCGCAGGCAGCGTTGTTCCAGATCCGCCGTCTGGGGATATTCATCCTTGTCGATGATGTTCTTGTCGGCGCAGTCCTCCATCAGCCGTCGGGCGGTGGGTTCCATCCACGTGCCCACATAGGTGGCCAGGTTGAGCCGCGCATTGCCATCGAGCATCAGATGGTCGCGGATCAGCTCCTCGGCCAGTTCCGCCTCCAGCCCCCTGTTCGGCAACCGTTGCCGGGGCAGGTCCGGACCTCGCGGCGGCGGTTGTGCGGCCATGGCGGGTCCACAGGCGGTCTTCTCCTCCAGTCAAGCCGGCCCGCGCCAGGATCGCCTTGATGGCTTCCTGCCCCATGGCCCTTCCCCATCGCCTGCTGGCCTACGTCGGCCCCCGGCCGCCGGCTGCGGGGGAAGGGTTGCGCCTCGCCCTCTGGCAGGGGGAGGGGGCCGCGGGCACGGAGGCGGCCGTGCTGGCCAATCTGGAGCGACTGGAACACGTCTGCGCCCTGGCGGCCGCCCAGGGGGCCCAGCTGCTCGCCTTTCCCGAGCTCTATCTGAGCGGCTACATCGTCACCCCAGCCCTGGCTCGGCGGCTGGCTGAACCACTGGAGGGGCCCAGCCTCGCCCGTGTGGCGGCCGCCGCCCGCCGCCATGGCCTGGCGGTCGCCTGTCCCTATCCCGAACGCGCCTGGGTGGCGGGTGAGGAGTGCTTCTTCGATGCCATCGCCCTGTTCGATGCCGAGGGCCGCCTGCTGCGCAACTACCGCAAGACCCACCTGTGGGGGCCGGATGAGCACCTCTGCTGGAGTGCTGGCTACCGCCATCCGGAAGAGGGGCCGGCGTTCACGGTGCAGCGGGTGAATGGCCTGCCGCTCGGGCTGCTCAACTGCTACGAAGCGGAGTTCCCCGAACTCACCCGCCGGCTGGCGTTGCAGGGGGCGAAGTTGGTACTGATTCCCACCGCTGCCGATGCCTGGGCGGTGCTCAGCAACGGTGTGCGTACCGATCGCCCCTACCCCGATGTGTCCCGCACCCTGCTGCCTGCCCACGCCTTCGAGAACGGCTGCTTCGTGGCCTATGTCAACCGTTGCGGTATGGAGACGGTGAACGGTATTCCGATGGCCGCCTACCTCGGCAACAGCGTGATCTGTGGTCCCCATGGCGACCTTGTGCTGGCCGCCCGGGCCGAACCCACCCTGCTGGTGGCCGATTGCCTGCCCGGCGATTACGGACCCACCCATCCGGCCGCCACCAGCTATCTGGCCGATCGCCGCCCCGAGCTCTGGGCCGAGCCGCCGCCGGGCTGAAGGCAGCGGCCGGTTTCCCGTCGCCGTGAGCCTCACGCCTTCGTCTCTCCGCTCCATAGGGTGTCGATCTCCTAGACGCGCTCCCGATGAGTTCCGTCCCCACCCCCAGTTCCGAAGATCTGGCCCGTTATCTCGAGGCCCGGGGAGAGCTGGGGAAACCATGGATGTGGCATCTGCTGCGCCTCACCAAGCTCAAGGAGTCGAAGGACTCGATGGCGCCCGAGGAGTTTCTTGCCAGCCTGCATGAAGCCCACGCCGATCTGATGCGGCTCGGGGAGTTCTGGAAAGGGCGGGAACAGGAGGTGTTCACCGGCCGCTATCAGCCCCCCGAGCTGATCGAACCCCTGCCCGGCTCCATCGACGACCGCTGAGCGATGGCGGATCTAGCCCTCTATCCGATGGCACCGTTGATCAGGTTCACCCTGATCGCCCTCTATCTGGCCCTGGTGCTTCCTTTGCCGGTGCTGGCGCCCCAGGGCCTGCAACTGGTGATGCTGCTGGCGGTGCCCCTGGGCCTGGTGCTGGTTCTGGCCCTCACCAGTGAACGGGTGGAACTCGATGCCGAAGGAGTGCGCGTCGGCCATCCGGCCTGGTGCTCCTGGCTGCTGCGGCGCGGCTGGTCCCTTTCCTGGAGTCAGGTGCAGGGGTTGACCCCGGTGGCCACCAGCCAGGGGGGCAGGGTCTACTACGTGCGCAGCTCCGGGGCCGGCCAGGCATTTCTGTTGCCCCAGCGTGTGGCCCGTTTCGATGAGTTTCTGGCCCAATTCGCTGCCAGTAGCGGTGTGGATACAAGCGGTATCGGTCGGATCAGCCCCGCCTGGACCTACCGGTTGCTGGCGCTGCTGTGCGCCCTGTTGCTGGCAGGGGAGTTGTTGGCGTACCTCTGGAACGCCACTTGGACTCAGGCCCTTGGCCTCAGTTGAGGCTGCCCAGCTGGCCGCTGGGGGAAACCAGCACGGAGGGTGGGGGGCTGGAGGCAGCAGATCCTCCAAGGCGTGGAGCTGTTTCTTCCTCCTGTTCCGGCAGGGTGTCGAGGCTGAAGCGGTATCCCTGCTGACGCATCGTCTCGATGCCACCGCCTTCGCCTAGGCCTGCCTGTTCGAGTTTGCGGCGCAGGGTGAGGACCTGGGTGTCGACCGAGCGGGGCCCTCCACTGAAGGGGGGCCAGGCCATGCGCAGCAGTTCCTGGCGGCTGCGCACCACGCCCGGAGGCATCAGCAGCGCACAGAGCAGGGCAAACTCCCTGGGGCTGAGCTCTACGGGTTGGTCGCGCAGAGTCACCTGACGCAGCAGCAGGTGCACCTCAAGCGGGCCCACGCAGACCCTTTCCTGCAGACCGCTGCCACTTCGTCGAAGCAGGGTGCGGCAGCGGGCCGCCAGCTCCTCGAGGCCGAACGGCTTGCGCAGCACGTCATCGGCGCCTGCATCGAGCAGGGCCACTACGGGTTCGGATCCGGAACGGGCCGTGAGCACCATCACCGGTACATGCAACTGGGCCGCCAGACGCAGGGCGGAGGTCTCTTCCAGCAGTTCGGCGCTCACCAGCAGGTCGGGAGACTGCTCCTGGCAGATGTCCAGGGCTTCGCGGGCGGTGGCCACCGCTGCCGCGAGGTGGCCATCCTGACGAAGCCGCTGCGCCAGAACGGTGCGCAGGGTTGCGTGCGGATCGACCACCAGAACACGTTTCGGATGGCCTCCTGTGTCATTCGACGTCTGTTGGGCCATGCCTATCACGTCGGGAAGGTGCGACCTGAATCCATAACGACGAAAAACGACGTCATGGATTTCTACGGTTCAGGCCAGGCTAACGGGATTTTGCCGGGAGATCGGGTATCAGGCGATGCCTTTCGAACCGTCCCTGGTCTCGGGGGGGCGGATCGTCCCACCTCCCACTCCGGCCCCTGCAGCGCCACAATGCCTGCATGGCCCACTACCACCCCCGTTTCCGCCCCCTCTCCAGCAGATGACCGCTCTGCAACATCCCGATGCCATCCGGCATTTCCAGTCGCTCTGTGATGCCCTCCAGGAGCTGGCCCATCGCTACCACGGGCCCTCGGAGCTGCGGCTCTATGCCGATGGCTATCTCCACTGCCTGCGGCGCACCGCCCTGCTGGATCCCCTCTCCCAACGCCGACTCGAAGAGCTGATCGATCGCTGGATTCAGGATCCCTCCGGCTTCATCGGGCCGGATGGTGATGTGCGCACCTTGTTTGAGAGCGGAAGGTACTAGGGCCCGAAGGATCGGGCCCCCGCTTCGGTTTCAGGAGGCCAGCGCCACTTCAGGAGGCCAGCGCCACCGTCAGCTTTTCCTTGAGCTCGCCGTTATTGTACATCTCGATCAGGATGTCGGAGCCGCCGATGAATTCCCCATTCACGTACACCTGGGGAATCGTGGGCCACTCGGAATAATCCTTGATCCCCTGACGGATCTCCATATCCGAGAGCACGTCGAAGGTTTCGAAGGGAACTCCCGTGGCGTGCAGGATCTGCACCACGTTGTTGGAGAAGCCGCACTGGGGCATCAGTTTGGTGCCCTTCATGAACACGAACACAGGGCTGCTGCCCACCAGTTCGTCGATGCGTTGCCGCAGGGTGGCATCCATGGTTTCAGGAGGGAAGAGAGGTTTGCACCGCCAGGGCGTGGATCGCCTCACTGGCCAGTTCGCTGCGCAGGGCCCCGTACACCAGCTGGTGTTGCTTGACCCGGTTCAGACCCGCAAAGGCCTGGGACACCACCTTCACCTGCAGGTGATCGCCACCGCCGGTGAGATCCTCCACTTCCACAGCCGCATCGGGCAGGGCGCGACGGATGGCCGCCATGACCTCGTCCGGTTGAACCATGGGGGGAAGGCTTGCAGACCTGGGGAATCTAGTTGGCGGGACCGGGGGCGGTGTAGGGAGTGTTGACGAAGCCGATCTCCAGCAGCTGCTGGTAGGCCTTGCGGCCGGCTTCGGTGCCGGGGGTCATCGCCGTGACCACCTCCACCAGAAGCGGCACCGCCACTTCGGGCTGGTTCTGACGCCGGAACAGGGCGGCCAAGCGCATGTTGGCTTGGGCCAGCAGATCCAGGGTCAGACGGCCTTTCTCATCCATCTCCCGGGGGATGCGGGCATCCAGCCCCCGGAACGCCCCGCTGAGATTCCGATAGAAGCCCAGCAGCCGGCGGCTCGCCTCCCGGGCCTGGTCATAGAGGCGGCGCGCTTCCGCCAGATTGCCGGCGGCCACCGCGGCGTCGCCGCGGGCCAACAGCGACTTCACGGCCGTGACATCAAAGGCCCCGGCGGGGGCGGCCAGGCTGGAGGATTCGCTCTGGGCCAGGGCTGCCGGCCCCTGCAGGGGAAGGCCGAGGGAGACAAGCGCAAGGCCGAGGCCGAGCAGCTTCGGCAGGGGGGTGGCGGCAAGCCTGGGCACGTCGTGGCCGAGCGGGATCGGGGAACTCTACGGGGGTGGCAGGGGTCGTCCCACCGCTTCCCGGGCCTCCCGCTCCGCCGCCCCCATCGCTTCGCCCAGCTGCAGGGTGAAGGCCTTCGCCGCCTCCCTTCCCTGGCCCACGGGCTGGAGGGGGGCTCCGAAGCACAGGGCCGCCCGATCGCCGGGCCGCGGCAGCGCATGGCCATAGGCGATCCCCACCGGCACCACCGTCACCGTCACCCCCTGGCCTTCCGCCAGCTGGGCAAGGCGGGCCAGACCCTGGTGCAGGCGGATCGGCTCATCGGTGCGCCGGATCCTGCCTTCGGGAAACACCACCAGTTGCTGCCGCGTCGCCAGCAGGTCCATGGCATAGCGCAGGCTGGCCAGGCTCGGTCGCCCCTGATCCACCGCAAAGCAGCCGAGACGCTGCAGGAACCAGCCCTGGAGGCCCTTCATCTCATCGATCGTAACCATGAAGCGGCAGTCCCGCCCCGTCACCCGCCGCCCCGCTGCATGGGGCAGCAGCAGCGCGTCCCAGCGGGCCCGGTGGGTGGGGGCCAGCAGCACGGCCCCTTCGCCGGGGAGGTGGTGGCGATCCAGCACCCGCACCCCGTTGAAGTAGGCCGGCATCGCCAGGTCCTGGGTGGCCACCATCGCCAGGGGCGAGAGCCAGGGGCTGACGCCGTTGCACACCGCCTTTTCCCGAGGCAGCAGGGCCGAAGCCGGCTCCGCCGGCAGCTTTTCCGCCGCCGGTACCGCCTGCTGCCTGATTTGCTGGCCCGTCTCCGCCGCCAACACCACTGACCCGATCAACGACCATGAAAAAGGTAGGGGCGCTTTTGCCCCTTGCCTTCCCTCCGCAGGCAGTTGGCTCTGCGGCCGATCCACCCCATCCCCTCCGCTCTCATGGCGAGCCTCGGCGTCAACATCGATCACATCGCCAACGTGCGGCAGGCGCGCCGCACCGTGGAGCCGGATCCGGTCACCTATGCCCTGCTGGCTGAGCTGGGGGGGGCCGACGGCATCACCGTGCACCTGCGGGAGGACCGCCGGCACATCCAGGATCGCGATGTGGAGCTGCTGCGCGCCACCGTGCGCACGCGGCTCAACCTGGAGATGGCGGTCACCGCCGAGATGGAGGCGATCGCCCTGCGGCTCCGACCCGACATGGTCACCCTGGTGCCGGAGCGCAGGGAGGAGGTGACCACCGAAGGTGGGCTCGATGTGGCCGCCCAGGTGGCCGTGATCGGTCCGATGGTGCAGCGTCTGCAGGAGGCCGGCATCGGCGTGAGCCTGTTCGTGGATCCCGATCCCTTCCAGCTCGATGCCTGCTGCGCCTGCGCGGCCCGCTGGGTGGAACTCCACACCGGCGCCTATGCCGAGGCCCCGTTCGATCGCCAGCCCGCCGAGCTGGCCCGCCTGATCGAAGCCACCACCACCGCCCTTCAGCTCGGGTTGCGGGTGAATGCCGGCCACGGCCTCACCTACCAAAACGTGGAGCCCGTGGCGGCGATCGAGGGGATGGAGGAACTCAACATCGGCCACACGATCGTGGCCCGGGCCCTGGCGGTGGGCCTGCAGCAGGCGGTGAGCGAGATGCGTGCCCTGGTTCAGAATCCCCGATGCGACCCCCTGTTCGGTAGCCGCCAGCCATGACCACCTATCACTTCATCGCAGCCAGCGAAGCCTTTCTGGTGGAGGAAGAGCCTCTCGACGAGGTGCTGAGGGAGAGGGTGCGCAACTACGGCGAAAACAACAAGGAGATCGACTTCTGGCTGGTGCGCCGTCCCGCCTTCCTTGAAGCCCCCGAACTGGGCTCCCTGGCGGGTTCCGTTCCCAGGCCGGCTGCAGCGGTGGTGTCGACCGATGAGAAGTTCATCACCTTCATGAAGCTGCGGCTCGAGTTCGTGGCGCGTGGCAGCTTCGAGGCCCCCTCGGGCACCATCCCCGACGCCCTGGCCAGCCTGGGCTGAGCCTCCCTCAGAACAGGCCCAGAAACCGCTTCCGTGCGGCTGGGTTCCCGGCCACCAGGCCCTGGCCGCCATCCTGCTGGTAGCGGGGCTTGTTATCGCCGATCGTGAGCAGCGCCTGCTTGTTCTTCCACCAGATCCAGTCGCGGATCGGCGGGGTGTTCTCCAGTTCGCGGCGGCTCAGGCCCAGGCCCAGTCGGGCCGAGGCATCCAGCAGCACGTCGAGCATGGCCTCGCCATCGCTGCAGCGGGCCAGGGCCTCGTTGGTGCGCACGGCGCCATCAAGGGCTTTCACCAACAGCTCTACCCGCCTGGACACCGGCAGGGATTTCGGATCCACCCCCTCTCCTTCCCTCCCTGCCATACCCGCGTCGCCGTGCTCGGCGAACCGTATCAGCGTTCCGCCGGTGGTGTGTTTCTGCTCAGGGGGGCTGACAGAAGTCGCCATGAGCGGCAAGACTGGCAATAACGCATCTTTCTGATGACGCCCCATTCACGTCCCCTGCGCCACTGGGTCATCGGGGACGTTCACGGTTGTGCCGAAGCCCTCCGCAATCTGGTGGCCCTGCTGCCACCGGAGGAGCGTCTCATCCTCTGCGGTGACGTCATCAACCGGGGCTCCCACATCGAAGCGGCCATGGAGCTCGCCTGGGAGCTGGTGGAGAGCGGGCGGGCCATCTGGCTGATGGGCAACCACGAACGCTCCCTGATCGACGATCTCCGGCGCGGCGACTGGCAGGCCCGTCGCTCCCTGGCCGGCTGCGACACCTATCGCCAGCTGGGAGCGGCGCGCTGTCTTCAGTGGTTGCAGCGCCTTGATCGGCTTCCCCTCGCCTACTGGGGGGACGGCTGGGTCGCCACCCATGCCGGCTTCGACCCCCTCACCTGGGAGCCCCATCTCCAGATCCGCACCGCCTTCTGGCAGTCCTACGACGGCCGCTTCGGTGATGTGGTGGTGGGCCATACCCCGGGCCCCACGGTGCGACGTTTCGGGCGCATCGTGCTGATCGACACCGGTGCCTGCTACGGCGGTCGGCTCACCGCCTACTGCCCTGAAACCAGGGAGGAGCGCCACGTGCCGGGAGTTATCGGCAGCCTGGGTCTCCCAGCTCGCCTGCCCGCCCTGCCCCTCGATTCCCCAGGCTGCCGGCGCTGAGCGGTGCTCACCGTCTACCGCGGCAACCGTGCGGAACTGCTGGCCCAGGTGCTTGCGGCCCAGTTGCGCCTGGAGCCACCGGATCCGTTTGAAACCGTGCAGGTGGTGGTGAACACCTGGCCCACCAGTCGCTGGCTGGGCGAGCAGTTGGCCCTCCATCTGGGAGGCATCGCCGCCAATCTGCGCTTCCCCTTCCCGGGCAGCCATCTGCGGAGCCTGGTGAACAGCCTGCTGGAGGCGCCCCCCGACCAGGATCCCTGGCGGGCCACCACATTGGTATGGCCCCTGCTTGAGCTGCTGCCCTCGATTGCCGCCGGCCCCGAAGGTGGAGTGTTGGCCGACTGGTGGCAGGGCCGGGATCCGGGGCGCCGGCTGGATGCCGCCGGCTGGCAGCTGGCGCGCAGCATCGCCGATGCCTTCGATGATTACGCCCTGTACCGCCCGGAGATGCTGGCCCAATGGGAGGCGGGGCGCTCGGTGGATGGCGCCGATCGACCGCTCGAGGCCTCGTTGCGCTGGCAGCCCCTGCTGTATGCCGCGCTGCGGGATCGTCTGGGCGTGGCCCCGTTCGGCCTGCGGGTGGAACAGGTGATCGAACGGCTGCGGCGGGGGGAGGTGCCGGTCGGCGCCCTGCCAGGCCGGCTGCGGCTGTTCGGGCTCAGCAGCATGGCGCCGGTGCAGGTGCGGTTGCTGCAGGCTCTGGCCGGCAGTACCGCGGTGGATCTCTACCTGCTCACCCCCTGTGGGGACATGTGGCAGCGTTGCTCGGACCGCCGCCGGGAGCTCAGTGATGTCCTGGCCCTGGCCCAGCCCCTCGATGATCGCTGGTTGCTGGAGGCACCTGGCCTCGATGCCCGCTTCGGCCGCCTGGGGGCGGAATTCCAGCAGCTGCTGGAGGGGTCGGGCGAGGCCCAGCTGGGGCTTGAGCGCGAGCAGGATCTCTTCTTCGCCGCGGCCACGGTGGCGCAGCAACGCCGCCAGGAGCAGGGCCGCCCGCAGCAACCGCCGCCCCTGCTGGCCCAATTGCAGCAGCAGCTCGCCGATCCTTCGTCCCTGCCAGGGTTCCAGAGGCACCCCGACGACGATTCCCTGGAGTTTCATCCCTGCCCCGGCCAGCTGCGTCAGGTGCAGATCGTGCGCGACCGACTGCTGCAGCTCCTGGCCGCCGACCCCAGCCTCGAGCCCCGCGACATCCTGGTGATGACCCCGGCGGTGGATCGTTTCGCCCCGCTGGTGGCTTCGGTGTTCGGTGATCGGGATGCCACCGGGGTGGACCTGCCCTGGCGCCTCACCGACCGCAGCCAGCAGAGCGAGGCGGGCATCGGTCGCAGCCTGCTCTCCCTGCTCCGGCTGGCCGGGGAACGGCTCACGGCCTCCTCCCTGGAGACCCTGCTGGAATCCCCGCCGCTGCAGCAGCGCTTTGCCATGAGTTCCGAGGAGCTGGCGGAGCTCCACTGCGTCCTGCAACGCTGCGGTTTCCGTTGGGGGCTCGACGGCCGCGACCGGGGGGGGGACCCCACCCACAGCCTCGCCTGGGCCATTGATCGCCTCCTGCTGGGCCTGGTGCTGCCGGAAACCCCGGGCCTGGCTCCCTCCGGTACGGCGCCGGCGGCGGTGGGCTCCGATCTCGATCGCAGCGGCCGCTGGCTGCACCTGCTGCTCAGGATCCGCCACTGGCTCGAGCAACTGCGGCGGCCGGGGGATGTCTCCACCTGGGCCCAGCGTTGCCGCCTGCTGCTCGACGACCTGTTCGGTGATGGCGGCGATCGTGCCTGGGAGCTGGCCCAGGTGCTGGCCGCCCTCAACGACTGGCAGACGGTGGCAACAGAGAAGGTGGCGACAGGATCTTTGCTGGAGCTGGAGGCTCCGGTGGTGGCGGCCATCCTTGAGGAGGGTCTGACGGTGGACAGCGGCCGGTTTGGGCACCGCAGCGGATCGCTCACGATCAGCGCTCTCGAGCCGATGCGTGCGATTCCCCACCGTGTGATCGTGCTGATGGGGCTCGATGCCGAGCTCTTCCCCCGCCAGCGCAGCCGTAGTGGTTTCCACCTGCTGGAACGGCAGCGGCGGCTCGGGGATCCCCATCCGGCTGATCAGGATCGCTATGTGTTGCTGGAAGCCCTGCTTTCCGCCCGTGATCATCTGCTGATCTGCTGGAGCAACCGCGAGGAACGCACCGGCGAGGATCTGCCGCCGGCGCCGCCGGTGCAGCAATGGCTGGAATGGCTGCGGGCGGTTCTGCCCCCCGGTCAGTTCGAGGGGCTGCTGGGGGAGCACCAGGCCGATCCTCTCGATCGTCGCAACTTCCAGCGCCGCGGTCTGCGCCCCGCCCCCAGCTGCGATCTGCGTCTGCTTGAGACCCGTCAGCGCTTGGACCAACAGGAGTGCGAACCTCCGCAGGGGTTGCTCCTGGGGGAGACACCCGCCGCCGCCCCCGCTGGTGCCGTCACGGCGCCCTACGAGGATCTCCTCGGTTGGTTGCGCGAGCCCCAGCGCCACTGGTTGCGGCAGCTGGGCCTGCGCCCGGCGGAGTGGCAGGAGCGAAGGGAGGATCTCGAGGCGCTGGCGCTCGACGAACGAGAGCGGATGGCCCTGCTGCGTCAGGTACTGGAGGAGGGCGATGCCGGCGAGGCGATCCAGAGCCCGGAGGACTGGATCCGGCGTAGTCGGGGGCGGGGGACGATGCCCCCGGGAGCCGCCGCTGCGCTCGAATCCAGCCTGCTGCAGGAGCGTTTCGAGAGCCTGCACTCGATCCTGGCCGGCCTCGGGGAACCCTGGCAGGAGGAGCTGGCCTGGGGAGATCTGCAGGCCACCCCCCGATGGTGCGGGCAGAGCGTCGTGCTCGTCCACCTGGGCAGGGTTGGGCCGAAACAGCAGCTCCAGCTCTGGCTCGAGCTGCTGCTGGCCGCTGCCGCTGCGCCGGAAAGTGGCCGCCCGCCCCAGCAGGGGGTGCTGATCAGCCGCGGTAAGGACGATCGGATCGGCATCGTCCACACGTTCCGGCCGGCGGCCACTGACCAGGCCAGGGATCAGCTGGACCAGCTGCGCCAGCTGCGGCAGGACTGGTGCCTCCCCTGCTGGCCGGTGCCTCCGCGCTCCGGCTGGAGTTTCGTGGAGGGGGAGCAGAAGCAGGCCGGAGCGGGCCGCCGTGCTGCTGCCCTCACCTGGGAAGGGGATGGCTTCCGCAGGCCGGAACGGGACGATGCCGAAATGGTGGTGTGTTTCGGAGCCCGGCTGCCGGCGGAAGATCTGCTCAATGGCAGGTTTGAGCGTCTGGCCACCCAGCTCTATGGGCCGGTCCTGGAGGCAAGGGCATGAGCGGCACGGGCGCTGAGGCCCGCTCGGAGCAGAGTTTTGCGGCCAACAGCTTTCCGCTCGATCCAGGCATCCGCCTGCTCGAGGCCAGTGCCGGCACCGGCAAGACCTTTGCCCTGGCCCACCTGGTGCTGCGGCTGGTGGCGGAGCAGGGGACGCCCCTGCGTCGGTTGCTGGTGGTGACCTACACCAACGCCGCGGCCGCCGAGCTGCGGATGCGCATCGGCCTGCGGCTCCAGCAGGCACTGCAGGCACTCGAAGGGGCCGAAGGGCCGCCGCTGGATGCGGTGCTGGCCGAGTGGCTGGAGGCCTTGCCGGCGGGGGAGGAGCGCAACCGCCGCGGGCGTCTGTTGCTGGCCCTGGAGGACCTGGCCGCCGCCGACATCACCACCATCCATGGGTTCTGTCGCCGCAGCCTCCAGCGCCATGCCCTCGAGGCCAGGAGCCAGCCCGAACTGCGCCTCGAGACAGAGGCCGGCGAGCTGTACGGCCAGATCGTGCATGACTACTGGCAGCAGCAGGCTCTGGCGCTGCCGCCGGAGCTGCTGGCCGGTCTGCTCGATGCCGGCGTGAAGCCGGAGGGCTTGCAGGAGCTGCTCACCAAGCTTGATGGCGACCCCGCCCTCGCCCTGGAGCCCCTGCCCATAGGCAGCGAAGCGGAGCGGCCCCTGCCCCAGTGGCTGCCTTCCCTGTGGGCGGATCGCTGGCAGGCCTTCCGGGCCCTCTGGCACGACGAGGGTGAGGCCCTGGAAGCCGAGCTGCTCGCCATCGGGGCGGAGTGGAAGGCTGCGGGCACGCCTGCCAAGGAGTACCCCGGCAGGACCACCAAACCCCGCGCTCTCCAGGTGCAGGCGTGGATCGATGACCAGCATGACCCCGAGGGAGCGCCGCCCACCTACCGGGAGGTGCGTGGCCAGCCGCAGCTCAACAAGTACTTTCACCCGGCGGTCTTCAGCAAGGCGGCGCGCAAGGCGGAAGGCGCCGGCCGGGAGCCTTCGCTGCCGCGGCGGCGGCTGATGGAGGCGGTGGCGGCGTTGATCGACGGCCCCGCCGAACTGGTGCTGCTCCACGCCTGTCACTGGTGTCGTGGTGAACTGCGGCGCCGCCGCGAGCGCAGCGGCACTGTGGGCTTCTCCCAGTTGCTCGAAGCCCTCGATCCCGGCCCTGGCAGCAGCGAACCGACGCCCCTGCTGAAGGTGCTGGCGAGCCACTACGACGTCGCCCTGATCGATGAATTTCAGGACACCGATCCGATCCAGTGGCGGATCCTGCGTCTCGCCTTCGGGCTGGGGGGCCATCTGCTGGTGATGGTGGGCGATCCGAAGCAGGCGATCTATCGGTTTCGCGGCGGCGATCTGGCCACCTATCTGGCAGCGGCCGGCCAGGCCTCCTGCCGCTACCGGCTGGAGGAGAATCGTCGCTCCACCCCGGAGCTGATCGAAGCCCTCAATGCCCTGATGGCTCCCGGACTCGGCCGCTCCGGGCTGGAGGTGCCCCGGGTGCTGGCCCGGGCCGATCGCTCCGGTCCGCTGCCTGCGCCGATCGAACTGTTGTGGCTGGGAGGCACCCGCGCCGCGGGCGACCTTCCTCCTTCCCGGAGTGCCGTGGCCCAGCAGCTGCCCGAGACCGTGGCCAGCTACGTCAACGCCTTGCTCGGCCGCGGCCTGGAGCTGCGCAGCGGCGAGCGGTCGCAGCCGCTCCAGCCCGAACATCTCTGCCTGCTGGTGAGCACCCATCAGCAGGCAGAAGACCTGCGCGCCGCCCTGGAGTGCCGCGGGCTTTCCACCCGCCTGGTCAGCCGTGTGGATGTGTTCGCCTCCCCGGCGGCCACGGCCCTGCAGCGCTTCCTGGATGCCCTGGCCGATCCCGCCGATGGGGGGAGGCTGCGGCTGCTTGCCGCTTCGCCGCTGCTGGGCTGGAGCGCGGCCCGGATCGCCGCCGCCGACGGAGTGCAGTGGAGCGCCCTGGCCGGCCAGCTGGACGGGCTGGCCCGCCTGCTGGAGCGACGCGGCCTGCTCGGTCTGCTCAACGACCTGGTGAACAGTGGGGGCCTGGCCCGCCTGGCGCTGGGCGGCCGGCTGCTGGCGGATCTGCAGCAGGTCACGGAGCTGGTGCAGGAGCGCATCCATGCCGATCGACTGGGGCCGGCGGCGGCGGCCGATTGGCTGCGTCGGCTCCGGCTAGATCCGGATCGCCTCCTGCCGGAGGCCCACATGGCCCAGAGCGATCGCGTCGATGGCGCGATTTCGGTGGTCACGGTGCATCGCAGCAAGGGGCTGGAATATCCCGTGGTGATCTGCCCCTACCTGTGGGAAGCATCCGGCGGGGCGGATCGCTTCCTGCGGACCGGGGTGCGTTGGCTTCCCGACGGTGCCGGCGAACCCAGGCTCGGTCTCCATCTCAGTGCCGCCTGGGGGGATGGCCGGCGGGCAGCCGAACAGCAGCGACGGGCAGAGGAGGCGGAGCGGGAACGGCTGGCCTATGTGGCCCTCACCCGCGCCCAGCATCTGCTGGTGCTCGCCTGGGGAGCGGCGAAGGAGCAGCAGTGCAATCCGCTCTTTCCCTGGCTGTACGCCGATGATCCCTTGCCCTCCAGGGAGGCCGACCTGATCGGCGAGCGCGGGGATGACGACTGGCGCCAGCGGCTGGATCAGCAGATCGAGCAACGGCAGCTGCCGTTGCGGATCGTGGAGCCGGCTGAGCTGGAGGCGGCCCCTCCCTACCTCCGGCCGGAGCCGCAGCAGGCGCTGCCCCTTGAGCCAGGCCCTGTGCCGGAGCACCGCCTTGATCGCAGCTGGGGGCGCAGCAGTTACACCAGCTGGACCCATTCCGCCCTGGAGGTCGGAGAGGCGGCCCCACTGGCGCTCGAAGAGGGCCGCGACACCGATGCCCTGAGCCGCGACACCGACGCCCTCAGCCTTGATCCCGAGCCTTCCTCCGCGGCCGAGGCAGATTCCGGGGCCTGGCCGGAGCAGGGACTTCTGGGCGACTTCCCCCGTGGCGCCGCTGCCGGTGACTGTCTGCATCGGATCCTGGAGGACCTCGACTACACCGCCGTCCCGGGGGAGGTGACCAACCTCGGGATCGTCGAGCGGGAGCTGCGCCGGGCGGGCCTGGAGGAGCAGGCCCCTGATCGGGTGCTGGCGGGGCTCGAACAGATGCTCCACACACCCTGCGGCGGCGCCCTCGGTTCGTTCCGGATCGGCGCACTCCCGCGGCAACAGCGGCTCAATGAAATGAATTTCGATCTTCCTCTCGGCCTGGTGCGGGCCCGGGCGCTGGCGGAGGCCTTCGCCAGCCATCCGGGGGGGAGCTTCGGCCGCTCCTATGCCGAGCGGCTGGCGGCCTTGCCCGTGGCCAGCAGGGGCTTCCTCACCGGTTCGATCGATCTGGTGTTCACGGCCCCGGATCCGGCGGGCCAGCCCCGTTGGTGGGTGGCCGACTGGAAGAGCAACTGGCTGGGCCTGCGCGATCCGGAGGGCAGGCCGGTGGCCTGCGGTCCCCACCATTACGGCGCGGTCGCGATGGCAGACCTGATGGAGGCCAACCACTACCCGCTGCAGGCCCACCTGTATCTGGTGGCTCTGCATCGTTATCTGCGCTGGAGGCTGCCCGGCTATGAGCCCTGCCGTGATCTTGGGGGCTATGTGTATGTCTTCCTGAGGGGCACCCCCGGTCCCGCGCCGGAGTCCCGATATGCGGAGTCCGTGCCGGGCATGTTCGTGGATCAGCCGTCCCTGGAGCGCCTGCTCGCCCTGGATGCCGCCCTGGCGGCCGAACCAGCCGCCGGATCCCAGACAGGGACGGGAGGCTCCCATGGCTGAGGCCCGCCCGGATCGGCCCGCCTGGCTGGGCCCCCTCAGCCTGGCCCTGGCCGAGTCCCTGCCGCGGTTGCACGGAGTGGCTGCCGATCCCCTGATCGGTGAATTGATCACCGCCCTCAGCCTGGCCCTGGAGCGGGGCAGCGTCGAGCTGGGGCTGGCGGGGCCCGCACCGGAAGGCGTCACCCCCGAGCTCTGGCCCGAGTCCCACCTGGAGGCGCTCCGCCAATCGCCGCTGGTGAGGGAACCGGATGGCCCGCTGGCGGTGGTGGACGACCGCCTGCTCTGGCGCCGCTGGCAGCTGCAGCGCCAGCAGGTGCTCCAGGATCTACTGAGCCGGGCCCTGCCCTGCCCGCTGCCGATCGCTACGGCCCTCGAACCGGCCAGGGTCTCGGGGATCCCGCAGCAAGCCCTGGCCCTCGATGCCTGCCAGCTCCAGGCGGTGCAGGCCGTGCTTCGCCATGGATTGGTGCTGCTGGAGGGTGGACCCGGTACGGGTAAGACGAGCACGGTGGCCGCCATGCTCACGGCCGTGTTGGAGCAGGCTCCCCACGCCCGCATCCAGCTGGCCGCTCCCACCGGCAAGGCGGCGGCCCGGTTGCGGGCGGCCACAGGGGGTCGCTGGCCCTGCGCCACCCTGCATCGGGTGCTGGAGAGCCGGGGGGACGGGTTTGGTCGCCATCGGGGGCGGCCTCTGGAGCTTGATCTGCTGGTGGTCGATGAGGTCTCGATGCTGGACCTGCAGCTCACCCAGTCGTTGCTGGAGGCCCTTCCTCCGTCCTGCCGCCTCTTGCTGGTGGGCGATCCCGCCCAGTTGCCGCCGATTGCTCCTGGTCCGCTGCTGCTGGAGCTGCAGCGACCCGAATGGCGGCGCGCCCTTGGGGATGCGGCGGTGCGGCTGACCACCACTTATCGCAATCAGGGCGCGATCGCTGCCATCGCCGCCGGGTTGCGGGAGACGATCGAGGATCCCGGCGATCCGATCGAAGAGCTGCGGCCGCGGCTGGAGGCGCTGCCGCCCGAGGCCAATCTCCAGTGGCTGCAGGCGCTTCCCTCCCGATTGCCGCAGTTGCTGCTGAAGGAGCTGGAGGCCCATCGCCGGACGCTGGCGGAGCTGGCCGGGCGCTGCGGGCCCGAGCAGCGGGAGGCGGAAGCGGTGGCGGCCGAGTTGCTGCAGGAACGGGATCGGCTGCTGGTGCTGGCCCCGCAGCGCAGGGGCCGCTGGGGGATCGAGACCCTGCACAGGGCTCTGCTGGGGGAGCGGCTGGCGGGATTGGTGGCCGGCTGGCCCCTGGGCACCCCCGTGCTCTGCTGTCGCAATCTCCCCGAGCTGGGATTGGCCAATGGGGATGTGGGGGTGCTGGTGGGGGGGGATTCGCTGCCCCAGCGTCGCCTGCTGTTTGGTGCCGGCGGCGGGGAGGCTCCGGTCTGGGTGCATCCAGCCCAGTTGGCGGGCGCCGTGGAACCGGCCCTCGCCCTCACGGTGCATAAGGCCCAGGGCAGCGAAGCGGAACGGGTGGTGGTTCTGCTGCCTGCGGGCCAGTCCGATCGCCGCCTGCTCTACACCGCGCTGACCCGGGCCAGGCGGCAGCTGTTGCTGATCACCCCCCGGCCGGCCAAAGAAAAGTAAACACCTCAGGCACGCTTCGAGAGGGCAACCCATAGTTTCTCTAGCCCCTGCCCCATTAGTCTCCCCCCCCTCCCTGGAATCCCTGTCATTTCCCTTGTGAAATGACCTCATGCATCGTTTGGTGCCCCGAGGTTTTAAAGGTTTTCCATCTGGATACCTGGCCCCAGGTTGGCTCTGGTCAGATTTTGCTTTTTTCTCCTTCAACACATCTGGTTGAACAGGATTCGGTTCACCTTGCATGGCAGAACATCGGCCCTGGGGTTGGTTCGAAACCCTTGCCCGTGGCGACGACTACCTGGTGAAGCGACTGCGCATCCATGCCGGCAAGCGCATCAGCCTGCAGCGCCATGCGCACCGGAGTGAGCACTGGGTGGTGGTGTCCGGCTTCGGTCGGATCGAGCTGGACGGCCGGGTGCTTGGGGCGGAACCCGGCACCAGCCTCACCATCCCCGTGGGCTGCCTCCACCGTGCCGGGGCCGTTGCTGGTCCTGATGGTGTCGCTGAAGATCTGGAGATCGTGGAGGTGCAGCGAGGAGCGCTGCTCCGGGAAGACGACATCGAACGGCTGGAGGATGATTTCGGCCGCATCGCCCCCGGCGAAGGGGGTCGGACGAACCTCATCGGGTGATGCGGGTGATAAGGTTCATGAACAGCCTTTGATCAAGGGCAAGGCAGCTCAGGAGCTCCTGGTTCCCATCCGATGGGAAAACCCAGCAGATCTCCGCCATTGGGAAGTTGCCGGCCTGCGTTGAAGGATTCACCAGGCCCCGTTCTCTTGACCAAGATTATTGACGGCAGCACCACGATCGGTGCTGCCGAAGTTCAGTCGTTCTCCGACGACCTGCTCGTTTCTGATGCGGCGTTGGAAGTTCCAGCCGCTTTGAGCGATACCGACTCTGAAGCCGATTTCCCGAGCGAGCAGGATTCCCTTTCCGAGCTTCCCTCCGAAACTCCTGTCGCTTCTGGAGCATCGGAGGCGGCCGGGTCGATCGAGCCAGAAACCCTGCCTGATCCCGAACTCTCCGACGTGGCGGAAACCCCGGTTCTTTCCGGGTTCAACTGTTTCGGCCTGAGCCCCGAGATCCTGGCCGGGCTGGAGGCCATCGGCTTCCAGGAGCCCTCCCCGATTCAGAAGGCGGCCATCCCTGAGCTGTTGCTCGGTCGCGACTTGGTGGGCCAGGCCCAGACCGGCACCGGCAAGACCGCCGCTTTCGGGCTGCCCCTGCTGCAGCGGCTCGACCCCACCCAGCGCACCCCCCAGGTGCTGGTGCTGACGCCCACCCGCGAACTGGCCCTGCAAGTGGCAGAGGCCTTCAACAGCTATGCCTCCCAGTTGTCCCGGGTTCGGGTGCTGGCCATCTATGGCGGCGCTGATTTCCGCGATCAGATCCAGCAGCTGCGCCGGGGGGTCCAGATCGTGGTCGGCACCCCTGGCCGGGTGATGGATCACATGCGTCAGGGCACCCTGGATCTCTCCGGTCTGCGTAGCCTGGTGCTCGACGAAGCCGACGAGATGCTTCGCATGGGCTTCATCGACGACGTCGAGTGGGTGCTGGAGCAGCTGCCCAGCGAGCGTCAGGTGGTGCTGTTCTCGGCCACCATGCCCAACGAGATCCGCCGGATTTCGCAGAAATACCTCAACGACCCGGCCGAGGTCACCATCCGCCAGAAGGGGGCCGATGGACGCCGGATCCGTCAGCGCTTCCTCACCGTTAATGCTCCCCAGAAGCTCGAGGCTCTGGAGCGGGTGCTCGAGGCCGAACGCAGCGAAGGGGTGATCATCTTCGCCCGCACCAAGGCGGTGACGCTCACGGTGGCGGAATCGCTGGAGGCCCACGGCTATGACGTGGCCGTGCTCAATGGCGATGTGCCCCAGGCGCAGCGGGAGCGCACGATCGAGCGGCTGCGGGATGGTCGCGTCGATGTGTTGGTCGCCACCGATGTGGCTGCCCGCGGTCTCGATGTGGACCGCATCGCCCTGGTCATCAACTACGACATTCCGTTTGATAGCGAGGCCTATGTCCATCGCATCGGCCGCACCGGGCGGGCTGGCCGTACGGGTGACGCGATTCTGTTCCTGACTCCGAGGGAACGCCGTTTCCTTGGCGGGCTGGAGCGGGCCGTGGGCCAACCGATCGAGCCGATGGAGGTGCCCAGCAACGCCACCATCAACCAGCACCGCCTTGATCGCCTGCGGGAGCGGCTCAGCACCAGCCTCCAGCAGCCGGCCACCCGGGAAGAGGAACGCGCCCTGCTGACGGAAATCCTGCAGCGGGTCGCCCAGGAACACGAGTGCACCCCGGAACGGCTGGCTCTGGCGGCCCTGGAACTCAGCCTGGCCGGCAAGCCCCTGTTGCTGCAGGGCGAGGAGCGCTGGCTCTCTTCGAGGGCATCGGCTTCCCCCCGCGACCGCGACCGTGACGGTGATCGGGACCGTCCGCGCCGCGGAGCTCCCGACCGAGAGCGGGCCGATGGGCCTCCCGATGCCCACATGGAAAGGTTCCGCATTGAGGTGGGCTGGCGCGATCGGGTCAAGCCCGGCAACATCGTGGGCGCCATCGCCAATGAAGCAGGACTGACCGGCCGCTCGATCGGACGGATCAGGATCTTTGATGCCCACAGCACCGTGGACCTTCCCAAGGGCATGCCGGAGGACGTCTTCCATGACCTCCGTCGTCTGCGGGTGATGAACAAGGAGCTCCAGATCTCCCGCCTGTCTGAATGATTCGTCTTCTTTGCATGCGCTTCTCTCCCCTTCGCTTTTCTGTTTGCCTCTCCGTCTCCGTTCTGATGGCAGCGGCAACGTTTCCAGTTCGCGCCAGTGCTGGTGGCATGGGGGAGGTGGTGAAGGCCTTCTGCCTCTCCGCCTTCGAGAATGAGATGGCCCAGGCCGGTAAACATCCACCGGCCGGCATGGCCAGCTTCGCCTGTGGATGTGTGGCGGATCGGATCACGGGCGGCAGCAGCATTGAAACCGCCCGCAGCAGCTGCCGTGAAGCCACTGCACGGCGCTATCCCATCTGATGGCGCTATCCGATCTGATGCGTCAGGTCGCTTAGGCGCACAGGCCAGTCACCTCCTGGGTGGCGATCACATTCAGATCCGCAATCGAGAGACGTTCCACCGCTGCGACCAGCGCTGGCTGCACGTCCATGCTTTCGGAGCCCACCAGGGTCTGCAGCAGGTCGAACAGATCCTGAGGGGCAAGCTCGCCGTCCTCGCGCCAGGCGAGGCTCCAGGGAACGGGTGTCGTCATCACGGGGATCACGAGGGATCAGGGTTTCCTGACATTGGGGCACAATCGTAGGCCAGGCCCCCCTTCTTCACGATCGCTTCGGGATGGCTTCACGCTTCTCCATGCGCGCCGGTGGGCGGTCCGAGTTGTAGGATTTTTCTGATTCCAAGGCGTTCAGGCTTCCTTCGGCACGCTCAGCTGGCTGCGACCCCTCAGGGTTCGACCTCTCACAGGCATCGATCTCAGGTCTTCTCCGTTCACTGGCTTTCCCTGGGACTCCCGGCATCAGACGAATCAGTTCCAGGTTTTTTCAGTGAATGACCATCTACGTCGGCAACCTCTCGTTCCAGGCTGAACGCGAGGATCTGCTTGATCTCTTCGGCCAGTACGGCGAAGTCCGCCAGTGCAGCCTCCCCCTCGATCGTGAAACCGGCCGCAAGCGCGGTTTCGCCTTCGTCGAACTTGCCGATGATGCCTCTGAACAGAAGGCCATCGATGACCTCCAGGATGTGGAGTGGATGGGCCGCATGATCCGGGTCAACATAGCCACCCCCCGTGAAGGCGGTGGCGGCGGTGGCGGCGGCGGCGGTCGCGGCGGTTACGGCGGCGGCGGTGGCGGTCGCTCCGGCGGCGGTGGCGGTGGTCGCTCCGGCGGCGGCTGCTACGGCGGCGGTGGCGGTGGTGGCGGCTGCGGCGGTGGCGGTGGTGGTGGTGGCAACCGCTGGTGATCCCGGCGATCCATCCCTGAAGCCCCGATCGGGCCTGGGGCGATTGATTCATCGCCTCCGGCCCCATCGTCGCCGGATTCGTCTGGCTTCCCTTTGCTCGATCCTCAACAAGCTGTTCGATCTCGCCCCTCCGGTGCTGATCGGACTAGCCGTTGATGTGGTCGTCAAACAACAGAACTCCTGGCTCGCTGCCCTGGGGGTGGTCTCCGTGCCCTCCCAGCTCGGTTTTCTGGCAGCGGCTTCCTTCCTGATCTGGAGCGCTGAATCCCTTTTTGAATATCTCTACGCCCTGCTCTGGCGCGATCTGGCCCAGAGCGTGCAGCACGAATTGCGCGTGGAGGCCTACGACCATCTTCAGCAACTGGAGATGGCCTTCTTTGAGGCGGGCAGCAGTGGCCGTCTGCTGACTATCCTCAACGACGACATCAATCAGCTCGAACGTTTTCTCGACCAGGGTGCCAACGAGATCCTGCAGTTGATCACCACCGTGCTGGCGGTGGGGGGAGCGATGTTTGTGCTGTCTCCGCTCGTGGCAGGCATTTCCTTTCTGCCGATCCCGGTGATTCTCTGGGGATCCCTTTCCTTTCAGAAGCGCCTGGCCCCAGGCTACCGGCTGGTGCGCGAGCGGGCAGGAGATCTGGCCAGCCGGCTGGCCA
>Ga0164292_10000401_pt1 | contig 33355 bp, 28 predicted proteins | sample GEODES117metaG_FD_111486 | JGI IMG/M metagenome (GOLD analysis project Ga0164292, IMG submission 111486) | Eutrophic lake water microbial communities from Lake Mendota, Wisconsin, USA - GEODES117 metaG | ecosystem: Environmental > Aquatic > Freshwater > Lake | place: USA: Lake Mendota...
ATTACAAACAGAAGCATTAACTGTTTCTGAAATCCATGAGGCCATGGTTAAGAGACAGGGGCTCGATATTTCTCGAAAGACAATTGAAAGAGATATTATTGAAATGGTGGAAGATGATTTGATTGATCTCTCCCTTGGGACTCCTACAAGATACCGCCTAAAGAGGGCAACCGAAGTTGACCTCGCTCTTAAGGTTGAAGAGATAAACCTTTTATTAGAACTAGTGGACCAAAATTCAGAACTTTATCAGAAGCTTAAGCGCGCTTTAGTCTAAACTTTTTAAGATAATGTACCGAAAAGGTTGGACATAAAATGTCTATCTTTTAACGAGGTCCCCGATGCCCAAGTACAACGCTGACAGGGGTAAGGTTCAACGTCAGAATCAAATTAAACGCATTCTTTCTCAGACTAGCGAGAAGTCGGCACTATCCATTACTGAAATCGCGGATCGCTTAAATAACGAAGGATTTGATATTAACCGTAAGACGGTTGAAAGAGACATAGAAGATATCTCCTTAGATCATCCACTCTCTGAAACGGCTTCAAATCCAAGGCGCTTTTATTTTGACGGGGAGTTTAAACTTGATTTTGAACTAACCTTTGATGAGAACCAACTCCAGACTATTGTGCTTGCATTAGAGAGCCTTAAACAAATGTCTCCTAAGGTGCTTAAAGGTCTTTGTAGTGAAGTTGAAACAACACTTGTGAGTAAACTTCCGAAGGCACTTGCTAAAGAATTTGAGCATCTTAAGAGCATCTCCAACACTTCCCCAACCATCCTTGGTGAAGGGGGAGATATTGATCCAGGAGTTCTAGAAACGATTCTCACTTGTCTTCGAAAGGGAAAGGTCTTTGAGTGCCAATACTCATCTCCGGATGAGGCGAGGTTTTCAAATCGAAAAAGATCATTTGCTCCTTTGAAGCTTCACTTTGTTGGTGCTCCTTATCTTTATGTTTATGACTGCGAGAGTAGTGAAATTAAGATGCTTAGGATTTCAAGAATTCATAAACCAGTTAGAACTGAAGTTTCTGTTGATAAGAAAAGAGTTAAAGAGATCAAGCTGGATCACGTCTTTGGTGGGTACGGCAAAGGTGCAGAAGCCGTAATTGATTATGCGGTAGTTTGTACCAAACCCATGGCGATGAAGTTTAAAGAACAAAAGATTCATTCTTCACAAAAGATTGAAGTCCTAAAAGATGGGTTATTTGAAATTACTTTTACGGTTCATGATAGTGATGAGGTGGTGAGGCTTCTTGCCCAGTATGGGGAGTACATCAAGGATGTAAAACCTGAAAATGCCTTTGAAAAAGTTAAAGCTATTTGGAAGAAAGGGCTTGGGGCGGCGTAGGGTTATCAAATTTTTTTACGAATTATATAAGGGGATCACATGGCAATAGATTCTTTCATTTGTGTAGGTACTTTTCGCGGACTTTCTTTTTCCATTGATAAAGGCAAAAGTTTTTCAAAACTAGAGAGTAAAAGCCCAATTGCGAAGAGTTGGATTGAGAGTGTTATTGTAAGCAGGGATGGTTCAATATTTGCAGGTACTGACAATGGATTATATCGATCGTCTAATCTGGGTAAGTCTTTTACCAAAATATTAGATTGTGGTTCTGTGAAGAGTATAAATATTGATGAAGATGAAACGATCTATGTTGGAACTTTTGGCGCTGGATTTTATGTATCTAGAAATTTAGGAGAAAGCTTTGAGACTAGAAACTTCAAACATGGTATTATAGACTCTGTTATCAGGAAAGTTTTTATTGACATCAAAGGGAATATTTATGCCTGTACAGACAGTGGTTTATTGATATCAAAAGACAAAGGGGAAAGTTTCAAATGTAAAGATTTGAAAAAAAATCTTAATTCAAGAATTTTAAATTTATGGGACGTATCAGTAAATCATAAAGGTGTGATTCATATAGTAACGTCTCATGGATTGTTCCTCTCTGATGATGGCGGAGAAAATTTTTTATATCGAAAAGTATCCAAATATGAGTATGAATTTTTATCGGATCATTTTTGTATTCTCACCAGTGGAGAAAAATCGATATATGTAGGTAGTGTAAGTATGGGGTTGCACATATCTCATGACGGAGGAGAGAGCTTTATAAATATAACAAAAAAAGAAGGTTTGGGATCTAATAGAGTTCTCAGCCTGGCTGAAGATTATGATGGGATCATCTATGCCTGCACAGACAAAGGTTTATCTGTTTCATACAATGGTGGTAAAACATTTGAAAATAAAAATACAATCCAAGGTTTGTGTAGCCCTGATGTAAAAGACGTCTTCATCTTAAATCAAGCAGACGTCATAGAGAAGAATCCAGCTTTTTCAAGAAACGATTTTAAATCTGGAGACTTGCTAGTTGAAGAAGGCTATCAAGATGAAGACGAAGATGAAAATGAAGATGAAGACTTGGAATCAAGCTGGAGTCAAAAACGAAAAACATATAATCCTAATGAGGTTATTATAAATAACCATGCTTCTAAAGAAAGTGGGTTTGACGAGTTAAAAAGATTGATAGGTCTAGATGATTTAAAAAAACATGTTGAAGAATTAGTTGGGGCTTTAAAGGGAATTCAATTAAGAAGCAAAAATGGAATTAAAACGACGAAGGATCAGGCGGGACAAATCTATGGTCATTATGTTTTTTCTGGGCCACCTGGCACAGGAAAGACGACGGTTGCTAGGATCATGGCAAAAATATTTAAAGAAATAGGCATCTTAAAAAGAGGGCATTTAGTAGAAGTTTCTCGGACTGATCTTGTCAGTCAGTACACGGGTGAAACTGCAATTAAGACGAGAAAAAAATTAATTTCTGCATTGGATGGTGTGCTTTTTATCGATGAAGCATATTCTCTAGCTCAACAATCTAACGGGGAATTAGCCAGTGATTCTTATGGGCCTGAAGCAGTAAATGAGATTTTAAAATTCATGGAGGATAATAGAGAGCGTGTTATTGTTATAATAGCTGGTTACGAAAATGAGATTAAGAATTTTATTGAATCAAATCCAGGCCTAAAGTCTAGATTTAAAGAAAATATAAAATTTAAGAATTATACATCCAAAGATTTGCTTGAAATCCTCGATTTTAATTTGAAAAAATCTGAATATAATTTAGAGCAGAAAGGAAGAGATAGGGCAGAGGGCATAATTAACGAGGCAATTTTGTCTCAGGGAGAAAGATTCGGTAATGTTCGCTTTGTCAGAGATTTGCAAGAACGAATAATAAGAAAAGCATTAGCTAGAATATCAAAAATTGAAAAACCTACTGAGTTAGATTTAAGGTTGATAATTGATGCCGATTTTTAAAAATGATTTCTCCAATGAATATGTCTAATAGATAGGTATGTTTATGTAATTTTTTGAAGATCAATTAAGCTTATCTTGATCTAAAAAAAAATGCGAGCATTATTGAAACAGATATGAATGAGATTAATTTTGAAATACATATTAACTTGCCAAGATTTTTATATTTAGTACGGTTAGTGGTTCGATTTCAAACCACTACATTTGAAAAAAATCACTTTTAAGTAACTTCAAAATAGTTCGTTCAGAAATTTTCTTAGTGCCATTTCTGCTTTCCGTGCTTGGGTCTTCTTACGAAGTAATTATTTCATCAAAGATTTAAAAGATTTCTTGAGATGTCTTTTTTGCCTTCGGCTCCAAAATGATAAACCAACCTTTTTTAACGATGCTACAGCATGCTTCTTCTTTGATATCTCCGACTCAACTTCTTTGATAATTTTACTTAATTCTATGACCTCATCATCAAGGATGAGCTTTCGGTAAACCGCCTCTATGTCGCCCGGAGTAATGAATTTTAATCTTTGAAGATCTCTCATTTCCTGGCTGTAATCCTCTTGCTTCAAAAGTAATCTCTGAAATTTCTTTTTGATGTATGGCAATTTTACTTCGTCTTTCATGAAATTGAATTCGATTTTTATAGCCATCCTTCTATTAAAAGCTGAATCTATAATTTGGGGATAGTTTATTGCAACAATACACACCCCATTAAAGCGCTCCATTCTGATAAGAAATTCATTGACCTGGGTGAGTTCCCAGTTCTTAGAAGCCTGGGCCCTAGAGTGTATTAGACCTTCAATCTCATCAATGAATAATATCCATCCATATTTTTCGCAAAGATTAAAAACAGTTCTAATATTCTTCTCCGTATCTCCAACAAGGGTATCCAGAAATGAGCTTGCAGAAGTGGCCAGGACTTTCTTTTTTGTCTCTGATGCTATTTTTAGTTAAGGTTTGTTTTTCTGGCACCCGATGGGCCACTAAAGAGGATCGGAAGATTCGTGATCCCTGAAGATGGATCTTCTTTGAGTTTGTAAAAGTTTTTAACTCGCTTCAATTGAAGCTCAATTGGTATATCTAGATTTAATATCGAAAGATCTGTCCTGTCCGCACGAGAATCATTAGGGTCTAAGAGCTCTCCATATCTTTGGACTTTGTAGACGTCTTCATCATCTATTTTTGCTAATTCAGAAAGTACTCTTTTCGTCGGAGTGGTTCTTTTTTCACTTTTTTGATTTCTTTGAATCGCTCGGAATAGAATTTCTTGAGTGATAAGCCGGTCAAAACTAAGTTGGTAAACAAGATCAAATTTTGATCCAGTTACGTTTAAAATGTATGGATACTTATTTCCAGAAAAATCATTGATGACCCTGATCGTCTTTATGATCTCATCTCTTGTAGAATTCTCAAGGTAGTTTATGAGACTACGCTTGGTTAAGTTGCTATCTATTCTTTTGCTCATTTTTTTACCCCCGTCATTCATTTAAAAATAAATCTAAGACCCACAAATACCTATTAATGTGCTTAAGTTTAAGTCATGAATTAGACATAAATTGTCTATGGGATAGGGGAAATTTATAACCTAGAAGAGCCGAAAAGATTTAGTACGGAGGCCTAAGACTATGATTACCGCAAAGAATTTTATTGAGATACCAGAAGTGAATAAATACTTTGGTGATAAATTCATCAAACCTAAGGGGATAAACTCAAAACCAGTTATCGTCGCCTCAACTAGGTATCCCCAGGTCGTCGGTACGGCGATAGACATAGCTTTAAAGATATTCTTGGCGAAAAAATTTGGGAACCCATTTCCTTCTTCAGATTGCACAATTCACCCAGAGTTTGAAGTAGATGAGCTAAGTGAAGTATATGTAAGTGATCTTGTTGAAACACTTCATGAACAGTACAGAGATGGTCTCTTAAAGCAATCTAGCCTAATTGAGGCCTCCCTTATATTTGCACTTAATGATTCATTCATGAAATCTGGAATACTCCCTACTGAAAGCTGGGGGGCTTATTTCGATATAATTCCCGAAATTTCATCACTGTTTGAAAATTCATCAAAAGCATTTGATGGTTTTAGGGATGTCGTTTTTTCACCTGATTTTACCAATTTGATCCCTGGCCTTATAGCGGAGGGAGATATTATTGTGGATGGAGCATTGATCGATATTAAGACTGTTAGCGAGAAGGGGATAAAAAAGAAAGATTTTAATCGATTAGTTCTATATTTTATAATTTGTAAAATGCACCCACAATTTAAGGACAAAGTTAAAAGGATCGGTTTTTTCTTCTCAAGGCAATCTTCATTGGAAGTTTTTGATCCTGGTGACATTATGGATTTGAAACAAATTTCAGAATTTCAACAACAAATTAAAACATTCGTCGATGATATTTCTATTGTGAATGAAGTGTTCCCTGGACATTATTGATAGAGATAAAATAATTAACGAGTAAAAAATTATTAATATCAAGCCATTGAAGAATTTACTAGATTAAAAAATAAACTAATTACTGATTGAGTGATGGTTACTTATTTTTAATAAGCTTACTTAATTCCTCTTTTATTTGTCTCTTCAAGTTTTCTTCAATACTATCTTTATTCCTACTACTTTCAATTTTGTTAATTTTGTACCCTTCAGGGGTAGGTATAAACTCCACTGCATATATGCTTTTACCATCTTTAATGAGATTTAAAACTTGGCACTCGCCTTTTATAACTTTATCAGCACGAAAATTAATGTCATCACTGAAAGTTTCATCAAGCGCCTTACAGCAGAAATAAAGATCATGAGAAAATTTAGGCACTTCGATTTCAAAATCATGAATATTCTTTCCATGAAGATAGTCGATGGATTGATTCAAGGGACGATTTTCAGAACACCGTTGCCCGACATACTTTGGAATGCGTCGTGAATCTCTTCGAAGGTCTCTGCATTTTTAGGTATTAGGCTTCTTAGTTCCTCTGCCTTAGGGTTGCAATCAATTATTCTAAAAATCTGAAATACCATCATTTCATGAGCTGAAGTGATAAGTTCAAAAGCCTTCTTGAGATCCGTCCCGCGAAATAAGAAGTCGAATGTAATTGGATCAAGCTGATCTATAACATTTCGACTGATAGCCTTTGAGTGATCTAAATCGAAGAATTCTTTCATATCGAGCTTCTCAATTTCATAAATTTGGCACAGGAAATAATAATTATTAAGAAAGGCTACTCCGAATATCTTTGTTTTGGAGTCAAACACTTTTAAAAGATCCTCTTTGAAAAGTGTGCCTGTCAGAGATTTTACGACATCTTGAAAGCTTTTCCCCTCAGACTCAAATGCTGGCAAAGGGAAGAGGTGATAGTTCTTTTCACTTTTATTTCGTTCATAGAAATCGCCCAGAAACTCAAAATAGGATTTGATAATTTCAGATTCGGAAACCTCGTCTAAGAGATTCATTGCATTCTTTTCAAAAGCAGATTGGTAGCGAAAGTGAAGCTTCGATAATTCGGCATAGTGATTGTCTTTTGATTTATTTCTCATTGTTTCTTCTTTCTTTGATTTCTAGAGATTGTTTCTTTTGGTTTAACTAAAACTTTCCTTGGTTTAAAACGATCAAGAGGGCCAACAATTCCTTCACGCTCCATTATTGCGATCATGCTATTTGCCTTAACATGGCCAATCTTCAATTTCCTTTGAAGAAAGGAAGGTGAAGCGATTCTTGATTCTAACACGAAATTGACAGCTTTTCTATATTCAGCTTGGGTAAAATTTGTTTTTACTGTGTTTGATAAATCTGATTCTGAAGTATCTATTACATCAGTTTTAATTGAAGCTAAATGAATTCTCTGAACCTCGATCCCCAATGTCGATTTTCCCATCGTCGGGTTTTTGAATCTTATTGGAATTCCCAGAATAGAAAGCGAAATATCATCCTTTACAGCAAGAATCTTTTTAATCTCGACTTTGTCGCCTAATTCTAGTTCAAAAGTATCTACAACAGGGCCTTTTATGACGTTAATTATTTTGCAAGGAAGGTCAAAATTCTCTAGTTTCTTCTCTATTTCTCTAGCGATATTAAAGTACAACGAGTCATCTAAATCCTTTATACATTTTTTACTTTGTAAAAAATCTTCATCTTTCAGACTAAATTCAATGTTAGGTGCTTCAAATTTATAACTAGTTTTTGGAATAGCGATAGCACTTCTTTTTATCAATTTTTTATCATCCATTACTGATTTCCAGTACTGAATATTCTCGTCCTTCATTTCTTTTGAAAGTTGATCAATAACTAGATTTAACTTTTTATTCGATGTTACTTTTGTCATTGCTTCAAGCTCAAAGATATCAATTAGAGTTCCTGGAAATATTCTTGTAACTTTTATCCTTATTCCTTTTTCCTGAAAAAAGCTTGATAATTTCTTACTCATTGGGTGAATGTCAGCCCTAAGCCACTTAGTCTTAGGTGGAACTCGCAAAGATCGTATAATTTGTTTTTTCATATTTTCGCCCCTTTCATTTTTATAATTTTAACCAATTAGTTAGACGTTTTTTGTCTTTCTCTTGCGCCATGATTAACAGGGGCGACAGAATTAGGAAAATTAGGTCATTTTTTAGAAACCAAAGTCGTCGCCAATCAATTACAGTTATTTTTAGACATTGATCAACATGTTTAGTTTGAGTGTATCGAGGAAGACCATAAACGGCGATGTTCTTAAGCTGGAGTAAGAGGGGTTAATTAGGGCCATTCATGCGACACCTATTCGATAAAATTTAGAAGAGGTCACTATACTTTTAAAATTACTCGGTCCTGACTTTCTATATCCGATAAGTTAGGTAATTACTTTTCAAGAGAAACCTAAACTCTTGAGATTGGTTAACCGATAAGGTCAGACATATATTGTGCAAATTAGAGAGGACCTATGTCATTAAGTGCACAAAGCCCATGGCGATCAAATTCAATGAGTAGAAGATTCACCCAATACAAAAGATTTAAGTCTTGAAAGATGGTTCATTTGAGAACACTCTGAATGTTCTTTATATTGATAAATATTTGAGGCTATTAAGTCAGTACGGTGAGTTTTTTAGTCAGAGGCAGGCTTTAATAAATTTGCATAAATTTTTTTTAATTCAGGAGCAGGGATGAGCGATTTTATAAATGAAAATAGTTCTAAGACTAAAATGCTTGAATGGCTTGAAGGAGAGTCAAGAGAGGATATCATTTTAGTTATTGATATTATTAATGATGGAGATGATTATGATTACAAATTAAAAATTTCGGGAACGAAGTCTGAGCTGGTTGAGCAGCTTGCTGATGTTCCAAAAAAGGTTCTTTGGGAAGCAATTGATGATGTATTCCCCGATGACGATGAAGATGACTTTGATGATGATTTTATTAATTCAGAATCTACTAAAGAAGAATTAGTCGAATGGCTTGAAGGAGAGTCGAGAGAGGATATCATTTTAGTTATTGATATTATTAATGATGGAGATGATTATGATTACCAATTAAAAATTTCGGGAACGAAGTCTGAGCTAGTGGAGCAGCTTGCTGATGTTCCTAAAAAGGTTCTTTGGGAAGCAATTGATGATGTATTTCCCGATGAAGATGAAGATGAAGATGAAGATGAAGATGAAGATGAAGATGAAGATGCCCATCACGATAATTTAGAAGACGCAACAGTTGAAATGGAAAAAAGATCTTTTCATTTCAAAAATAAGAATATTCGTAGTGATGATGCAAAAAAAGCTAAAGAAGAGTTAAATCAAATGGTTGGCCTTTTGGATATAAAAAGTCAGCTTGAAAAAACACTAAATGCGATTGAGGGAATGCAAATCAGGAAAAAGCAAGGTTATTTCTCAAGCAATAGTGTAGAGCCTCAGTTATTTGGACATTGTTTATTTTATGGCCCTCCAGGTACTGGCAAGACAACTGTTGCTAGAATTATGGGAGAGCTCTTAAAAGAAATGGGTATCCTTAAAAAAGGCCATGTCGTTGAAGTTGATAGGGCAAGCCTTGTTGGACAATATCTTGGAGAAACTGAAAAGATTACAGAAAAGAAACTTTTAGAAGCTTTAGATGGGGTACTCTTTATTGATGAAGCACATCAACTAGTTCAAGGAAGTAAAGAAAAAGATTCATCAGACTATGGAAAAGTTGCCCTTGGAAAGTTGTTAAGTTTTATGGAAAACAATCGAGATCGTATTCTCGTTATTGCAGCTGGGTATGAAAAAGAGATGGACTCATTTCTAAATTCAGACCCAGGTCTATCAAGTCGCTTCAAACAATTTTTCAGATTTCATAATTACAATGAAGCAGATCTTCTTAGAATTTTTGAAGGACACTTGAAAGACAACGGATTGGAGATCAAAAATGAGGCCAAAGATAAGCTTTTAGATATTTTAAAAGAAGAGATTATTACAAAAGGTGAGAAATTTGGAAATGCAAGATTCGTACGAAGCTTTTTTGAAGAAGTTTTTCGTAATTTTAATGCGAGAATTGCAGTAGAGATGAAAACTAACAAGTTATCAAGTTCTGAAATGAACCTTATAAAAGAAGATGATGTTTCTCCGCCATCCTCTTTTTGTCTCAAATAATAAATTTAAAGGTATATTTTCTATTTAGAAACTTGAGTTTAATTCGTTTGTCATATTACTGAATTTTTGTTTCTGATTTCTTTTTAACAGTTTTTTTATCACACTTGTAAAGTTCATAAAACTAATTAAGTGAATCAAGACCATTTTTTCAGAAACATTCTTAGTAACGTCTCAGCATTCTTTGCCTCAATCTTTTTCTCTAAAGTCTTCCGGAGTAACATTTTGAATATTTCTCTATTCGTTTTTTTTATCTTCGTCTTTTTCATGCCAATCCTACCTTGCTATATGAAATCAGGGAGTGCTTTTTCTTTGATATTTCTAGCTCAATCTCTTTTATGACTTTACCTAGACCAATGGTTTCATCATCTAGAATGAGTTTTTTATAGACCGCTTCAATGTCCCCAGGAGTAACATATTTTATTCTTTCAAGTTCATGAATGGCTTGGGAATAACCAGGTTCTTTTGAAAGAATGCGGTGAAATTTTTTCTTAATGTAGGGCCACTTCGTTTCATCCTTCATAAAATTGAATTCAACTTTAAGAGTCATTCGTCTATTAAATGCAGAATCAATTATTTGCGGTATATTTGTTGCGACGATGCATATTCCTGAGAACCGCTCCATTCGTATGAGGAATTCATTGACTTGAGTTAGCTCCCAGCCTTTTGTTGCTTGTGATCGTGACTGAATAAGCCCCTCGATCTCATCTATGAAAAGGATTAAGTGATATTTCTCACAAATATTAAAAATATTTTTTATGTTTTTTTCTGTTTCTCCAACGTGACTATCTAAGAATGAACTAGCTGAGGTCATAAGTACTTTCTTATTTGTTTCTTTGGCAATCTTGTAGATCAAATTCGTTTTTCCTGCGCCAGAAGGACCACTGAAAAGAATCGGCAAGTTAGATACACCCGTATTTTTATCTTTCTTAAGTTTATAGAAGTTTTTGATTCTTTTGATGAGAAGGTCTATAGGTGTATCTAGATTAAGAATTGATAAATCAGTTTCTTCTGCTTTACCGTCTTTTGCGTCTAAAATCTCACCATATCTTTGTAGTTTGTAATCATCCTCGTCATCTATCTTTTTCGTCGCTGATTTTGTTTTTTCAATAGCAGGTTCTTTATTTAGTTCTGACCTAGCTTGAATGATGGCCCTATATATTATTTTTGGTGTTAGGAGACGACAAGAGCTCATTTGATAGGTTAGATCAAACTTATTTCCCGATATATTTAAGATATACGGGTATTTTTCATCTGGCATGTCGTTGATTGCTTTTATAAATTGAATTATTTCTTCTTTCGTACAGTTCTCGAGAAAATCTATCATTCTTCGTTTTGATGAGTTTCTATCGATCGGTTTTGACATACGGTCCCTCCTGTTAAGCTAATACTAACTAAGAAATCTGAGACGAGGTGAGACCTATATTGGTTTTACATTTTTCTTTAACCATACTAAACCTCTTGAATTTGTATGAAAAATTTTTGATATCACAGGATTCGTTTTACCTTTTATTTTTTTCCATTGTTTGAGGCGTGGTTCTTTGAATCTTAACTTGAGATCTTCATGTATTTGGTTTTGTGAGATGGCCTTTTCTTCAGAAAATGCTTTCTTCTTTTCTAGGTATTTGGCAACACTATAAAAGGGGTATGTTATTTCCAGTCTTTCCCCTGCCACCATAATAATGCCCTCGGAGTAACTCTCAGGAGTTTCATCCTCATTTGTTTCCTCTGCTTCGTCGGTTTCGTCCTCACTATAATTTAAAACTGTCTGTGGTGAGGTTTTTAATTTTTTGAGGATTGAGGCCCTAAGAGGAGGTGCCGTAAGAAACTCCCGAATTCGTCCGACATAATCGAGTAGGGCGTCTTTCGGAATCTCCTTATCTCTCATGTCATCCGTATCGTATTCAATGATGAGCTCATCCATGCCAGCGCCCTCAAAATAACAATCAGTAAAATGCTCTCCTAAAATAAATGGGTATAAGGTTTGAAAGACAAGTTCCATCCAGAGTGAGAATTCCTGCTCAACTAACTCTAATTCTTCTAACCTTATGGGATATTTTTTGAAATGATTCTCTAATACCTCTCCGTGATGAGTTAAGTTTTCTCTAAATGATCTGATGAGAGCAGATACATATTCACTTTTACCACTGAGGCTTAAGCGGACATAATCATCTAAAGATATTTTTATATCATCTACTTTTACTGTATCGAATATTGATTCCGGTCTCATCCTAACGTTATCCTTTTTGTTCTTAGCTTAAATGAGTTTTCATTTCTTAATTCTGATAAAATTTCTTCATGACTAATTCTATCTTCATAGCTTATTCTTGACCACACGGCGTTTAGATCTCCTGGAGTAAGTAGCGGAATCCTCTCTAATTCTGTTTTTACTCTCTGTGTAATTTCTCCAGCTTTTTGTGAAAATTTTAAACTGTACAGTTCAGTCAGCTTTTCCAGAGTCAAGGACCTAAACTCGACTTTCATATGAAATCTTCTCATCGCCGCCTCATCCATCAAGGTATTGAAGTTTGTAGCTGCAATAAAAATTCCTTGATAATTTTCCATCTGACGAAGTAATTCGTTGGTCTGAGAAATCATCCATGATTTTTCTGCGCTGGCCCTACTGACAAAGAGTGAATCTGCTTCATCTATAAACAGAATCCTGTTTGGATCACTTGAAGCTTTTCTAAAGGCCTTCGCTATTTGTTTTTCGGTCCCACCTAAATAAGGATCTAGGAGTTCACTTCCGCCATATATGTCAATTTTCATTTCGAATCTTTTAGCAAGTTGATGGGCAAATTCAGTTTTACCTGTGCCCGGAGAACCATAGAAAAGCATAGGTAGACTCTTCGAATGACTCTTACCTTCTTTAAGTCTTTTTATCGCCTCTATGATTTTTTCGGGCGGAGTAGAGGTATTTAAGAGAGTTTCATCAAAATCACTGGATAGTGTGCGCTTACACGTATTACTTCCAAGGGTTTCATGGTGAGACTTTAATACTTGAAAAAAAGTTTCCTTCTTTTCATCTTGATTCTGGTCTTTTGAGGCCGTATCAGCTGCAAGTGCATATGAGCCAATATTTAGTCCTGGGTTATCATCAATGAATTTTAGAATTTCATTTCTTTCAATTCCATCTAGATTTTTTTCGGAGAGTATTTTTGAAACCATTTCAGAAGTTTGATCACTGCTGAGAGCATCGAACTCGATCATCATGTTGAAACGTCTGATAGTTGACCTATCTAGGGAGTTTTTATTTATGATGAATATAATTCTGATATTTGAACAATCAAGAAACTGATTTGTCCATGCTTTCTCATCATCGTTAACATTCTCTAGGAACATACTAAATAGGCCACTTTGCTTATTTGTCGCAAGTAATTTGTCAGCTTCATCTACGACAAGTATGGAATCATTTAAATTTGGTAGAAGATTTGTTGCCGCAAAAAGACCCATCCTCCTTTGTCCAAGGGAATCACTTCCTTTTTCGTTAAATGGTCTTAAGAAATAACAATTCACCCCTAACTCTTTACAAAGGGATTTGGCAAACTCAGTTTTGCCAGTTCCCTCTAAACCATGGAGAAGGATATTTGCTTTGCTTGAATTTTTAAGAATTCTTCTTAGAGTCTCCTTTTTCGCTTCTGGTTGCTTGAAGCTCGCTAAAGGAAATGATTCTTCTAAATTCACCTTGTCTAAAAACATTTCAGTGAGATCTAAAGGTGAGTCTTTATTTATGTAGTCTAGGACCATTTCACTTAAAATTGTCGAATTCCTATGACCAAATTTCATGAGCCCCTTTAGAACCAAGGGATTTTCATTTGATCTTGAACATAAATTGTTTGCCTCTTCAGCGGAGCAGTCTGTATAGATTTCAGTGATGTCTGAGGCGGTTTTTACGATGTTTCCTAGGCCAGTTCTTGAATTGACTGTTTCATGATAAACAAGGATCAGAAACTTTATTTGCGTTTCTTTAAGATTAAAATAGTTAGAAATTTCATTTATTTTTTTTAGAACGACATCATCTTTATCATTAATACTACTTTTCAGATCCTCCATGATGAGACTAACAATTTTTTTCTTTTTATCTTTGTTACTTGAATACGATAGTACATTTTGAATAGACCTATTTCCATATCTTCTACGTTTAGAACTTTCATATTCATCCTCTAAAGAATAACTTATTTTAATATCCATGTTGGAGTCTCTTGCGCCATCCTGATCTTCGATTGGTAATTCACTTTTTCTAGTAAGAGATTTGAGCATTTTATCAACGATTGAGTGTGTTTCTTCTGAGATGAGCTCCATGCATGAGCTAATGACTTCCCAGGTATCATCTTTATCGAATTGATCTATTTTTTTTAGAAAATCTACGCCTAAAAATCGTAGTGCCATTTCGTTTATTTTCATAATAATCTCCTTAACTTATTTATCTCGCTTTTATCTGAGACTGAGTGAGACCGAGTTACTTTTTTTATGAACTTAACTTATTGAATAGACATATTTTGTCCTTCTTATGCCTTACCTTGTCCCTGAGGTTAGGATTATGAATAAACTTAAAAAATATCTTTATTCAAAAGTGGATGAATTTAATGATCTCTGGGGTTATGAGTTGAAAGTTAAAATCAAGTTTTGGACAAAAGAAGAAGCCGAGTATCAGGGGATGCATGAAGGGTATGGCATCATAAGTCTAGATCCTTATCAAAAAAGACCGGATATACTGGAAGATCTTTATCATGAACTTGGTCATGCTATTTTAGATCAATACTTAGTTCCCCGAAAAATGCTCAGCATCTTTAGAAATAGTAATCCTAAAATTTCTGTAGAGAAATCCCATAAGCTCGCTTTTGAGCATGAACTTCCACCGCCTTATGGTTTTGTCAGTTGGTACTCCATGGTGACTGGTACGGAGGAGTTCTGCGAGCTTCTCTCCGCCTGGGCGTGTTCTGGTTATAAGATGAAGGGATGTATTTATTATGGAGGCTGGAGACATTCCATAGATAAAGAACCAAAGCTCAAAAGTAAAATTAAAGTGATTAAAAGAATCTTATCTCTTTAATCTTCTTATTGAGGAGCAAACTCTTGATCTGAATCCCATAAATTGAGTCGCTATTATTTGCATCCGATATTGATATTATCGGTATCCATAATTTTTTTTCTAATGATTTTTCATATTCTTTTAGGATCTCCTCAGAACCAGATAAAATTCCAAGTTCTTTGGAATAATGAATAATTCTTTCTTTTGCACTAAGGTTATTGCCCAAATCAGAAACTAAACCAAAGAGGGATTTTAAATTATGTAATTTTTTTTCAATTGAAGTACTTTTATTTAAATGGATATAGTTCTCTATCTCTTGATCAAGTATTGTCTTTGAGGAACAAATAATTCTCTGAAGTTCCTTTGAAGAGGTAAATGAAGAATTTAAAAACTCATCTGCATCTTTAAATGGAGCGTAGGAAATGGAGTAGGGAACAATTCCTTTTTTGAGCATTATTTTATTCATTCGCTTCATTGCCCCGACACCGGCATCGTCAGAGTCAAGACCAAGAACAATTTCAGAAGCTAATTCATGTAGACGTTCAATATTGGATTCTGACAGGGCAGTTCCCATGCATGCGACAGCATTCTTAATTCCATGCTCAAATAGAGCGACATAATCCATAAAGCCTTCAACGACTAATACTGAGGATTGCTTTTGAATTTCTTCTTTACTAAAATTCAGACCGTAGAGAAGTTCGCTTTTTTTAAAAACTATAGACTCTTTAGAGTTTAAGTACTTTGGAGTCTGATCTTCTAAAGTTGACCGGCCACAAAATCCAACACAGGAACCTTTTTCATTAAAAATAGGAAAGATGAACCTGTTTTTGAAATTATCTTCAAACCCATTTTGATTTCTTCTGATTAAACCCAAATCAATTGCTAGCTTGATATTGACCTCATCTCCTCGCAATAGTTCAGTTATAATGTCAGTATCCCCTCCATATCCTAGTGAGAGAGACTTTGCGGTAACGGTTGATATTTTTCTACTTTTAAGAAACTCCTTAAATTCGTTGCTATCTTCGGCAATTTTTATAAATAACTCTTTTGCCTTGTTAGTCATTTCGAGGGCGGCTTTTTCTTCAAAATATTCTAGATTATTTATTCCCTCAAATGGAATCCCCATACCTTCTGCTATTTCTTTTAAAGCTTCAGAAAATGAGAGATTTCGATAGTTCATTACAAAATTAAAGACATCGCCACCAGCGCCGCAGACAAAGCATTTGTAGATTCCTTTTTCGTCATGAACCTTGAGTGATGGTTTTGTATCCCTATGAAAGGGACAAAGACCCTTCAGGGTCTTTCCATTTTGATTGAGAGAGATATATTTGGAAATAATTGAGGAGAGAGGTAATTCTAGTATAAATTCTTTTGTTTTCATAAGATGAGTCTAATCTTTAAGAAAGACAAAATCTGTCCAAGTGCTCTTTTGTCACTGAAATAATTTTAAAATTTTATTTATTAAGGCATCACCAATCTCAGTCAGCGTGATGTCTTTATTAAATTTCCCTTTAAATTGAATAATTTCATAAAAATCATTAACTTTTGATAATTCAATTGTGTAAATTCTTTCGCCCTTTCTTTTAAGATTAATAACCTGGCACTGCTTTTTTCTTATCCTGTCAGTGTAACTATGCACACAATGATTTAATTCAATAGAAGTTTTAATAAGATCATGTGACCATTTTGGAACTTCAATAATGAAATCATCTATTTCTTTACCATGTATGTAATAGAGCTCTTGCTCTAGAGGTACATTTTCTAGAGTTAGCTTCCTGATACCAGTACTGATAGCATCATGAGCCTCTTTAAAATCTTTTGGCTTTCGGGGAAAGAAATTTATTAACTCTTCCTGGTTTGGATGATTTGTAATCATATAATTTGTATCAATAACCTCATTCTCGTTTGCAGTTACTAAGAGACTCATGAGTCTTTTTAGAGGGTAATGGTTTAAGAAAATTTGAGAATTTGCAAGACCATAAACAACAGCACCTTTTAGCGGGAGTGAGTGATCTAGGTTAATGAGATCATCCATAATTCTTTTCTCCTTTTGTAGAATCCTCTTAAGAAGAAAAACATTGTTTAAAAAAATTACTCCATACTTGTCAGTACACACTCCAAACTTTTTTAGCATTCCCCTATGAAATTGATCCTCAGTCAATTTCTTAACAACACCTTTAAATTCCTCTCCTGCAGTTGAGAAAGCAGGTGGTGGAAGAAGAGCGTACTTTTTCTTTTCAATACACTTATCATAAAACTCACCTAGGAACTTAAAATCTTCACGTATCGTATAGTCTTTCACTAATTCATCCAGAATCTCTATGCAGTTATTTTCTTGAGCAACTCTGTACGCCTCTCTGGTATTCTGTGGGGAAACAGTAAGCGTAGGTAAGAGGTTTAGAAAATTTTTTCCATTGTTGGGAGTTAGGATTGTCCCTAGAAAGCCATAAGAAACATGCTTCATTGATTGACCTTGTTTTTGTGCTCGTAATGCCTATTTAGGCATTCTTTTTATATTGTCACATGTTTGATGGACATGAGATGACTATTTCGAAATTCTTTTTTTGATAAAGTTAGATTATTGAATTATACAACAAACTATTTCTTTTTTATTGAACTTATGGATAATTTTTGGGATTGAGGTTTATCACTATTTAGAAATAAGCTTATTTAATTCCTCTTTTATTTGTCTCTTCAAGTTTTCTTCAATACTATCTTTATTCCTAGTAGTTTCAACTTTGCCTATTTTCATAATCTCGGGAGTAGGTATAAACTCCACTGCATAAACGCTTTTACCATCTTTAATGAGATTTAAAACTTGGCAATCGCCTTTTATAACTTTATCAGCAAGGCGATTGATATCAAAAGAGAATATTTCATCAAGGCCTTTACAGCAGTAATAAAGATCATGAGAAAATTTAGGCACTTCGATTTCAAAATCATGAATATTCTTTCCATGAAGATAGTCGATGGATTGATTCAAGGGACGATTTTCAGAACACCGTTGCCCGACATATCTTTGGAATGCGTCGTGAATCTCTTCGAAGGTCTCTGCATTTCTTGGTATTAGGCTTCTTAGTTCCTCTGCCTTAGGGTTGCAATCAATTATTCTAAAAATCTGAAATACCATCATTTCATGAGCTGAAGTGATAAGTTCAAAAACCTTCTTGAGATCCATCCCGCGAAATAAGAAATCGAATGTGATTGGATCTAGCTGGTCTATAACTTCTCGACTGATGGCCTTTGAGTGATCTAAATCGAAGAACTCTTTCATATCGAGCTTTTCAATTTCATAAACCTGGCACAGGAAATAAAAATTATTAAGAAAGGCTACTCCGTATATCTTTGTTTTGATGTCAAAATCTTTTAAAAGATCCTCTGTGAAGAGAATTCCTGCCAGAGATTTTACGACATCTTGAAAGCTTTTCCCCTCAGACTCAAATGCCGGCAGAGGGAAGAGGTAATACTTCTTATCACTTTTATTTCGTTCATAGAAATCGCCCATAAACTCAAAATAGGATTTGATAATATCAGATTCGGGAACCTCGTCTAAGAGATTAATTGCCTTCTTTTCAAAAGCAGATTGGTAGCGAAAGTGGAGCTTCGATAATTCGGCATAGTGATTGTCTTTTGATTTTTTTCTCATATTTTATTCTTTCTTTGATTTCTAGAGATTGTTTCTTTTGGTTTAACTAAAACTTTCCTTGGTTTAAAACGATCAAGTGCGCCAACAATTCCTTCACGCTCCATTCTTGCGGTCATACTATTTGCCTTAACATGGCCAATCTTCAATTTCCTTTGAAGAAAGGATGGTGAAGCGATTCTTGATTCTAACACGAAATTTACAGCTTTTTTATATTCAATTTGGGTAAAATTTGTTTGTAATGTGTTTTTAAATCTGATCCTGAATTATCTTTTAAATCAGTTCCAATCGAAGCTAAATGAATTCTCTTAACCTCGAACCCTAATGTCGATTTTCCCATCGTGGGTTTTTTGAATCTTATTGGAATTCCCAAAAGGGAAAACGAAATATCATCCTTAATTTTTTACCTGGTCACTACGCTTGCCCTTAAACCATGATGTATTCTTCCCTTCACCTACAGCTTTAAGCATCTTTTGATAACTTAACTCGATGCTCGGAAACACTTTTTCTAACTCGTCGAATGATCGTATCTTGGCATGCCCGTAAAGTTGGCCAGCATCGTCACTTTGTTTTACGGCTGTAACATGAGGTAACTCATCTCCATCCGTAAACAGCGTAAGCTTCAGACCTGATTTTTGAAACCGAGCACGGAAAAATTGTTTCTCTGGAGAGAAAAACGATACATTCCGCTTGTTGGACTTACTCCAAACTTTATCATTAAGCTTCAAAGTCCTATTAAGTAATAGGTCAAAAATTTCTTTAACCAGTGGAGGATAATCGCTTAATTGATCATGTGGGACATTATTAACTAATGAAGGGTCGATGCTATCTCTTCTACTAGAGTCATCATCTATTTCGTCATCCTCACTTACTTCATCAGCTTGGGCTTGAGTTGGTATGACTCTTCCAAGTTTGTCTGAAAGTAGTTTGAGGATCGCCTTAGAACGGTCTTTTAGAAACAATTCAAAGTCATCCTTTTCAAGATGAACCTTCTGAATTAAATGGGATTCTAAGGCGGTAACTACTTGTTTGTCTCCAAGTTCGACTGAAATCTTTTTAAGGTATTTACTTGGTGGATTGTCTGAGATCGTCCTGTTAGTAGAGGCATCGATCATGGTCCTATTTACGATACAATTAATTTTCTCTTCGGGAAATTTTCCTTTCAGGAAGTTTTTAGGAAAGATGTGATGATCATCTACATCATTTTCTTTCATGTAGTCATATGAAAGGCTTGAAGCATTGTGAAAATCTTTACAGCCATTACTAAGAATAAGGGCCAAGACTCCACTGTAATGTGCTCTTTGTTTAGGAGTTACTTCAAGTAGCATATCTTCAGTGTAGTAAAGTTTCTTTAAGCTATAGAGTTCTAGATCTTCGCCTTCAATCCATCTTAAAAGTTCTTTGTAGTCACTTACGGATCGTGCAGTTGGCCCGACCTCATATGTTGAAGCAAAGATACTGGCCCAAAACCATTTTCTGATTTTAGAATTCCTTTTCCCTATTTCAATTTCTTTTAAGTTTTGAGTTTTGCTAACTACTACAGTCATTGGTACGAGCATCGTAAAATATGGCAGGAACTTCGCCGATAGAACACCTTCCTCTCTCTGTAAAAGTTTAAGAGAGTAGGCGAGTGAATCTGTAATTAGGGTCCAGTGCTGTGAAATAAGTTTTGGAGACAAATCAAGAACGTCGGCTCTTTTTATTGAATTTTGATTGATTAAGCAGATAGCCTGGAGGACATAGTATGGGTCAATTCCAAAATGCTGAATGATAGGATGTTTAATCAAGGTCTCATCCCATAACTGCCTTAAGGAGACCTTATCTGCAAATGACCTTGCCATTAAAAGTTCAAAAACTGTTAATTTGACGCCTCTGCGATTAAGGGTTTCGAACATCATGCAAACAGCGTCCATTGATGTTTCTTTTTGCAATGTCACCACCGGGAATTTATATTCGAGCATAGGTAGCAGTAGCTCTCTATTTACTCTGCGAAGTTCATCTTTCAGTAATTTTTTCTCTGCGACGTCCTCTTTTCTGAGCTCCATTAGTTCATCTAGCCACTCATCAAATTTACCATCTGTAATGTAGGCAAGAGGCAGTATAAGCTGTTTGGCCAACACTTTCTTGTCAAATAGCCCCTGCTTTTTTGCTTTTTTCAATGTTCGATAGAAGACAGCACCTTCAATATCAATCTCATCTTTTAAGAAATTCATATTAATAAAAAAGACGTGCTCACCTTTTCCATAGAATGCTTGATAAAGTGATGTCAGCCTCTGTTGTCCATCTAATACAAGCTGAGAAGGGGTGGATTGAGATGGGAGCTTAGGAGCATTTTCGAATTCTCTTACTTGAAATTTTTCTCCTGCATCCTTTATTATAAGTAAGCTCCCAGCGGGGTATTGCCTCATTATGGATTCTATCAATTCCTCAATGGCCCCTGGATCCCAAACAAAGTCTCGTTGAAAATCGGGTAATGCCAGCTCACCAGAATGGATTAACTGAAGCAGAATCTTTACTTCTTTTGGATGTGTTTCAAAAAGTGCCATCTATATCTCCCAAATATTTACAGATTATCGGTATTTAATGGGGAGGAGTTAACACTAAGGTCTTGAATTTAAATAAAGAAGAACCAGCTTCCGAGTAGTCTTATTACTAGGCGCATAACTTTTTGAATTTCCAGCAAGATTAAAGAATACCTGAGCGCAAGGATAAAATATGTCTTTACTTTTTATTAAATACGGTCCATACTCAGCAATGAGTTCGGTGCATACTTTTGAAAAAAGAGAGGCATATTTATGGTTACGAAACACGCCACAATTCGTCAACAGCAAAGAGGGATCACTGATCTTCAGTTACTTCTTTTGCAATACTTTGGAGAGCAAAGTTCTATGGCGGGTGGAGCTTCAGAATTAACTATATCTAAGAGGCGGAGAGCTGAAATCGTTCAGGCCTTAGATAAGGCAATTAATAAGGCACTTCTAATTTCAGAAGAGTGCGGAACTATCATCACTGCGTACAACAAGTTTTAACAAGAGGAAAAAATGAAAAATAAACATTTGAAGGACATTGTAAAAGAAATCAAGCCAGGAGTTACCCTGACCCGATTTAAAGTCGAATCCGGAGAGGGGGAATTGGTAAAAGTCCTTTCTATTAAAGACATTAATCAGGATGCAATTTATTTGTCGCCCGAGATTGGTGATGAGACAGAGGTAAAGGATGCATCCTCACTTGGGAAATACGTTCTAAGAGATGGCGATGTTGTTATTAGTACTAAAGGTTCGGCAATTAAAACTGCAGCATTTAGAGGAACTAATGAGCTAGTGGCAAATAGTAATCTCTCCGTCATTAGATGTGATGAAAACATTATGATTCCAGAGTACTTAACAATTTTCCTGAAATCAGAACAAGCTATTCATGAACTTCAGATGAAATCAAAAGGTTCAGGGATACTGAGCTTGTCCTCTACAGATATAGGGATGATAGAGGTTCCAGTTCCTTCCCTGGAGACGCAAAAAAAGTTGATCACGTTGCATAAAGAGCTTGAGACTTATACAGCTTCACGTTTGGAAGAGATCAGGCTTGTTAAGCAAACTGTCCGTCAGAAAACAGAAAAGATTCTTTATAAATATAGGTAAAAAACATGAACGAGAATAAAATAGACGAGTTCATCTGGCATTCTGCAGACATAACCCGATCAAATTTCAACTACCAACTGGATGTTAACTATTTAAGCTTAATGTTCGTTATGCTTCTGATGAAGAAGATCACTATCCATGACGTGTCTAAGCAAGATGTTTTTTTTACTCAAGTCCTTTCAGATCCGAGAAACATTGCGGAATCACTGTGGCGAAGTTTTAAGAAGTCACAGGACCTTGTTCCAGATTCAGTCTATGCTCCCCTGCTAGATCGTCTCTTAACTTTGAAAGTGGAAAAGGATGTTTTGCTCCCACTGGTGACGATGACTTATCGAATAGATTTTTCTAGCGAAGAATTGCCTTTTCTTGCAAAAAAGCTCCTGACGTTCCGTGCAAGTGAGGGCGGTGTGCGGTCTTTGGAGCACTTAAGCACTAAGGGCTTGAATGATGTATTTGAGATGTTTGCAAGCACAGTTGAAGGAGGAAATTACTATGACCCTTTCTTTGGCTGCTCGAGTTTCATTGGGCCTCAACTAAGTAAAAAGTTTAATGTCGTATACGGGCATGAAATTAATAAGACGATTGCAGAAATAGCGAATGCTTATTTGTTCATCATTGATAAGTCCTCATCACCGAAAATAATCGTTGGTGACTGTCTGTTGGCACCTTTGCATGATCCATCTTTTCAACAAAAGAGCACGGATTTAGTTTTATCGAGCCCACCATTAAATCAGAAACCGGGCCAGGATATTATCCATGAACTTGAAAAGGACATTCTTGGTCGATTCTCAGAGGGGATATGTAGAAATGATTTGACGATGAATTACCTAGAGAACATCGCATCCGTTTTGAAGGAGACCGGTAAAGCTTTCGTCACCACTGCTTTTGGATCACTTTCAAGGGCTGGAATTGAAGAAAAGGTCCGAAAGAGTCTTGTTACGAAGGGTAAAATTGAATGTGTCATATCATTACCCTCAGGTCTCTTCATTGGGACATCAATTCCTTCCGCGATTGTTTGCTTATCAAGCAAGGAATCTAACAAGAAACAAATTAAGTTCATTTTAGCGGAGAAGTTGAATCTTAAGAGAGTGAAGGGGGAGAGGTTTCTCAGTGAGGAGGATTTAGGGAAGATATGGGAGGCCTATAATTCAAAAACCGATATTAAAGACTTTTCTAAAGTAGTGAAACTAGAAGAAGTGTTGAATAATAATTCAGTACTTCTCCCATCCAGATACATAGCTCAGGATCTTGAGATCAACTTCGTTGATTTTGAGGTGTTGGAGAAAGAAACGGAGCAGCAAAAGCAGATTGCTGATAAAGCGCTGTTTAGAATTAATGAATTATTAAAAGAAAAGCGGGATTAATTATGTCACAGCTAGAAAACATTGAATCATTACAAAAGCGGCTCTGGAAGAGTGCAGACACATTAAGAAGTAATTCTGGTTTGGCCAGTAACCAATACATGATGCCTGTTTTAGGGCTAATCTTCTTAAGACAAGCATATAATCGATTTGTTGAAGTGAAAGAAATTATTGAAGCAAGCCTTCCTAAGAGAGGAGGAAAAACTAGGCCACTTACTAAAGAAGATTTTATGAGTAAGAACGCTGTTTTTCTTAAAGAAGAATCGCAGTTTGATTATCTCTTAAATCTTCCTGAAGACGTGGATCTTGCAGAAAAACTAGAAAATGCGATGAAGCAGATTGAAGAGGACTACCCAGAAATCGCAGGTGTTCTTCCAAAATCTGAGTATAAAGAAATTGATAATGATTCATTGAGAAGAATTATTAAAATTTTTAATGATCCCGAATTGACACAAGCAAAAGGCGATGTCTTTGGAAGAATTTATGAATACTTTCTTACAGGTTTCGCAGACCAAGGAGCCCATGACAATGGTGAATTCTTTACACCACCATCGTTAGTACAAATGCTCGTTAATGTGATTGAGCCAGATCATGGAAAAGTAATTGATCCAGCATGTGGTTCATGTGGAATGTTTGTTCAAAGTGCTCATTTTGTCGAAAAACAGAATTTAAATCCTAATAAACTTCTTACGTTCTATGGAATGGAAAAAAATAAGTTAACGATTAAGTTAGCTCAGATGAACCTTTTTGTTCACGGCCTCACAGGCAAGGTTGAAGAAGCAATAAGTTATTACAGTGATCCTCATGAGCTTATTGGCAAGGCTGATTTTGTTATGGCCAACCCTCCATTCAACGTAGATGAGGTTGATGCCGAGAAAGTCAAAAAAGATAAACGACTTCCTTTTGGTCTCCCCGGAGTTAATAAGGAAAAGAAAGTTTCAAATGGTAACTATCTTTGGATTTCATATTTTTATAGTTATCTGAATGAAAAGGGACGTGCAGGATTTGTAATGTCCTCTCAGGCATCAAGTGCTGGGGGAGATGAAGCTAAGGTTCGCCAGAAACTTATTGAAACAGGTCATGTTGATGCCATGATTGATATTCGTGGCAACTTCTTCTACACCAGAACAGTTCCATGTCAGCTCTGGTTTTTTGATAAAAATAAGCCTAAGAAGCTTCAAGATAAAGTTTTGATAATTGATGCCCGTAACGTTTATAGAAAGGTTACCAGAAAGATCATGGACTTTAGCCCTGAACAACTAAAGAATCTAACAAGTATCGTATGGCTTTATAGAGGCCAGGCAGACAGATTTGTAAAACTTGTTGAAGAGCATTTATCTAATGCAGTTGAAAGAATGTCACCTTGTCCAATTGCCCATAATGAATATGTGGAAGCAATATCTGAGGCACTAGCAACTTTAAAACCATTTATTGATTCAACCTCAAAAAATGGAGAGCATAGAGAACTTTGGAAAGAGTTTAATGAGAGTTTTGAGGAAGTAAAAGGGCACAATGGACTTATTGCAACTGACTCTAAGAAGATCGCTGATAAATGGGCTAAGTCCAAAAAGGATAATGATTCTCTTTTAAAATTTTCAGAAACATTGTCTCCCTTTAATGATTCGCTAAAGACCGCAATCAAAGAGGTTGATCATCTGTATAAAATTTATTCAAAGCTTGTTGAATACTCAGAGAAGGAGTTGAACGCAAAAGATAGTGACAAGTATGATCGATCTGGTATTTCTCGTCAGAGAAAAGCGCTCGATGAAATTCGTCTTAAGACTGGAATTGTTTTAAAAGAAGTTATTTATTTCTATAAGCAAGCTCATTGGCTGCAAGAAAAATTTCCTGAGGCAAAACTTAAAGATGTTGAAGGTTTAGTTAAATTAGTTTCAAAGGACGAGCTTAAGAAGCATGAATGGAGTTTAACTCCGGGCCGATACGTAGGCGTTGCTCCTGAAGTAGAGGAAGAGGGGTTTGATTTTGAAGAGACCTTTAAGAACATTAATGAAGAACTTGTGAGTTTGTTTGATGAGTGCGTCGAAATACAAAAACGAATTAAAGATGTGTTTGAGAAGATTGTATGAAAAAACGTTTAGGCGATATAGCAGATGTTATTTCAGGATTTGCTTTTAAGAGCTCATGGTTAGGTGAACATGGGGTTCCAGTTATAAAGATAGGAAACATTTTAGATGATGGTAGTATTGACTTGGAGAAATGTCAGTATCTACCTGATAGTTTTTGGGATTCGAAGTTCTCAAAATATCTTTTGAGGCCTGGAGATATCCTGATCGCAATGACTGGGGCGACTTGTGGTAAAGTTGGTAGATTCAACTCTGAGGAAAAGTATCTATTAAATCAGCGTGTTGCAGTTGTAAGAGGAAGAGAAGTATCACAGGATATGTTATGGGTAGTTCTTTCCCAAAAAATCTATAGGGAAAAATTATATAATCTAGGGCGAGGTGCTGCTCAACCAAATATAAGTGGGAAGCAAATCGAAGATATTGAGGTTTTGTTCCCAGACAAAGATGCTATCCCAGAAATAGAACAAACGATTTCTGATATAGATGACCTGATTGAAAAGAATAAACAACAAATTGCACTTCTGGAAGAATCTGCTCAATTGATTTACAAGGAGTGGTTTGTTCGTCTTCGGTTCCCAGGCTATGAAAAAGTTAGAATCTTGAATGGTGTCCCTGAGGGTTGGAAGTACCGGAGTCTCTCTGAATTTATAGATGTTACTCATGGATATGCATTTAAAGGTGAATTTTTTGTCGATGAAGCTACTAAGTTTGTTTTGACCACACCCGGAAACATAAAAGTTGGTGCGGGTTTTAAAAGCGATAAATTTAAGTATTATTCTAGCGAGGGGCCAGTTGACGAGAGGTATGTTTTTCAATCAAGGGATATTTTTGTCGGGATGACTGATCTTAGTAAGACATCAGATACACTCGGCTATCCTGCATTTGTTCCATACTCTGAGGATGAAGTTTATCTCCACAATCAGCGATTGGGCAGAGTTATTCCAAAGACAGATTATTTCCCTCGTAACTTTATCTTTCAGATACTCACAGATTTTCGTTATCGACATCACGTTGTTGGTGCTGCCACAGGAACATCGGTAAAGCATACATCTCCTACAAGAATCTTATCTTATAGCCAATTTTTGCCACCAATCTCGAAAAAGTCATTGATTGGTAAGTTTGATGATTTAGTAGAGCCTATTTACTTACAAATCTTAAATCTCGAGTTACAGAATAAAAAACTAGCATTAGCGAGAGGCCTTCTGCTGCCTCGCTTGATGAATGGAGACATAGAACTATGAGTCCAATGAACGAAGATACTTTGGTTCAGCAGACCACAGCTGAATATCTTGAAAGTAAGTTAGGTTGGGATTCCGTCTATGCTTACGATAATGAAACTTTTGGCGAACAGGGTCTTCTCGGACGAAAGGATGATAAGCATATTATCCTTAGAAAATACTTAAAGGCAGCTCTTGAAAAACTAAATCCGGGCTTGCCGAACGAAGCCTATGAAGAGGCGATGGACAAAATTGAAGAGAAATCATTCTTGGAAAATATTGTTCAAATTAATAAAGAGAAGTATGAGTTAGTTAGAGATGGTGTACAAGTCCAATTTAGAAACAAAGAAGGTAAGTTAGATAAGAAACGGCTAAGAGTTATTGAATTTGATCCGGAAAAGGTTAATGATAATCACTTCCTATGCGCTAGAGAGCTTTGGATTCGAGGAGATATTTACAGAAGAAGAGCCGACATCGTTTGTTTTGTGAATGGCATTCCACTTGTTTTTATGGAGCTTAAGACGATATATAAGAATATCCGACAAGCATACGACAAGAACTATTCAGATTACAAGGACACTGTTCCACACTTGTTCCATCATAATGCCCTAGTTGTCCTCGCAAATGGGGTAGATGCTAAGCTTGGTTCTATTTCTTCTAAGTTTGAGCACTTTCATGAATGGAAGCGTTTAGAGGAGGAAGATTCTGGCGTAGTGGAGATGGAAACCCTTCTGAAAGGTGTTCTTAATAAAAAAAATCTAATAGATATTTTTGAGAATTTTATTCTTTTCGACGAGAGTTCAGGAAAGCTTGCCAAGATTGTGGCAAGGAATCATCAATTTATTGGTGTAAATCGAGCGCTTAATTCAGTTAAAGATATGAAAAAGAATAACGGAAAGCTTGGTGTATTTTGGCATACTCAAGGCTCTGGTAAGTCTTATTCCATGGTCTACTTTACAAGAAAGATTCACCGTAAGGTCGGGGCTAATTATACATTTCTTATTTGTACCGACAGAGATGACTTAGATACACAAATTTACAAAACATTCGCAGGTTGTGGGGTTGTAAATAACGATAAAGACCCATGTCGCTCATCTTCAGGAGACCACTTAAAGCAACTTCTTTCAGATCATCATAAAGGTTATGTATTCACGATGATTCAAAAATTCAACCAAGATGTTGATAAAGAAGACCCATATTCCAATAGAGAAGACATAATTGTGATTTCAGATGAAGCCCATAGATCGCAGTATGGGAGATTGGCCCTTAATTTGAGAAACGCCCTACCTAATGCGGGATTTATTGGTTTTACAGGAACTCCATTGTTTAAGGATGACGAAATTACTAAGCGTATTTTTGGTGGTTATATCTCAACCTATGACTTCCAACGTGCCGTTGATGATAAGGCGACTGTTCCGCTTTACTATGATGCCAGAGGTGAAAAACTTAACATTTCTACAGAGGGCCTAAACCAAAAGATTGCAGAGAAGCTTGAAGAATTCGACACAGAAAATATTGATATTCAGCAAAGACTCGAAGCTGATCTAAAGCGTGATTACCACGTTATTACAGCCCAGAAGCGTCTTGAAAAAATGGCTCAAGACTTTGTTGAGCATTTCTCAACAGCATGGGAGACAGGGAAATCAATGATAGTTTGCATTGATAAACTTACCTGTGTTCGTGTTCATGGGCTTGTAGAGAAATACTGGCAAGAGAGGATTGCTCTTTTTGAGAAAGAGGCAGTTAAAGCCTCTAGCGCTGAAGATGAAATTTATAGACAACGTCAAATTGCTTGGATGAAAGAAACAAAGATTGCTGTCATTATTTCTGAAGAGCAAGGTGAGGTTGCTAAGTTTAGAAATTGGAACATTGATATAGCTCCTTACCGTAAGCTTTTAAATGATGGATTTGAAGCTGAAGGTGATGAGAGAATTTCTTTAGAAGATGCTTTTAAAGAAAAGGAACATCCATTTAGGGTGGCTATCGTTTGCGCCATGTGGCTAACAGGATTTGATGTTCCATCGCTTACGAATCTTTATTTGGATAAGCCATTAAAGGCGCATACTCTTATGCAAGCAATTGCAAGAGCTAATCGTATTGCTGAAGGTAAGAATAATGGATTGATCGTTGATTATTGTGGAATCTTAAAAAACCTAAGAAAGGCCCTTGCGACTTTTGCAGGTCACGAAGGTACTGGTGAGTTTGACCCCAAAGGGGATAGTCCTGAAGTTGACCCTGTAAAACCAGACGAAAAGCTATTAGCAACACTTATGGAGGCCAAGGTCCTCCTTGAAACTTATTTGATTGAGAAATCAGTTTCAATGGATTTAATTTTAAATTCGTCTGGATTTGAACGTAATGCTGCGATTAAGTCTATAAAAGAAGCTATCAACAAGAATGATGAATCTCGTAAAAAGTTTGAAGTTACTGCTCGCACATTCTTTAAGCGATTTAAGGCGTGTATCGCGACAGATGGGGTGAATTCATTTAAGAGCTATTATGATGCGGTCAATATCGTTTACAAGAGCCTTCAGGATGACAGAGACTCAGCTGATATTTCTCATATTCTTAAAGAGCTTCAAGGAGTTATCGATGACGCAATTTCTACTAGAGAGCATAAGACCGATACAAAGATAAAATTGTATGACATTAGCAAGATTGACTTTGATCGACTCAGGAAGGAGTTTGAAAAGAGGTCCAATAAAAATACAACGGTGCAAAATCTCAAAGAGGCAATTGATAAGCGCTTAGATAGAATGTTGCGACAAAACCCAACTCGAACTAACTTTGAAGAGAAGTATAGAGAACTCATAGCTGAATATAATACTGAGAAAGATCGAGTGACTATTGAGCAGACATTTGAAGCACTTATTAAGTTTGTTCAAGAGCTTGACGACGAAGATTCAAGAAGCATTCGTGAGGGATTAGACGATGAATCGTTGGCCCTGTTTGATCTTTTAAGAAAAGATAATCTCAAAGCACAAGAAATCAATAAGATTAAAAAAGTCGCAGCTGAACTTCTTGAAATTCTAAAAAAAGAAAAACTTCGTGAAAACTGGAGAGAGAAACCGCCTACTCGCGATGAGGTTAAGGTCACAATTCAGAATTATCTTTGGGATGAGAATTCTGGTCTTCCGGATTCATATTCGGAAGTAGAAATAAAATTAAAGGCAGACTTGCTCTACCAGCATATTTTTACTTTTTATCCAACAGACAGGCACCTATATGACGAGGTCGCTTAAGTGAGTTTATTATGAGACTGATACTTGGCTCACTAAAATTTAAAAAAATCATTTTTTTTCAAAAAAATTAATTTAGTTGTGTTTTTAATGAGGAAACACGGAAAAATTTCTGTTCTGCACGATAAGGTTTCTTATCATGCAGAAGGGGAGCCTTGAGAAAATATGAAAAAAACCATTCACAATATTTTCTTTAAGGGTTTGCCGATAACAATTTTATGAAATTAAACTTCTTTATTTTTTCAATCGTGTTTTTTTCTTCCCTTGCGAATGCCACAAGACTTCAAATTAAGTATCTAGATACTCCAGTGAACGTTACAAAGAATGGGTTTGAAAACTTCAAAAAACAAAGCTCAGTCATTTTTAATTCTTGGTATTACAAATTTGATTATCGATTCCGTTGTAAATCGTAGAGAGCTCTTTTTTGATCATTATAAACTTTAACGATGGATTTTTGGTTAATTTTAGTTCTAGTTTAATTTAACCAGGTTCATTCATGAAATTTTATTTCAGCTAAAAATTTTTCGCTTCTTATCACGATTATCCGTCCAACTGAAAACAAAAATTTTAATCGAATAGACGCCGATTAGATATCATCCACTTTAAATCAAAAATTAAAGACCTTCATATTTCCTTCAATCTTACAGGTCGATGGTCTGTTAGGTTTTGTGACTGTACTTAACTGAATGACTTCGTCGTTGATCGTTATCTTGTCAGCTCCGATATATTCAATGTGGATCTTGTTTTCAAAAAGTCCAAGTTTCTGATCGTAGTTATAATAACTGTAGAACATCTCAAGACAATCATCATCCAATTCAATTGTCACTTTCTCGGAATCCATTTTGGCATGAACACGTTTTTCGTCCTTTATAATCAGACTAACATGGCTCTTCGTGTGTTTAATGAAGAAAAAGAAAGAAGTGTTGACCAAGAGGAAGGCCACGAAGGAAATAATAAGGTACTTCGCCTGAACCTTAAGTTCAGATAAAAACTTTTCTTTTATAGAGTCTCGAAACACTTTAAAATTCAGAACGTATAGAGAAATCATTCCAACCAAAATCAGAAAATTAAAAAAATAATAATTACTAAGACTCTGGGTAAGTGCGAAGCAAAAGGATGCCAGGAAAAGTATATACAACCCGGTAACGAGCTTTAGTCTTCTCGAATGTTTAATTTTTAAGATCTTATATATTTCCTCTATTGAACTCATTTGGCAATGTCTCCATAGACAAGATTATATCATGCCAAAAGGCATGCAAGCAAAGATTTACATCGCAGAATAGGCATTGGGGATTAATCATCTTGTAGAAGCGTCTCTAAAGCTAGATAAAACAGCAGACTAATGAGTCTCAATAATCTCCGGACTCTTCGAATAAACTTCAATTATCCAAGACGACTTTTTGATGTATTCTTTACCGTAACAAGTAGCGAGATAAAGATTTTTGAAACCCAAATTGAAGATCTTTTCAGGTTCAATTTCGCCTTTGATGTCATTTCCTAAATTCGAATTTAATAGATCTTAGGTGCTTTAGGAATTGAAGAAGGCTCGATTAAGGTCATACTAGGCTTTAATCATGGCACTTGTATCACTTAGATAAGTCTGGGGCCCGCTTCCTCACCACCTCTGCGGCACCTTCTGAATAAGCTTCACATCAAAGTGTTGAGCTTTAAGTTTTTGAATGATCTCTTCATACACTGAATCAGAGAGTGTCGGCGTTTTTGCCATAATCCAGACGTAGTCTCGGTTAGGAACACCGATCACGGTATAGGTGTAATTTTGATCAAGGTCGAGGATGAGGTAAGGAAACTTTAAAGGCCAGAAGAACTGAATGCGCCACTCGTTTCCACTCTTATCAAAGACAAATGCTTTTTGGGTGTACTCTTTTTTCTCGCCCTCAAAACTATTTTTATTAAAGGTGAAGTAGACGTCGATTCTTTTTTCTTTTTCATTCCACGTATAAGTCTCAACAGCGTTATGGGCACCTTTTTCAATGAAGGTTGGGATATTGGCAATGACGTACCACTTTCCCATAAAGCGGTTGATATCGACGGAAGGAACTTTTTTTAGTGGCGGAAGCTTTGATGAACACGACATAAGGATAAATGATACAAGAAAAAGGAGAGTTTGGGTTGTTTTCATTTTTTTAATTTTCCTAAAGCAGTGCGGTTAAATTCTTGAATGATTTTAATCTCATCGATTTTTATTGGTGCTATTTTATTTGATATTTCTTTAAACTCTCCCTTAAATTCTCTTAAGGATAAAAGAATAAGCTTGTGGCCCTTTCTTTCGTCAGCTTCAAGTTGAAACTCCATCTGGCCATAGAGGTCCTTATCGAGAAGATACCCAAAAAGAGTGTCTTTGAGTTTATTTAAATTAACGAGGTGGCCAGCCACCTTAAACTCTTCTCCCACTCTCCCTAGGGGAGTGAGAATATTTTGTGTGATTTCAGCGTTATCTTTTGTTTCATAATAGCCCTCAGAATCAAGAAGATCTTTTGCCTCTGTGACTTTAAATGAGTCACCTAAACTAAACTCTAGGGTAAATAGTGACTCTGACTTTACATAGAGTCTTTTATTCATGGTTTTAACTTTATGAATGGGAAGAATTTCTAATTCATCTGAGTCAGAAGTCTTGGCACTAGCTAGTTGAGAGCCCACTTCACTCATCCCGAAGGTTCTAATCACGGGATATCCAAGCTCCTGCGCCCTTAATTTTAGTTTCGTGCTTAAATAATCTCCTCCTACGATGAGGTAGCGAAGATTTTTGGGGCAGGTGAGATTAAGTTTCACTAGATCATAAAGCTGAGTCGGGACAATCGAGGTGATGGTGACATCATGAACTTTTTCTCTCCAAGAATGGGGCTCCCATTTTCTTAAATCAATCACCTTGTTACCCAATAGCTTTGCTCGGCATAAAACAGAGAGCCCTCCCACGTGATAGACGGGAAGAGAAAGACCCCAAGTGTCTTGGTTCGTGAGATTAAAAAATGTATTCACCGATGCAGCGTTTTTAAAGAGAGCTTTTTTAGAGAGTACATACCCCTTAAGGTCTCCCCCTGTGGTGCCAGAAGAGTAAATCGCAAAGTGCTCGTGAAGATTAAAGGGAGCGAGCTCTTTTTTAACGAAATCCGTTAAATGAGAAAAATCCCTATGGCAAAGAACTTCCAAAGTTGTGGAGTCTAGGTTTACATCGAACATAAATTTTTCCATGGGAGGTTATCTATTTTTTTATAAAGTTTTTGAACCACCAATGAG
>Ga0164292_10000402_pt1 | contig 33327 bp, 38 predicted proteins | sample GEODES117metaG_FD_111486 | JGI IMG/M metagenome (GOLD analysis project Ga0164292, IMG submission 111486) | Eutrophic lake water microbial communities from Lake Mendota, Wisconsin, USA - GEODES117 metaG | ecosystem: Environmental > Aquatic > Freshwater > Lake | place: USA: Lake Mendota...
ACACCTACGGCAACGGTCACCGGAACACCTACGGAAACACCTACGGAAACACCTACGGAAACACCTACGGAAACACCTACGGAAACACCTACGGCAACACCTACGGCAACACCTACGGCAACACCTACGGCAACACCTACGGCAACACCTACGGAAACACCTACGGAAACACCCACCGGAACACCCACCGGAACACCCACCGGAACACCCACCGGAACACCTACGGCAACACCTACGGAAACGAGTTCGTCCTCGAGCAGTTCGTCCTCGAGCAGTTCGTCCTCGAGCAGTTCGTCCTCGAGCAGTTCGTCCTCGAGCAGTTCGTCCTCGAGCAGTTCGTCCTCGAGCAGTTCGGATTCTCCGACGCCCACTCCGACATTCCCAACACCAACAGAGACGCCCCCTACTCCGACCCAAACAAACTGCGTGCCGATAGACTGCAATGGAGCATGTGGAGTTTCTGACGGTTGCGGCGGCGAGTGTGCATGCCCCGCAGGATATTATTGTGATAACTACTATTGCGTACCCTCTGTCACCCCAACTTACTACCCAATTCCTTTCAGGAATTCTTTTGTGGAAATAAATTGGTGATGATTGATACTTTGATTCCTATATTCAACTTGACTCCTCTTAGAAGAAGGAATTTGGAGTTTATATATCAAAGACTTGTTGATGCCGGTGGTGATATAATTTTTGGCATTCAAGACCAGCACCCAGACCTTGACTATTACTCAAAGTTTGACAAAGCCAAATTGGTTTTTTGTAAAAGTCCAAGTTACAATCTTTTTAACAAGGGAAGAATATTTAACTTTTGCTCAAAGCAAGTCAATACTAAATTCTTCTTGTTCTTGGACGCAGACATTTACATATCATTAAATAGAATTTTAATTCGCGAAGACGACGAGGTCGTCAAGCCTTTCTCTCAGTGCGTTTATTTGGACCAAGAAAAGACTCTTGAGTTTTTGGAGAAAAGAAACACCCATGTGGATGAAAAATACACAAGGGTTTCGTGTCTTGGCGGAGGGGCGGTTATCATCAAGACCGAATTTGCACTATCCCAGCCGCTTTTTGATGAAAAATTTTTGGGTTGGGGGTGGGAGGATATGGACTTTGGCGACCTGCTTAGGGCAAGGTTCAAAATAAGAACCATACGCCAGCCCGCCGTTCATTTGTATCATGAGCCTTCCCCTCCAAACAATGAAAACAGTGCCTATTATTGCAAAAAAGAAAAGCCAAAGTCCAAAATTGTTCATTTTTTTCATTTCAAATTAAGCAATGAAGTTTTTATATCTTATCTGAGCGAGAGGGGGATTGGCGTTTTGCTCATGAATTTTTCGGAATTAGACGGCCTAGAGGAAGACAGCGTCAAAATGTGTTACATGAATGATGAAGAAGCTTGTCTGAACTTCATGATATCCTCTTCCTTGCCGTATGTTGAGGATTCCGGATGGGTCTTGTATTTGGCTCCATTTGTAAAAATAGAGACCGGATTTTATCAGAGGGTTATGTCGCTAAAAGGTCACGCCTTAGTGATTGATCTTTCCGGAAGGGTTGTAGGATTTGCTTTGAAAAAATCTGATTTCAAAGGGTTCGGCGAATCTATTGGTCTTGATGGTTCCTACTTGGAGAGAGTTGCCCTTCTGCTGAGACAGCAAGGTTGCGTAGAGATTAATCTTCAAACTCATCCATGTCATTCTCTAATGGAACCTCCCAATACATCTTATCGAGCCAGTGCTTCCATGTATCAAGAATCTTGATTCTTTCTTTTATGATTGAGTATTCGGGCTTTTTAGGCTCCTTCATCAATCGCATCGGGCTAGGGCCTATCCACTTTTTAGCTCTTTCTTTATCTTTTGGTTTGAATGCGTCCTCGGGTCTTCTGTCGGCCTTTTGGCTGTTGCACTGATAACATGCCAAGACGCAATTTGTCCAGTTAGTTTCGCCGCCGAGAGACCTGGGTACAATATGATCTAAAGTGCATTCGTCGTGAGCGGGTTTTCTTCCGCAATATTGGCACATATAATCATCACGTTTCCAAATAGATCTTCTGCAAAAGTTAACTTTTTGTTTGGGAATGGAGTCATACCTACTTAATATCAGAACCTCGGGTATCCGGTAAATCTTTGAGGCTGAAACTAGTCCATCTTCGTTTGACTCCGGTCTCAAATTAGACCAATCGCTCCACTGCCACACCTCATAACTTCCCTTTGGTGGCGGAGTTATTATTTTGGCCTTAGGCTCTCCGTCCGAATAATGGCTAAAAAGAAGCGTTATCGCCCTCGGTAGCCCTATCACGCCCACAGCGCACCAGTTTTTGTTGAGGACAAGAACTTTCTTGGAGATTGTGGCTTCCATGCATTATGTACGCTTTCTATTTCAGCTCTTTTTCTGAGGCTTTCAAGGCCATGGATATGGTGTCATCCATGTCAAGGTACTTGTAGCTTCCGAGCCGTCCGGATATCAGCACATTCTTTTCTTTTTCGGCAAGTTTTCTGTACTTCCTATAAAGTTCGCCATTCTTTTCGTCGGTTATCGGGTAGTATGGATCCCTTGTCTCCCGCCAGTCTACAGGATATTCCTTGCTGATTATTGTCTTTTTATGTTCCGGATTTTCAAAATGCTTGTGCTCCACTATTCTGGTGAAGGGCACGGACGCGTCTGTGTAGTTGACGCAAGAATGTCCTTGGAAGTCCCCGTCTAGCTGTTCGTGCTCCCACCGGAGGCTTCTGTATTCCAACTCTCCGTATGTTTTGTCAAAATAAGAATCTATACCGCCGCAGTATACTAGCCTTTTTGCATACTTCTTCCATTTGTCCTTCATTGAGGAAAAATCCGTACCTAGTTCGACCTTTACCCCGCAGAGCATGTTTTCTACCATGCTCGTGTAGCCTCCTATTGGTATTCCTTGGTGATTGAGGTTATGGAAATAGTCGTCATTGAAGGTGAATCTTATGGGAAGCCTCTTGACTATCGTTGCTGGTAGTTCTCTGGGATGCTTGTTCCACTGTTTTGTGGAATATCCCTCTATGAATGTTTTATAAAGTGTTTTGCCTATGTTTGAGAGGCACCATTCTTCCATGTTGCATGGATTTATGTGAGGGACTATGTCCTCCATGATCTTTCTTTTTGCCTCTTGGGGTGTCGTCACCCCCCAAATTTGGCTCATGGTCATGAGGTTGATGGGGAAGCTATAAATCTTGCCGCCAAAGTTTACGACGCCCTTGTGCCTGTAGTTGTTGAATTTAACGAAACGGTTGACATAATCCCACACTTCTCTGTTGTTGGTATGGAAAATGTGACATCCGTACGCATGCACATTGATCCCGTCGGTATTTTTTGTATACACATTTCCGCCTATATGGTCTCTTTTGTCCATGACCATGACGGTCTTTCCCTTCGCTTTAGCCTGCTGGGCGAATGTGGATCCAAATAGACCCGAACCAATGATTAAGTAGTCGTATTTCAATACCCCCTCCTGACTTTCACCACCAGATCCGTAGTTCCTTTTATGACTCTATGCCATTCTCCTCGGGAAATGCTTATTTCCTTGTCGATAGGTTCAGGAAGCGAATTGTCCCTCTGAAACATCCAGTCATTGTCGTTGAGCGGGATCACAACCCTGTCTTCCTCATCTCTGTGCCATTTCAGCTCATCCGGATCAACATCATTTGAAAATGTCCTGACATCGTCTTTTTCCGAGAATGGTAGTTCCATAATTTTATTAGAGTTCATGGATGGTTTTTTGGACTTTTTTCATACATATTTCCATGAGATTTGAAGAATACATCTCCCGAAGGAAGGGCATGAAGTTACTGCGTCAAGCCACTGTCAGCGAGGGCTTGAAGTACCATATTGATCGCGGCATGTGCCTTAACGAGAACATATACAGGATTTACAGCAAGGCGTGGTACGACCTTGTAATAGAAGCAAGAGCCCTTTATAATGCAGGGGCTCTCGCTCTAAACGACGAGGATGCCGAACTGGTAGAAAGCGATGCGGGAGAGATTGCCGAATACAAAGGCAAAAGAGTCCGTCTTGATTCTCCGTTTCCCATCAAGGAAAGGCTGGATGAGGCTGAGCACAAAGGGAAAAAGGTAAGGCTTGGCAAGCCATTCAGGACGCCCGGAGAGGGCAAGAAGTTCGCTGTATATGTCAAGACGCCTTCCGGCCGGGTGAAGAAGGTCAGATTTGGCGACCCGAATTTGAAGGTGAGAAACGACAGCCCCGCCCGTGCGAAAAGTTTTCGAGCTAGGCACAAATGCTCCGAAAAGAAAGACAGGACCAAGCCCGGGTATTGGGCATGCAATATCGCGAGGTACTCAAAGTCGGTCGGACTGTCGTCCTCCAGATCCTGGTGAAATGAACTACCCAACCCCTATGGGGTTGCCAAAAACGCTCAATTATTACTTTTCGCCAAAAGAACTAAAAATCGGCTCGTCCATAAAAAAACTCCTAAAATAAAAACCCAGTACGTATAGGTCGCCGGAAACAAGGAGATCTTACAGGCCTCAAGTTAAAAAATGTCCGAGTCACTACCTTAGACTATGGACATAACGCTATTAACATGCACTTGGAACAACGAAGATTGTTTTGAAATAGAGAAGACTTCCCTCTATAGATCTTTCAAGAGGTTCAACCCCGAAAAGGAAATCGTTCATCGCCATTTTAACAGGGGAAAGTACCACGGGCTGGAAGGCCAGTTCTACGAAAGGTTCGGCCAAGAGAGCGAGTACATTCTGTACAAGATATTTCTCATGATAGAAGAGGCCAAAAAGGTAAAATCAAAATATGTGTTATTTTGTGACGCCAATGATGTAACATGCTTATCTTCCGTAAGCCGGCTTGATGGGGTTTTTGACCTTGACCGCTTCGTGATCTGCGGCCATGAGAAAAATCAGTGGCCCACTCCCGAAACAAAGGCCTCTTGGCCCAGATATCAAGATTATTCCGAAAAGGACACGCTCGGGGAAACCTATCTTAATTCGGGCATGATACTGGCAAGATCCGACAAGTATGCGGAAATGCTTCAAAGCATGGCGGACAATGTTCTGAGCCTTAATATAAACAATTTCAAGAACGATCAGGGCGTTTTTACATACTACTACAACAGCCAGTTTGAGCCCAGGATAAAACTGGACTACTCCAGCGTTTTCGCCCTTAATACATTCAAGAGGCTCAAGGAAGACTTCTACTTGGACTCTTCTGGTGCCTTGGTTTCCAATGATACGGGCGTTCGTCCATGTTTCGTCCATGACAACGGATGGAACCACGGAAGCCCTAGGTTCCACAATGCGTTTGAACTGAAGAGGCTCTATTCAGAGTCGTACGCCCATTTGAAGAACATTTCCACCCACAAAAACATAGGACAAGACCATCAGAACTACCTCAAGAGGCTTAGGGATAATTTTGGATTCTATCCCAAGGTGGTTTACGACATGGGAGCGTGCGTCCTTTACTGGACTAAGATTGCGAGCGAGATATGGCCGGACGCCCAATATCATTTGTTTGAGGCGATGGAGGAGTCTGAGGAACTTTTCCAAGAGACGCAATATCCTTATCACATCGGAGTGTTCAGCGACGAGGACGACAAAGAGGTCACATTTTACAAGAATGTCCTTTTCCCAGGCGGAAACTCATATTACATGGAGAATCCCAAAGAAAGCCCCATAGCGGCTGATTTATTTGAAAATCCAGACAATCAATTCAAGAGAAGGACTCTGAAGCTTGACACCGTCCGCCAGCAAAGGAATTTTCCGTATCCTGACCTTTTGAAGATAGACGTCCAAGGGTGCGAGATAGACATCTTGAGGGGAGCCACGGACATTCTGTCCCATGTGAAGCATCTCATAGTTGAGCTGCAGCATGTTGAGTACAACATAGGTGCTAAGTTGTGTCACGAGTCCATACCCATAATAGAATCTATGGGTTTCAAGTTGGTGACGCCTAAGTTCGCGATCTCCAGTCCGGCCGATTCGGATTATCACTTCGCAAGAATTTAGTTCTTTGTAAAGTAATACCCGTCCAGGTATAGCCTGTCCAATTCCGTTTCGTCAAACACCTTGAACGCGTCTTTGTATGTTGACAGTATTGGCTTTCCGTCCACATTGAAGGAGGTGTTTACCAAGACCCCGATTCCTGTTCTTTTCTTGAATTCGGACAGAAGGTCGTAGATGAACTCGTTTTGTTCGCGAGTGACGGTTTGGACTCTTGCCGTTCCGTCAACATGTGTTACGGCCGGCAGTTTTGACTTGTAGCCCTCCCGGACTTTTGGACAAAAATTCATCCATCTGCTTTCGCCCTCCCACTCAAAGTATTCGGACACGTCCTCCAGTCTGACCACAGGTGCGAATGGCCGGTACCATTCTCGGTGCTTTACCTTGAGGTTCAGCGTGTCCTTCATGTCGGAAGGTATTGGGGAGCAAATTATGCTCCTGTTGCCAAGTGCCCTAGGCCCGTGCTCCGAATTGCCTTGGACTACGCCCAGTATTTTGTTTTGCGTTAAATCCTCAACCATGGAATTCATGTCAGCCTTGTGGCCTCCGCGTGACTCCACATACTCCATGAGGCAGTTCTTGTCAAGCACTTCAATCCCCTTGTAGGTCACATCTATTGTCTTTTTGGGCTTGAAGTGTCTGCACAAGAGTCCCACCGTTAGCCCGCAGTCGGATGAGTTGGGAGCCACAAACACTTTCAGTCCGTACTTCTGCTTGACAAGAGTGTTAAGAACTATATTCAAGGCGCAGCCACCGGACAACACTATCGGCAGATTGTGCTTCAATATGTGGGGCTCGGCAACCTCGAAGAATATATCTTCAAATATCTGCTGTGCAGTTCTTGCGAGGTCGTATGAGTTTTTTCCCGAAAGTTTGTTGGAAAAAGAAAAGTCTATGCCTATTTCCTTGGAAAGAACCTCGCCCTTCTTATGGTCGGGGCTTGTCGGGCCGAAGAAACTCATTCGCGTGCTGAAAAAGTCCCTCATAGGCTTTTTCCACGCCTCCACGACTTCGCCGTAGGACTGCAAGCCGAGCAGCTTTCCTGCGGCCGTCAAGCAGTGGTATTTTCTTATCTCCTCGCAGTAGATGCCTATTACATTGTAGTTTGACCCCAGATCCACGCCCGCTTGCTCAATCAGTTCGGGATCCTTACCCCTCTCGGCTAAATAGAAATTGAACCACCCGTCGTTTGACCCTCCGTCAAAGGAAATGGCGAGCGCTTTTTCAAAAGGCGACTGGCAGAAGCTTCCGTACGCGTGTGAGGCGTGGTGGCTGTCGTCTATTATGTACTGTTCAGCAGGGATCGTGTCTTTGTAGGACTGCGGAAACGACGCATATCCGCTTCCTATTATGAATTTATCGTATCTGTCAAAGCCGAACTTATCTTTGAGATAGGAATAGAGGTTCGGCAGTATATTTTCGCGGCAGTTTATGGGCTCAAAAAAGTCTCCGCTCGCGTTTTTAAGATTAAGGAATCGTTCAAATTCTATTACAGAAACGACCTCGTCGTTTTGAAATACGGTCAAGGCCGCGTTGTGCCATGAGTGAAGTGCTATGCTTGGTAATGACATCTTTTCCTTTTCAATTTATTTGTTAATCAAAACGATCGCCGAATCCACCAGGCCCGATTGGGGTCTAAGATCAAAAGTCGTTATGGAACTTTTGGGCACAATCTTAGAGAGTTCGTTTTTAAGACCCTCCTCTCCCGGAACGTCTTCTATCATATATAATCCGCCCTCGCTCAGCATAGGCCAGAGCAATTCAAAGGATCTGATTTGATCCGCCGGATTGTGACTTCCGTCATCAATTACTACATCCAGTTTCTGTCCGCCGTTTAGATTATTTACTTCCAAAAACGGCTCCTTGTCCGAAGAATTTCCTATCACGACATTTATTCTTGGCTCCTTAAGGACTGATTCAGGATATATGTCAAGCCCGAAGACTTTGGCGTTCGGGAAAAAGTCCCGGAAGGTTCTGAGGCTTGCGCCTTGGGCCACCCCTATTTCCAAGAAAGATCTTGTTGAGAATCTCCTTGAGTTAAGCAGCGGTTCGTAAACATTCGTGTAGTGATGGAAACTATATTTTAGGTTCCAGTATATTACGGAAAGCCTTTCCATATCCGTTTTGGCTCCATGTGTCTCGGCCATCTCCTCCGATGGAATCGGCCGTCCGTTTCTTCTCGTTTCCGAAAAAAAACCCAACATGGATTCGTTGTCTTGGAGCACGGCATGGCTTGGATTTCTGAAAATCATGTGATCCAGACCAGAGCACTTGCCTCCCTCAATAGCTGCCGGCGAGTTGCCTCTTATTAAATCGGCAATCTTTGAAGCCAATCCTTCTGAAGGAACAAAGCCCTCCGGCATTGTCCAGACCCAGTCCCCCTCTTTGATTTCCAACAAGGCTCTCCTTGTCGCGCTCGTTCTGTCTTTTCTGCTCTCCCCGTCTACGACCACATTTGTGTTCGCGAAGGATTGAGATTGAGACTTGCAAGCCATGGATCTGTCCGAACTGTGCGTCACTATCGTCCAAAGTACATCAAATCGTTTTTCAAGTTCGGATCTTTTAAATATTTCTGCCGCCTTCTCTATTAGGGGGTCGTTGCAAAGTACGCCTGTGCTCAAAATATTAAGTTTCATTCTCTAAAATAGTGCCAGACAAGGCATTTTTTTTGGTGTACTTTGTAGGAAATTGGAGATTTGATGTTTGATCCGGATCAATTTCACAGAGATGCTTGTTTTGTTTATTTTGAGTCAAGAAACAAGACCTTGACTTCCTATAAGCACAGGGCTGGCCCGCTTCCCGGCGGCGGCCCCGGCCGGGGGTGCTGCGTAGAGCACTTGGTTAGGGATGCGTACGAATTAAGCCTCAAGCGAGATTTTAAATTCATTGTTTGTTGTGGCGATATGCGCATGCAATATCCGCAAATTCCCGATGTCAAGACTTTTTATTTTCATACTGAGACAGAAGACTACGAAGACACAGTTCCGTGCTACGCCTTCCATTCTTTGTCGCTAAAGGGAAGGTATGGGTTTTCCGGCGAGGGTTCTGACCGACATGAGGATTTCGTAATTTCCATAATGAAAGCGGGCGAAAAAAAGCCAAAGTGCGATCTGGGCGGTTTTGCAGGAACAATAGGTACGCACAAAAGAGAGTATTTTTTCAAGCAAGTGAAGGAGAAGCCCCTTTCGGATTTTTGCGAGTTCATAGAAGTCAGCTGGCTGGAGCCCACCCAAAACGAGCAATCTTGGCCGACAAACTTCATCACCATTCCGGAGCAGGTAGAAAGATGGAGGTTCATTGTCGATCTTCCCGGCCTTACTTGGACGGACAGGACCAAGTTCTATTTCTTCTCAAGAAGGCCTATGATTTTGGTGGATAGGCCGCACAAAGAGTTCTACTTCAAGAACTTGACTCCTTGGGTTCATTATGTCCCTGCCCGTGACGCTGACGACGTTTGCAGAAGCATATCAAAGCTTTTGGAAGATCCATCACTAGAGAAGGAGATAGCCCAGAACGCCTTGGAATTCGCTCAAAAAAACCTAACTAGAAACAATGCCCTCGAGCGCTACAGAAATATTATGGATAACCAATTGTGATTTTGTCGTCAAATGGATTTGGCCAATATATAATCCACAAAGCATTGAGACATTTGGAATGCGGGCTTTTCGTCCTTTCCCCATTGCTTTATTTCAAATACATCAAGTATCCTTTTTTTAACCATATCATTTTTTGAGAAAAAAGGCTCCACTTCTTGAAAGTCAATCTCTTGCTCTTCTACCGTGGTCAACCCAGCCTCTCCTATTGCTTTTGAATATGTGGCCAAGGGAAAAATTACTTTTTGATTGGCTTCTACCTCAACTCCGATATCCCTCAGTTCTTTTTCTGTGAACACTAAATGAACAAAAGCCTTGTTGATTTTTTTATACACATGTCCTCCATGACGCCCTGACCAAGGATGGCATCTCAAATACATCTTTCCATCTTCCGCAAGAACCGACTTTGCCTTTTCTAGCACTTCTCTCATGCTTTCTTTCTTGACATGATCTAAAACATCGTACAGCAGAATTATATCGTATGGGCCTTTTGACCTAACTAAATCAAAATTTGTAGTCAGAATAAAAGATTGATCAACTTTTTCCCAGTCAAATTTACTCTTTGAATTTTTTTCTATATCATAGCCAACCGATAACTCTGCAAGTTTGGAACAATAATCAGCCACATGTCCCTCGCCGCAACCAAAATCTAGAAATTTTTTCCCATCAAGAGACGGAAGCAATATGTCTGCGATCCCTTCGGCTCTTTCTTTTTTGTCATCCTCAGAATTTTCATCGGCTATTTGAGAACTGAATACAGCTTGAGGCCATTCGTCGGAAAACAACAATTCTTTAAGGCTTTCAAATTCCAAACTTGAGCTGTCAAATTTTTTAAATTCTGACTTGCCAAAAGCAATGTATTTTGAGAAGAAATCTTTAGGAGACATTGTGACGATGTCGTTGTCTTCTATGAAGGCAAAATGGTATTTTGAGTCTTCTTCTTCAATCACCGCAAGCACATTTTGCTCTTCGTGCATCTTGCCACGAAGTATGTCTAATAGACCTGCACACGCCAGGTCAAAAGAGGCGAAGGTTTGGCGTTCAACATTTCCGTTGTTTGAGAGTATAGCAGTGTTAACCATGTCATTATAATAGTTTCATACCAATATTTTATTAGTGGTTTTTTTTAAGAATGATTTGAGATACGAGAAGTTTCCGTGGTTGGAACCGGCAAAATGCGTTCCGGACGAACCTTCCTTATAGGGCGCGAAACCGACATTCGGATTTGCCACCCAGATCACTTTGAGAGGAACGACTATCAAATCCAATTTTTTTACAGCGAGGCAAAATGCACCTTGGTCATCGCTATGGGTTTCCCATCTTTGATTTCCTATTGTATTATTTAATTCAGAACCGAAATCAAACTCGGGCGGAAGTCCAAAAAAACCAGTGTTGATTGCGTCTTGTTCTTTGGGAATTCTGTTTTGAAAATTTCCGAAGAATGGCTTGTGTGCGGCCGTTACTATAGCCGCATCTTTTCTTGACAAGAAATTATCAAGTTCTGAAAATTTTGAGTAAACAATCAAGTCATTGTCTATAAATACCTCATGATCATCTTTGCTAATTCTGGGCGGGTAGAATTTCCACGCCGAATCAAACGGCGGTATTTTTAGTGAGCTTTTGTACTTAGATTGCTCTATAAGATCTACATCCAAATCTCTTAAAATATCAAGTTCTTTTGTCTTAATTCCATTGTGGCAAACAAATATCCCATTTGATGGTCTGCCGAATGTTTTGATCCAAGATTTTATTGATCTTTTCAGGCAAGTTAGGCCCAATCTATTGCAAGGCCCGATAGTCCATCTTACTATTAATCCCATTAGTATATTTTTATTTCTTGAAACTCTATATTGTTTTTCTTGAAGTAAGCCATGTTGCAAAAAATATTATTTTCGTAATCTATTTTTACATTATCGCTATTTAGTCTAAAAATATCATGAACCACTGACTGATCACAATTATAAAGATTAATGTGGTCGCTACAATCAAAAATATCCCATATTTTTATTTGGGAGCATTTTTCAAAAAAATCTAAACAAAATTCTCTTTTTCCCATCCAAGCACCGGAGTTCAAAAATTTGAACTTTGATCCCAAACCTATTTTTTCTTGAAATTTTTTGTTCTCATTGAAGTAGGCGTTTTGAATGCCAGGATAAAACCTCATCTCCCCGTTAAAGATCAATTCGCATCCTAATTCTTTAAACTTAGATAGAGCTTCTTTCGGACTCCCTAAAAATATTACATCGTGCGAATCTAATCCTATGAAATATTCGGAGTCGCAATTCTTTATGGCCTCTAGAGTAAGATCAAATTTAAAAAGATTGTTCCATATTTCAATTCCACTTCCTGTTTTTATGTAGGGTATTTTCTTAATATCCAATGATCTCTCCAAAACGCCCTTTTCAAGGTTGTTCCATGTGATTATTGATAGGTTTTTGGGAATTTTTTCTTGATCGTGGTTATGTTTGAAGTATCTGGACTTCAAAACGCTCCATGCGTCGTTCAAGTCGGGAGAATGAAAGATAATTGGAAAAGTGCCCGATAATTTGTTTTTTACTCTCATAGTTTTATATCTGCCTTTTTTGCCTTTTTGATTGCCTCAAGATAACCGTATTCGTCTATCTCCTCCGGCTCCAAAGCACAGCCCTCGCCCCATTCGTTCCAAGCATTTATGAAAATAAATTCAGATGAGTTTGATCTGATTATGGATTTCAAATTATCTTCAAATAATTTTGGGGTATTTTTTACAAACACATTGCATCTTATCGGGCTTCTGGGAGAACTGTCAAATCCTACCATGGTTCCTTTGAAATGATTCTTGTGAACTGGCTTGTCAGAAATTATTCTATCGTAAACTTTTCTCATGTCATAAAACGCTGCTTTGTTCTGCACTATCCTTTCTATCATTTTTTCGTCCCATAGAAAATTTGGATAAAAGTCAAAAGAAGCGTCAAAGTACTCGGCATATGACTTGAAGTCGTCGACGAAAAAATTGCCTATTGTCATTACTAAAAAAATACCATTGAACCCCAGATCAATCATTCTAGATCGCCAGTATTCAAATCTTCTTTTGAAATTTTTTATTTGAGATACCCTGTATATGATGAATAAGGGCTTTCCGTCAATTTTTATGTAATTTTTGCTTTTGAAAAAGGGGAGCAAGTAATCCAGATGTTTTTCCCACTCTTCTTCATCTCCATAGTTATTTGGCTGAAGAAGTTCGCCATTGCCTCCGTTCATTCTTCTTGTCCACGGTTCGTTGGCCCAGCTCAAGCAGAACGGAATGTCCGGCTCTCCATCTTCAAGCATTTTTTTTAAGACAGAGTCCATTAGGACTTTGTCGCCAAACCAATAGTGGTAGTAACAAAACCCATAAACGCCATATTTTTTCGCCATCCTTGCTTGTTTGGCCCTTATATCTTTGTCAAGAAGTGAATAGTATCCTATGTCCGAGTGCGGCCTCTTTATTCTGTGGTCGGGATCTAACGAAACTGCGCTTCTCACGCATGTCCATTCTGTGAAACCTTCACCCCACCACAGATTATTTTCTTCAAATTCGTGATACTGAGGGAGATAGAGTGCAATTATTTTTGTCATTTGTCTTGCTTACCTAAGATCATGGATAGAAAGGTTCGAGCCATCTGTCCAGCCGATTGGTTTCACCACAATACCGGCTGGCCGTCTTGCGTGAGAGAAGTTAGAAATCAACTCCATACCAATATTGGAGTTGATTTCTATCTGAATTCCATGATTCATATGCTGGAAAATGGGAACTATCCCAAAAGGCCTTGGGTAGGAGTTCTTCATGCAACTCCGGATCAGCATGTTAGGACTCTCATTTCCGAAAGCATTTACATGGAAAAATGCGTTGGTATATTTGGCCTTTCGGGATATGTTTGTGACTTTTTAAAGTCAATAACCGATAAAAAAGTTTCAAGGATACATCTTGCGGTAGGCCGCCCTGCTCATCCATTCAATCCAGACAAGTTCTTATCCAATCAGAGCCCCAAAATTTTAATGATAGGTCATTGGATGAGAAGATTTGAATCTATTTATCAATTGGTTGCAAAAGGATACAAAAAAACAATATTGATGTGCAAGGCACCAGAGGCGCCGGACTACGAAAATTTTTCAATCAAATTTCAAAAAAATGACCAGGTTTATTTGGAAAAAAGTCTAGCAAAAAGTGATTACGAAAAAATCTTTGAAGACAATTTGGTGTTTTTGGATCTTTTGGATTCTTCTGCGAATAATTCTGTTATAGAATGTATGGTTAACAGAACTCCCTTGTTAATCAATAGGCTTCCCGCACTAGAAGAGCATTTAGGAAGTTCATACCCATTGTTTTTTGATAGTATTGATGAAGCTTCTTGTAAGATTAATGATAAAAATTTAATTTTGTACGCTCATGAGCACATGAAGAGTATAAATATAGACAAATACTTATTGGAAAATTTTGCAAGATATTTGTCTGAATCCGATGTTTACAAGTCATTACCAAAAGTTAAAATATGAAAGTAATTTCCGTAACCCCAGCAGGCAGAGCCAGATATATCAATATATTGGCTAATTATATTCTAAAAAATAGAGATAAAATTGATGAACATCATTTTTGGATCAATACGGATGTTCAAGAAGACATATTGGCCATTGAAAAATGGTGCAAAAATCACCCAGATTTTTTTAAGGCAATAATGCCAAAATTCCCTCCGCCCAGAACCGCCAAAACAATACATCATTTTTATAAGGATTATTGCGAAGAGGATAGGGTTTACTTAAGATTTGACGACGATATTTGCTGGATGGCTGATGATTGCGTTGCTGAATTGATCAAATTTAGAATGGAAAATAAAGATTTGTTTTTAGCGTATGCAAATGTGATTAATCACACTACTTGCAACAGATTTCACTCAAGAAAAATAAAATTTCCTGTTTTGGATTATTATTTCAATGGAAGTCACGCCAAAATAATTCACCATGCTTTTATTAACAGACTGCGCAGAAACGAATTAAGCGACTATTTATTTGAAGATTGGATAGTAGAAAAAAACGAAAGAGTATCGACAAATGTAATATCTTGGTTTGGATCTCATTTAAAAGAGATAAATGGAAATGTAGTTGGAAATGAAGAGCAATTTTTAGCTGTTGATTATCCAAAAATGTCTGGGAAGAAGAACGGAATATGTGGATCTGCTTTGGCGTGTCATTTCGCATACGCACCCCAGAGAAATTACTTGGAAAAAACAAATCTCCTTTCATTATACGAAAAATATAGCGTCAATAATAATATTAAAAAGTTTTTTGTATGAAGAAGTACATCTACTTGAGATCATCTCCTGATTGGCATAAAATCAAATCAATAGATCAATACCTAGAAGCCAATAAGAACTCAAGATCTCTTATGAAAAATTGGCTTCCCATTTTAAAATATGCTATTTTAGAATGGAATAGAACATTCAAAATTAATTACTTTGATTTTAGACACAAAATGAAAGAAGTTACTATTGAAAATATATCTAAATTAAAAGATGCTTATATAGTAACTAAATCAGATAAGCAAATTTTGGATTTAGAAAAAGAAGATTTTTTGCTTTATTTAATAGACGATGACGATTGGGTTTCTGAAAATGTTTTTGATCAAAATTATTTGAAATTAGAAGATAATGATGATGTTGTAGTATGGCCTTTTGGATTTTTTAGAAGCGATCATGTCATGATCACCGATATCAAAAAGCCCATAGATGACATAAGGTGGGTTTATTCAAATAATGCAATCATTACAAGCAAAGGATATAGAAAGCTTTGTGAAGTTGCTGTGGATTTTTTGGAAGATCATAGAGAGGTCGATGTTTGTTGTCAAAATAATTTTGTTATAAAGATTACGCATCAAGTTTTGAGTGCTTATAACCACTCTCCTGCAAGCGCCACCAAGTTGTGGGGACACCATAAGCACGGCGGTGGTTCAATAAGAAACTTGATTTCTGGCTATGGTCAAATTCCATTGATTCCTGAGGAATTGAGTTGGTCTTATCCATACGCTAAAAAAATTTGGAATTTGATCTTAAGTTTGGAAAGGAAGGTTTTTATATGAGATACTTTTCTCTGCACAATGGCCACGACGCAAGTGTGACAGCTTTTGAGGATGGGGAAATTGTTATGCACTTTGAGTTAGAAAGGCATTTTGGCGTCAAGCATTTGGCCGGTGTAGAATTTGGAAACGCAGTCGGGGATGCAATAACTTTATTGTTGTCTAAGTTGAACTGGAGCCTCGTAGACATCAAAGCCATATTGTTTTGTGGCTTGAGGGACTGGGGAGGAAACTGGACCCGAACGGAATTTCATCAGGTCACCAAAGACCGAGTTTATTCTAAAGAAATAGACAAGCCTTACCTTATTTGGTCATCCAATTGGCGCGGCTTACCCATGACTTTTGTTGGCATTACACATCATGTGAACCACATGGCCTACGCATACTACACCAGTCCGTTTGAAAAAAGCATCATCTTTGCAATTGATGGAAAAGGGGATTTTGGCATTAATTGTACATATGGAACTGGCTGTGGATCAAAATTAAACTATTTGGGCAATACCTCTTGGGAAAATCCGATGAAAATTGCCTTTGCAAATATCGGGATTTCTTATAGTCTGCTGGGAGTTTTGTTTCCCTTTTTGGGACTTGATCCATTGGCATGTGCTGGCAAAGCCATGGGCTTGTCTTCTTACGGACAAGCAGTGGATGATTGGAGGCTTTTGGTTAAGGAAGTTTTATTTCCAAATGACATAAGAGACTACATAGACGAAGTGGACTCCCTGTCCTGGGCAGCAACTAAAAAAAATATTGACAAGTTGAAATCATCATTGGATATTGATTATGGAAATCCAAATTGCAAAAGTACCCAAGATCTTATGGCTACAATTCAAGATGAATTTGAAAGATACATGGTACTATGCGTCCGTAAATTATCAAATAATTATGATATACAATCAATTTGCTTAAGTGGCGGTTGTGCTCTTAATTGTCAAGTTAATTCAAGAATATTGAATGAAAAAGCCATAGAGAAACTTTATGTTCCTCCTGCATGTTCTGACTCTGGACTTTCAATTGGTGCTGGGTTGTATTATTGGCACAATATACTAGGAAATCAATTCAAGGGTCAAGAAAATCATATTCCATATTTGGGAGATTTATTATTGGTAAATCACAAAAAAAATAAAAGAATATTTGAAAAAACATTAGATAAAGAATCGCTTTTAGATTTTGTCTCGTCTAAAATATCTGAAGGTAAAATAATAGCTTGGGCTCAAGGGAGATCCGAGATAGGCCCCAGAGCATTGGGCAACAGAAGTATTTTGTGCGCACCTTATCCCAACGAAATGAAGGATAAGGTTAATGAAAAAATCAAACACAGAGAATTCTGGAGGCCTTTTGCGCCCGTTTGTCTAGAAGAATGCGTAAGCGACTGGTTTGAAATAGACCATGCCCAGCCCTACATGCTTGAATGCCCTTCTGTGAAGAAAGATAAAAAAGATTTGATCCCAGCCGTCACGCATGTTGATGGAACTGCAAGGGTTCAAACTGTAAATAGAAGAGACAACACTTTGTTGTACGATCTTGTCAAAAAATTTAAAGACAAAACTGGCGTTCCTGTATTAATGAACACTTCATTAAATGACAAAAATAAACCCATAGCAAATGATTCAAAATCAATATTGGATATGCTGATAAACACAGAGTTGGACTATGTGGTTATAAATAACTCCATATATGGCAAGTTGACACACTAGATTTGCACTATATTTTTTCTGTATATTTTGGTCATATCATGATCAATAAACTCATGATTTCTTTCTATATTTTTAATCTTCAATATTTCAAACGATTTGTTGATTGAATCAATTATTTGTTCGTAATTTTTTGATTTTCTGGTGGTGTTCTCGAATATTTTTCTTTCAAATTGAAATCCTATGACTTTGGCCAAGAATTTTTGCCAATTAGGTCTGTCAATACTAATTATTACAAGTCTATCAGGGCAGTCCTTAAAAAGCGTCAAAATCTTGTTGAAATGATAGTGCCTGTCTAAGATCCATTCAACAAAAAGACTTGCACTGGGCGGCCAACCCCAGGATTTGAAGTTTCCGAACTCGTCGGGAGCACAATGTTTCGATCTGCTTAGAAGCCATTTTTCTAAGCTTCTTGTATTTAGAATGAAAAGAGATTTTGGATATTTTTCTTTAAGAAATTCTGCATCTTGTAAGTTTCCATTGTCGGAAAAGCAGTCGTAAGTGTCCGTGTCCCATTTTTTAGGGCTATGCTGAGATCGCAATCCAATATCACAGAAAATTTTATGGAAGGTTGATGTTGCCGTTTTATTGAAACCTATGACAAAAATCTTTTCCCATTTCATAGATGCCACTTCCTTGCCATGCCCCTATCCAGATGATTTACCAGACAAGATAAAGATTTTGATCTAAGTTTAATTCTTAATTCAACATCATCTTCTATTTCAGATTTGCTAAAAGACTTGTGGCAAACATAACCACTTAGCATTTTCAAACCCATGAGATTAATGAACCTTATTTTATCTCCATTGCCAAAAACAATATTTTCATCTAAAAGAATATCTGCATCTTTTCTGAAAACCAACATGGCCTCTGTTTTATTTTTAAGACTACTCTCAAGCCTTATAGTTGGTATTCCGTAGTATTTAATATTATTTGCTTTCTGGTCTTCTTTTATTTCTTCAATTGTATCTTCATAAATTTTTCTTTCAAAGAAACAATCCCCATCCAGCACGAAAACAAAATCATTTCCTTCAATTCCTTTCTTAAGTGCAAAATTTCTGGCAGGGTTTATATTGGTGGCGTAATGAATTTTTTGATTGTGATTTTTGCACCTCATGTATTCTTTACGAACAAAAGGTATTTCAAATACTCGTTCTCCTCTGAGAATATTTTTTAGGACAATAAGCCTTTCTTCATCGTATATTCTGTTTAATATCCAAACCCTTGGTGGTTTGAAATTTTCATTCTTAAGGATGAATTCAAGGCTTTTTATTCTACTGCCCTCCTCATCTCTCGGAGGCAGTTCGTTTCCTATCACTCTGGCCACGCAGAATTTCATGTTATATTCTTAATTTTTTGCACTTGGTTTCTTACTTTCATGTTTGATATGCACATTGTGCAAATATCTTCTTCTTGGTTTTTTCTAATTGATTCGTATTCTTTCAAGAAATTCACGCCCAAATCAACGAAGGTTTTCGCATTGCTTCCGTTTCCCTTGGCTATGGATCCTGAGTGCGGGCACGCATAAATTTTTCCGTCATGATACAGACTCTCCGGATTTAGACACTCGGCAGGAAGAGAATTGGCCAATGGCTCCAAAGGATTCGCCCAGAACTCCGTCCTCTCTACAATTGAAACTTTTTCTGGCCATTTTTCTTTCATATATTTCATGTGGGATTCATTTCCTTCATAATGAGATATTCTTATCATGTCAAGGCAATCAATGGATTTTTGAGTGAGTCTGTTGTGAAACATGGCATTTGTGAACATTACTATGCTCTTGGTGACCGGACTTTTTCTTAAAGTTATGAGACCCTCTTCTAAATTGCGCCAGAGTAACGGATCTCCCCCTGTCAAAACAAAATCAAACGAGTATTTTGAAAGCATGCTGAATTTTAGTAAGTCTTTTATTTCTTGAATTGACATTTGATAGCGAATGTCATCTTTCATAAGATGCTTCATTATGCACTCTTTGCAATCCAGGTTGCAAACTGATGTGACATACAAAGACATCTTTCTTCTAATTTTTTCTTTCCAAATTGAAAATAGCATTTTATATTTCTACGAATTCATTGTAGTTGATGGTAATTACTTGAAAAATTTGACATTTATGATCAATTTTTATTTTTGGGTTTTTTATATAAAATAACTTTAGTTTGACTTGATCGCTATATTTATTTGATTCTGTTATTTTATCTTTATAGTACATACAATCAAAAAATAGATTCTTGCAGAATTTAGTTTTTCCAAAAAAACACCCTGAGTTTAGATACCGGAAAGGCCCATCATGAATAGCCTCTTCCAGCATCATGTAGGCTGGCTCTGTCGGCCAAGGAAACGCATCCGCATTAAAAAGAACTTCGCATTCAAAGGAAAGGAACTTCTCGACAATGTCTTCAAGGCTTGATATAATGGCTACATCATCTGCATCTAGGACTAAAATAAACTCTTCGCTTACTTGATCAAGGTTTTCACGCAAAAGCCTAATTTTTTGCCTATTGGTCCAGTTTTTGATTTCTTTGCCTAGAACCAAATAGTCCAAGCATAAAAAATCTAAGTTTTTTTCAAGCAAACTTTTGTAATTTCTGTTGTTGAATGTTATTATCTTAACCTCATCAGGTTTTTTAAAATGAAGTTTCTTATATTGACGAAGCGTTTTGGGCCAAAATGGATCAATCCCTTCTAATAAAAATTGATTACGAAAATGCTTGCAAGGACAGTGAATAATGGAAGGGTGGGTTCCGTATATTTTATTGACTAACTTGCGCATAATCTATCTACATATCACACCAATAAAGTAATTCTTTGGCTCTGGAGGCTGCTGTATAAGCCCATCTTTTGTGATCCCATAGGTCGCATCTCTGCTCAAGCACAAGAACTTTTTCAAATTCGCTGCCTTGGGCTTTATGTGCGGTTATCGCGTAACAGTAGTCGAACGGGCTTGGGGCCTCTTGGTCATGATCTATTTCATATTTAACTTGGTTGAATATGTTTGGATCGTAATATATGGATAAGGCGTTGTTTTCGGATTCAAACAAAAACATGTCGTCCGCGTAAATTTCCCTAACCACACCTTGCATTCCGTTGAATAGTCCGCAAAGCCGATCATTTTTTAAGCACATGACCCTGTCGTCTTTCTCCGGCATTGATGTTTTTCGCCCTAGTTTTTCACGAACGAAAGAGTTCATCTCCGCTCTGGTCTTATTGAATGCACAAATGATTTGATCAACATTCATGCATGCGGATTTGTGCGAATTCTTTTGCACAAACTTAATTTTTTCCCCGCCGCCGTTCCTAACCTCCCAACTGCTCGGCTTGTATCCTTTTCTTATGTATTCCGCGAAGTGAGCTATCTCGCCCGCATTCCTGTGTATCGTCTCTAGCTTGTAATCCGGCTCGCTCATGATGTTGAACTTGTCGCCGACCGGCTCAAGCTGGCCGTGGTCGCCGACGAATATTATCGGTTTTTCAAAATACTTGAGATCCTTGTATATTCCCTCGCTGACCATGGAGGCCTCATCAACTATGATGCCGTCATAGTCTAAAGACGAAGCCAGCGAGAAATAGACCTTTTTGTCTTCGTCCGTGTAGGCTTTGTATATCAGGCTATGGATAGTCTTAGCGTCCATACCCTTGCTTCGCAGAACATTCGCTGCCTTTCCCGTGTATGCACAAACTGCAAAGTTCGGAAGCAATTCAACCAGATGCTTTATGACGGTGCTTTTGCCCGTTCCGGCATATCCAGAAAGCACTTGGACGGACTTTTTGAGTTTGATGATCTCTTTGATCACAAACTTCTGTTCTTCGGACAGTTTCACTTATTTGATGACTTGATGATTTGCTCGGCAAGAACCCGGCCGAGTATCGGTGGAACGGCATTTCCTATCTGGAGGTTCTTGGAACTCTTCCCGCCTTGGAACTTGTAGTGATCCGGGAAACCTTGAACTCTTGCCCCTTCTCGGGTTGATAAGGCTCTGTTCTGGTAGGGGTGGATGCACCTGGAGGAAGAGGGAGTTCCGAAGTTTCTTGTTATTGTAGGGCACGGTTGGTCCGCCAGCAAACGAGCGTAAGTGTTTTTGAAATATCCCTTCGGCCGCAAATCCTCGGGAACATCCATTATAGACCCACCGGCGGGAACCTTGGACATGACCAGCCTCATTTTTTCCCCGTAGTTGGAGCACTTGTGCTCGGTCAAGGAACATCCAGATATGCGCATGGCCTTCTGGTATTCGTTCTGAGGCTCTTTTGCATATGCCTTGCCTTCATTGCCGGGTAGTATTTCCGGCAGGTCAGAAATGGCCTCGTAGAGGCTCACGAACGGAATCAACCCCGATCCGTGGGTCGGCTTTGGAAGAGAAACCTCGTTCTCGCCTCTCTTCCAGGCTAGTATTATCGTTCTTTGCCTTGACTGCGGACATCCATAATCTTTGGCGTTCAGTACGGCGGATGTATGATCAAAACCTCGAGCGGACAGACCATCCACGGTTTTCTTATAAATCTTCCCCGAATATAGGCGTTTAAATCCCGACACGTTTTCAAAAATTACATACCTCGGATCCGATTCGTCAACAGCCCGAAGGAACTGCTCAAAAAGTGAGTTTCTGGGGTCGGAAAAATCCTTTTTGCCCACGGTGCTGAACCCCTGGCAAGGTGGACCCCCAGCAAGTATGTCGACCTTCCCTAGAAATCCGATTTTTTCAAGTTCTTTTTTAAAGTCAACATCATGGATGTCTTTATTTACCACCTTAACCTGAGGATAGTTTGACTCGTGAGTTTTGGCGAAGTCTTTCTCTATCTCATTTGCCAGTATGACATTTATGCCTGCCGCCTCCATGCCAAGGCTTAGCCCTCCGGCACCTGCAAAAAGATGTATTGCGTTCATTGATTTTCCTCAAAAAGATTTTCATTAAGTATTAGAAATCTAGCACATCGCTCCACCATCTTCACATTGACCGCATTTCCAACTTGCTTGTATATGTGCTTCTCTTCAAACTTAAAGGTGTCGGGGAAGGATTGAAGACGCAGGAGTTCTCTGGCAGTAAGTTTTCTAGATTCCGGCCCATAAACGGGCACTTGCGCCAAAGCAACCAGGGTAGGTGCGTAGTCGGGTCTTTTAACTCTTATTCCCGATCCCCTGGCGGTCCATAGAACCTTATCCATGCCGTCGTCTTTCCTAAGATCGCCAGCCTGCCATTCAAATTTTCTGACGGCACCCGCCCATTCTTTTTTTGCTCTTGACCTCTCGAGCCATGGCTTGAGGATCTTCATGTTCGATGAGTAGAAGGCTCTGTTCTTGTCAATCCAGTTCTTGTATTTTTTATAGAATGCAGCCTTCTTCTCCACGGTGTTCTGTGCGGTTCCTTCGCCATCGCCATCCCACCAATCCGTCCAGATTGGGCACTTTGGAATTGCAATCAAGTTTGAAACAAGTATTTTTACAAACTCATCCCAAACGCCCTCTACCACCTTCATTTTTCCTGAAATTTTGTTTTTATTGTGATCGCACAGTATGTCCTTGAGGTTCGTAGAGGGCTTGCATTTTGATATTTCTGGTAGCTTCGGCAAGTCGCCGAGATCCTTCCTCTTGCACATGATGATCATGCGCTCTCTGTTCTGAGGAACCTTGAAATCCAAGGCGTTTAAGATCAGTGGATCCTCATATGTGAGATACCCTAGATTTTCTATCGATTGTTTAATCACTTCCCATGTGTTCCCAGAATCATGAGACGCAAGGTTTCGAACATTCTCCAAGATCATGAATTTTGGTTTTTTAGCCTCGGCGATCTTGCATATATTGAAAAACAGATTTCCCCTGTCGTCTCCAAATCCTTTTTGGAACCCAGCCTTAGAAAAGGGCTGGCACGGGAACCCGGCACATAAAATGTCAAAATCTGGTATGTCGGAAACTTCTATTTCTCTTATGTCCCCTGCTGGGAGTATTCCATTGTTTTCAAAATAGGTTTTTCGGCAAGCCTCGTCCAAGTCGGATGCGAACACGCACTCAAATCCGATTCTGCCAAGTGCTTGGTGGAAGCCGCCTATGCCGCAAAATAAGTCCACGAATTTCATTCGTCCAATCTAATAAAAAACATAAGGTTTGATCAATAGCAAAAAGATCTATTTACATCTAGTGCTCCTCGTGCTAGACTTCCACTCAGTCTTTTACAGGAGATTTTCATGCCGAAGAGAATTAAGGACAAAAACAAGAGCGTGCTTGTAAAGTTTCACGAGGATGTTGCGGACAAAGAGATTTCTTCTATGCTTGCCTTGCTTGGCATCTCAGGGACAAAGGTCTCAAGCATTGTCAACCGATGGGCTGTGGAGGTTCCCTTCTGGAAGGAGGGGCATTTTGTGGCGAAGTTTAATGGCGATGAAAGGGTAGAGAAGGTTCACGAGAGCTTCGACAGAAAAAAGACGAGCTCAATTAGAGAGGAGGCCGATTCTGATGAAGAAAATATTTGACTTCAGAAACATGTTGGCCGAGCAAGGCGTGGAAATGACAATGGAACAAGCAAAAAAAGCCTACAAGATGGCTGGCAAGTTTATGAAAAGTGCCAAGAAAGTATCTGTTGCCGACATATGGTCTATTCAGTCGGCAGAAGGTTTGAGCCAGAAAGAAAAGGACGACATCATTCGCCTCTATCAGTTTGCCAAAGAATTGTAATTCAATTTTTCTTTTTCTTTTTCAGATTCGGCTTCTTCTTGGAGACCCTCTTTTTAGAGGGTCTCTTTTTTGTTTTGGGTGGATTTTCTTCGTTGGATTCTTGCTCTTGCGGTTGCGGTTCTGTTTTGGCGTCTTCTTTGTTCGCCAATTCTTTTTCATAAGATTTATTTGCCGATAGTACCAACGCCGTGAGTGCGATTGTCAATCCGATTATCATGAAGGCCGTAGTGGTTGTCGTCATCTTGCTTGTCCTTTTCTTTATGTTTTTTGGTCTAGATCATTTTTTTGGTATGTACTATATTAGCTACAACGGAACAGACACAAACCGTAAAATTTAAAGGATTAGTCAAATGGGCAAAATATTCGTACAGATAGCTGCGTACCGCGACCCTCAGTTGAAGGCGACTCTCAAAGACATGCTTGAAAAGGCCAAGCGACCCGAGGATCTTGTTGTGGGAATAGCCTGGCAACACTCACCAGAGGACACATGGGATGATTTAGAGGATTATAAAAACGACCCCAGATTCAAGATAATAGATATAGATTACAAGGAATCTAAGGGCGTGTGTTGGGCTCGTCACGCAGTCCAGCAATTGTACAATTCGGAGGAATACACACTCCAGATAGATTCTCACATGAGGTTTGCTCAAGACTGGGACGAAACTCTCATAGGCATGATCAAGCTTCTCCAGTGGAAGGGCCACAAGAAGCCTTTGCTGACCGCCTATGTCTCTTCATTTGACCCGGACAACGACCCGCAAGGAAGGGTTCTCTCGCCTTGGAAAATGAATTTTGACAGATTTATACCGGAGGGCGCTGTGTTTTTCCTTCCTGCCGAGATGCCGGATCATCAGTCTATGACCGAACCCTTGCCGGCCAGATTTTACTCGGCCCACTTCTGCTTTACTCTGGGTATATTTTCAAAAGAAGTGCAACACAATCCCGAGTACTATTTCCACGGGGAGGAGATTTCAATTGCCGTTCGGGCATTCACGCACGGGTACGACTTGTTTCATCCTCACAAGGTCGTCGCGTGGCACGAATACACCAGGAAGGGAAGAACAAAGCAGTGGGACGACGACAAGGAGTGGGGAAGGAGAAACGAAAAGAGCCATCTTGCCAACAGGAAGATGTTTGGAATGGACGGCGAGGTTCAAGAAGGGCACGATGGACTCTATGGATTCGGGAAGGAAAGGACAGTAAGAGATTACGAGAAGTACGCGGGAGTTTTGTTTTCTCGTCGTGCTGTGCAGAAAGAAACTCTTGAATTTAAAAATCCTCCGAATCCAGTTTACAGTTGTGAAGAAGAGTGGCTTGCAAGCTTTTCCAGAGTCTTCAAGCACTGCATAGATGTCGGATTCAGTTCGGTGCCTGAACAAGACTATGAGTTTTGGGTTGTTGCCTTCCATGACGAAAATGGCGAGACAATTTATAGAAAAGATGCAGACAAGGAAGAGATAGCTCGAATGCTGGCCGATAAGGACGGATATTGCAAGATCTGGCGCGAGTTTCAAACAACCGTCCAGCCCAAGAAGTGGGTCGTCTGGCCGTTCTCTAATTCAAAGGGTTGGTGCGAAAGAATGGAAGGTGGATTATGAAAAAGGTTCTTCTCGGCCTTTCCGACAACATAGACCTTCATAAGGATAAGGTCAGAATTTGGAGCGAGAGTTTTAAGCGACACTCCGATGGAAGAGTTGTTTTGTTGGCGGCCAACATGAGCGAAAAAGACATGGATGCTTGCAAGGCTTTAGATATAGAATTCAAGGAGGTCAAGGTAGATGAGCCTGGACAGATAAACCACAAGCGCTTGTCTCATATGTTGGATTATCTCAAATCCTCATCAGATGATGTTTTTCTTGTCACGGATGTCTTTGATGTGGCTTTCCAAGGCGATCCTTTTTCCAAGATGGACTTTGATAATTTTGAATTCTTCGCTGGCGGCGAGGGTATAGACGTTCATGAGGAGCCTTGGAATTTTGACAACATAGCGAAACTCTTCCCCGACCGGCTCGAGAGTTGCTTACATAGAGAAATAGTATGTTCTGGAGTGGTTGCTGGCAATAGGGGAGCTCTCGTTAAGGTTTATGAGAAGATGTTTGCCATGTGCGAGGCAAGCCCGAACACCCACGCCATAAAGGATCAGGCTGCCTTGATCGTCATGGTAGCTAACAATGAGATTCCGAACATCAAGCTGTTTAACCTTGACGATGGGTGGGCGGTTCACTGTGCGGTTGCCGGACCAACCCAATTTTTTACTGCTTGGGGTTTCAATAACAAGTTAAAGTATGGCATTCCCTTTCTGGAGGGAGGTTTGGTTCGTACCGCAGCAGGAAATCCCTTCGACATTGTCCACCAGTTCAACAGAGTGCCCGAGTGGCACGAGGAAATAAAGTCTCAATATCCATGAAGAATACATGCGTATCAATTTGTTCTTACCACCGAACCCTTCCTGAAGATTGTGACGGGAACAAGGTTATAAGAAAGTTTGCAGCAGAAGGCTTTGAAAACTTTCGCGTCTTGTTTGACAATCAATCTGGCAAGTCCGAGGCAGAGGTTTCCGAGGCCTATCAGTCGGAGGTTTGTTTATATAACGACGCAGATTTTGAAGAAAACTGCTTCAATCGACCGATAAGCAAGTATCACAGATGGGGAAGTCACCAGAACCCAAAGTATTTTTACGCTCATTTTAGGATGCTCGTATTTTTCCTCAAGAACCCGGGATTTGAATATTACTGGTTCTTTGATGACGATGTTAATTTTGATGGAAGCCTCAAGGACATACTTACGACCTACGAAGGTCTTCATGATGATTTTCTTGCCATCCAAGCGTTCAAAAAAGAGGATTATAAAGATTTTCCTAGGATAAGCGTCATAAACGACAGGATGGAGGGGTCTAGGGGGTTTTGGTTGGGGCATTGCCCAGGACCCGGCGACAATTTCAAAAGTTCCGAGAAGCACATTGGCTGCTTTTTCCCAATCGTAAGATTTTCCAAGAGATCCATGATTCATCTTTTGGATCTCAACAAAAGTGGTTATTTTGGTTATTCTGAGGGCTTCGTGCCTACATCATTGGCTTCGGATGGCTTCAAAGTCGCCAGCATGATGGATGAGTTCAATAATTATTTCGTCAAAAACAACACAGACTGCGTACTTTATCACAAGGGAGCAAGATTCACATGGGAATGGTTGTAAGTAAGCCCGTTATAGTTATGGCGCTTTATGATATAGGCCGAGACAATTGGAATTCATTCAACTTGTCTTATGACACCTATCTTTGGTGGATGAAAAATACGCTTTCTATTGATGCGAATATAGTTATTTATACCGAGGAAAAGTTTGCATCCAAGATTAGGGACTATAGAAAGGAATTTGATCCGGACTCCCAGAAAACCAAAATGGTCATCAGTCCCGTGGAGGAACTTGATTGCTATAAGTTGTATTATGACCGACTTAACGATCTGATGATGTCGTCGAACTTCAAGAAAAAGATACATCTTGAAGTTCCGGAGATGAACAGACCCCTCTACAACATCATCATGTTCAATAAACTGCATTTCTTGCAGCACGCCAAAAACGAGAACTATTTTGAAAATGATCTTCTTATATGGGCTGATGCGGGCGGGCTGAGAGAGTCTATTGATAATTACAAGGGAGCTAAATGGCCATCTTTGGACAAGGTTAATCAATTGGACAATTCCAAGATAACCTTCTTTAGCCACAGTAAGAACATAATAGTAAAGGACAAGGAGTACCATGCGCTTTCACAGATCCGGTTCATTCAAGGAACGGCATTCTTTGTTCCAAGCGAATTGATAGATGGTTTGGTTGATGACTTCAATGAAACAGTGAATGAATGTATTGATTCTGGCTTCATAGGCAGCGATGAAAAGATTTTTGACATAACATATTGCAAGAACCGAGAGAAATATAATCTCATCAAGTGTGATTGGCGAACCTATTTCAAGATATTCAAGGATGATGGGGTTAAGCTTTTTGACAAAAATGGAGAGCAAGCCAAGAGCATATTCATTGACCTTGGAGGCCATGAGGGGCAAGGGCTTTCTAGTTTGATAGATGTGCTTGATATTGACAACAGCTGGGAAGTTTACGCATTTGAGCCCAACTCTCTGATTGAAGATTTCTCTTCTGATTTTCCGAACCATGTGGTCAACTTTTCACGAAAGGCCGCATGGAAGAGAAATGGAAGGGCCATATTCAACCGATACGGATCGGACGGGAGAAGCCAAGGATCTTTGCTTGAGGAGACGGACGGAGGAAGGGGATACGGCGACTACTTTGATTACGAAGTCGTCCCGTGCCTCGATTTTTGGGAATTTGTCAAGTCCTTGGATGCTTCTAAGGAAATTTACATAAAAATGGACATAGAGTGGTCAGAGTATGATGTCGTCTCTCGGATGCTCGAGATGGGATGGCCAAAAAACATTAAAAAGATATGGCTACAATGGCACGGAACCAACGATTCCAAAATTGCTGCAAAGGCCGAGGAACTTCAGAAAAGAATAATCGCTGAAGGTACCCAAGTAGAGAAGTGGCGATAAAAAAAACGGACCCGCTTTGTTCAAACGGGTCCGCCTAGAGAAACTTAGATTTATCTTAGTAGAGCCTCTGGGAGCACACGGTGACCGCGGGAACCCAGGCGCCGGACATTGCGTTGCACATCATGTTGATCTTCGGGCAGCTTACCATGAAGTATTTCCATCCGCCGCACAGCTTCCTTCTGTTGCTGTTGGGGTTGGCGCAATTCTGCTTCAAAGTAGAGAGCACTCCGCGAGATTCGCCGTTGGCGGCGGGTTTGCGACAATAAAATGCCATGTCATTCCTCCTTGTGTATAAAAAACACGTGTCATTATTATTTACTGGGTGCCGGCATCATATCCGTTGTCGGCCGGAATCATTTTTTTCCGACATAGTCGTAGAAAGTCTTGTCATCAAGATTCTTGTTTTCTCTGAGCCGATACAAGTAAAACTTATTCATGTGCGACATTATTATTTTTTCTTTGAAGCCTTTGTCGCCAATTGTTATTTTTGAGCCGCATAAAGGCCCACCCACAATCTCCGCGGAAATTTCTTTCATCAAACCTCCTTGTGCATAAATATCTAGTGGGCTCGGCCGTTAAAGATTTCAACCCAGTCTTTTAATGTCCGCCAAGCACAACTTCCTGTTGTCTTCCATCACTCTTTTGGCATCTTCATTTTTTTCCCACAAATATTTCACAGTGCATCCTCCGTGATGTCTTATCCATGCCTTTGATGAGATGCCTTGAAGCAGTCCTTTTTTTCTCATTCTGTGTGTGAGCTCTTCATCCTCGTACCAGGCGTATGGATAGGACTTTATGAATCCTCCGATATAGGAGAAAAGATCCCTGTGACACATGGCGCAGAAAAGCGGCAGCGTTTCATTTTGAAGCACTATGTCCTTTTCTGCTTTTTCTCCGAAGTTGCCCATGGCCGCTTCGCAACCAACAGGATTATTCGATCTTGCCGACACCATCTTTACAGGGATCCCCTCCTTTTTCCAATTGAGCAGGGATTGCCCCATGCTGATCATGAAGTTGGAATCTTCCACAACGCAGTCCGAATGCATCATCATCACCCATGGCAAGTTTGTGGCTTCAAACCCTGCCTTTAAGGCCGCCCCGAAACCTGAATGCCGCTCCAGCCGTATGTATTGAATCTGGGGCTTGAAGCCTTGTGGCGTTGTTTTTATGAACTGTTTTTTTATTTCTTCGCCGAAATTTTTGTTGCCAGAGCAGTCGTCTACAAGTGTTATTTGATAAGGGTTGCTTCTGACCGAAATAAGTATGCTCTTTATAAGTTCGGTCACCTTTTCGTATTGGGAGTGGAATGGTATAAGTATATCCACCGGAGATCTTGAAAAAGGAGTGAATTCTAAGGGTCTGGATTTTACTGTCTTTTCCATGCGGTCACTCCGATAAAACCTTAAACATTCCCCTCAATATAGCAGGGGACAACTCCACATCTTCTCCAAATTCCGATATGGACAAGGGATTCAAGGTGACCTCCTCCTCTTTCCCCAGGATTTCACTTATTTCTGCATTCATTTGGCCTATGTTTTTGGTTTCAAAGACCATGGTGTTCGGCACCTCTTTGCCATTTTCATCCTTGGATGGGATGATTCTTCCGTTTTCATCCTTGAGCGCATGGGAGGCCTTGATTTGGTTGACCCTTTTGTCATAGGACTCGAGTGCTGGAACCAGGCCTCTTCTGAGGCCTTCGAGCTTGAAGGCGAGTCTTAGTTTTATTTTCTGCGTGAGAAGAAGGCCTATGCACCTCGCCGCTTCAAGTATTTCTTTGTTTGTCATTTTCATGTCTTAATATAGTTCGACAAACAAAAAAGCCCGCTCCTTTTGGGAGCGGGCCTCTTCGTCTCAAGTTTTTGACTACATTTAAGCGACTTTGCGCCTTTTGGCCTTAGGATTGAGGCGATAGCGATGGCTCGCCGCGTCCTTGAGGATCACTGCCACCTCTCCATCGTAGCCGGGATGGGCTGTTTTCCTGGACAGGTTGTTCAAGGCTTGCCAGACATTCTGGGTGATGCCTTCTCGGCCCTTCCCCCCAGAATACTTATATCCTGACTTGATCACAAGATCGGTGATCTCGCTCAACTTCAGACCATCTCGTCCTCGGCTCTTCTGGAGGATGGCCACAGTAAGGGCTGTCATCGGCAGTCCGGCGAGGGATTCCTTCGATTGCTTGGGAGCCTTCGTCTTCTTGCCCTTGTGTTCCGCCATCGTGGCTCTGATGATGGAAACAAGGCTCGGATTCAAATCGACCTTGTAGGTCTTGAGAGCATAGTCTACAATGTCCTTGTTCTTGCACTCCATTCCGTGCTTTTCAAAGTACTTGCGGATCATCTCCGACTTGTTGACACCCTCAACCCTGCCGGGCTTGACGGCCTCCTTCGTCGCCTTCGCCTTTCCTCCCTTATGCTCCGCCATTGTTCCTCTGATAATGGAAACAAGGCTCGGGTTCAGTTTGATCTTGTAGGTCTTGAGAGCATAGTCTACAATGTCCTTGTTCTTGCACTCCATTCCGTGCTTTTCAAAGTACTTGCGGATCATCTCCGACTTGTTCAATTCTTCGGCCTTTTCTGTTGTTGGTGCCGCCTCCTCGACCTCAGGAGCGGCGACCTCCTCAACCTCAAGAGCTGCGACCTCGGAAGCCGTCTTTGTGGATTCCTCCACGGCCGGAGCTTGTTCCGCAGTTGTAAAACTATCCTTGATGGCTTTAACAATGGCATTGACCTTGGCAACCGACTTCTCAAGGGCCTCGAACGACTTTTCAATAGCAGTCATGATCTCTCTTCTCTCTTATACCGGCCCGTTGTTTGAAGGCGGATCTGAGGCGGGCCAGCCCCGGATCCGCACGATATTTCAAACACTCCGTTGCTTAACCGTCTCCAATTTGACTATACGCAGCAGCTTTCAGATGTCAATTTTTTTGTTCGGATTTTTTCATGTTTTGCCCGCAAGTGTTTGCGGACAAAGAGTTTGCGTCTTTGGGATGCTTTAATTTCTGTCGGGAAAACCATGGAATCTTGTGGAAAAAATTATCTCTGATCGCTACTATAGGTTGCGGTGATTGATGTGGAAAACCGAATTTTCACTGCCGCTTTATCTGTTTGGCATGGAACTGAAAGGAGACTTATATGCTAGTTTTGAGTAGGAAGAAGGATGAGACAATCATAATGAGGATTCCTGGGCACGAGGACATCAAGCTCACGGTTGTCCGGATTGACAACTTGAATAAGGTCAGGATAGGCGTAGAGGCCGACAAGGATGTGGTCATCCTCCGGTCTGAATTGGACGCCAAAAAGCAGGTCCAAAACTTCTAGGAAGTTGCTTTACAAGGAAGGGTTCGGGAGTCTATATTCCTCACAAGGAATCAGACATGCCCGTACTCTACCCGCCTCACCCTTCGTGCAAGATATCCCCCAGCAGTCTGGGGAAGTATGAAAGTGCTGGCGGGTGGCTTGCCCAGAGGAAGTTTAACGGAACCCATATCCTCATCCACATATCCATGGATAGGAAGGTTTCCATACTGACTCGGCATGGAACTGCTCCGAAGTTATTTTCGCTTACGAAGTCACATATATCCCAGATATTGTCCTTGAATCTGGAGGACGGCAAGGAATATTGGCTTGACGGCGAACTTTTGGATCACAAAACCAAAAGCAAAAAGTACAAGGGCAAAATTGTGCTTTTTGATGTGCTTCATGCTGGCCAATATTTGATCAAAAAGTTGAACCAATTGCAGCGGATTCAGCTTCTTTCTGAAATTTGCCGCCACCCAAAAGATTTAGAGCCCAATGAGGGAATAGCATTGAGGGTGACGGACGATATTTGGATGGCGGAAACTTGGTCTTCGGATTTCAAGGCCCATTTTGAACGATTCATCCATCTTGATGAAATTGAGGGTCTCGTTCTTCGAAAGTCCAAGTCTTTTATAGACAACCTTGGACAGAAGGAGTACGATGTTTCCTGGATCGTCAGGGTGAGGAAACCGCACCCGGGAGGAATCTACAACCAATAAAGACTTGACAGCCCGAAAACGCACGATAGAATGTCGCCTTCAACCCCTTCAAGGACGGACGGGTATGTCCGTTCGGGGGGTTTTTCCTTGGTCTTTTTAGCACGGAGGTATCTCTATGACCACCACGACAAGCAAAATCCTGTCCCTCTTCGGTGATGAAATCCAGCATCTTCATGGAAACCTGTTCAGGGTTAAGAGGGAAAAAATCAAGCTCGCCAAGTCCGGTCTGAGCGTTAAAGACGGCGAACTTGTTTATGGCAACCCGAGATGGTTTACGAACGAGAAGGGTCAGCCTGAGGCCAAGGGCATTGAAAAGTCCAAGATGGAGGAGTTGGCAAACTCAATCCAGGACGAGGGGTTGGAGAACCCCATCAGGCTCAGGGTGATGGAAGGAAAAAAGAACTTTCTTGAGGTCGTGAACGGCGAGCGAAGGTTTCGTTGTTTGGCCGACATCTGCGAGAAAAATCTTTCTTGCTATGATCCGGAAACCAACGTGCAAAGGCCCGCAGCCGATTTGTACGAATGGGTTGATTGTCGAATTGAATTCATGGATGACAAGACGGCCCTCAGGGTCGCTCTTAAGCCCAACGAGACGAGCGAGATTATCGGCGATCTTGCGAATCTGAATGTCGTCAAAATTCTCCGGGACTCTGGGTTTGACGATCAAGATATTTTGAAGTCCACCGGGAAGTCGATCAGTTGGTTGCGCGAGACCGAGAAG